>JAEEGJ010020035.1_pt1 | contig 14627 bp, 14 predicted proteins | sample 8958761 | NCBI WGS metagenome assembly JAEEGJ01 (sample SAMN16246546, study PRJNA631951) | gut metagenome | biome: gut microbiome; feature: rumen; material: RS-attached | host: Bos | place: Iran: Karaj | collected 2018-10 | reverse complement strand
GATGTTTCAATTTTAAACAAAGTAAATAGATAATACTACGACATCAACATTTTTATTTTCAAATGTTTTCATAATCGCTTATCATATTCCTTCAGGTTCCTCTGTTATTTAACTTATGAGAACCTGAATCACAAATCCCCCTTATCATATAAATAATAATCAAAAATAAACAAGATTATGATGTTCTTTTTTTTCTTTGTACCTAATTTTATTGCCATCGACTTTGAGAAGTTGAGTGACAATCCGCTCAGCGTGTGTGAAATGGGTGTTGCAAAATACATTGACGGCGAAAAAGTAATAGAAAAGAAGTTTATTGTTCACCCAGCTGCTGGGTTAAAACGAAACTTTTTTGGAACCACAGCACTTTCACGCATCAAAGATTCAGATTTGGAAAATGCACCAACATTCGACAAAGTGTATCAGTATTTGCTTGAAAATCTGGATGACTGCATTATTGTATGTCATCAGAAATCATCGGATTTAAACTACTTGTATTATTTGGAAAAACATTATGGACTGTCAGGGCTTACTACTAATGGATATGCCGACACTAAAGAAATGAGCATGAAAATAATGGGTTTAGGGAAACTGAAGGAATGCTACAAATCTCTGACAGAAGATGATATGCCAACAAAGCATAACGCTCTTGTGGATGCTCAAGCATGTGCCAAAGTATTTATTGAGCTATGCAAGAAAGAGGATTGCAATCCATTCATTTACCATATTCCTTACGTTCCAGAAAAAGAAAAGGAGAAAAAGGGAATAATGACAGAAACTGTATCTATAGAGAATATGGAGATTGAAGATAATCTTTTACCTTCTTATTCTTTTGATGGGAAGAAGGTTAAATTGTCTGGCACCTTCAACAAAGAAATTGTCACTGACATCCTTAAAGGATTGGGGGCAAGTGTTCCATCAGGAGATCCAACAAACAACACTGATGCGTTTATCGTTGGTGATGATGTGGGACCTAGAAAAAAAGCACTTGCCAATACTCAGAAAAAGAAACGCCCCGACTCCTTTCACATCTTTACAGCAAAAGCATTCCTGTCTCACTTTGGGTATTGTTCGTAAACTCCGTGTGCCTTCTGCACGATTAAAAGGAAAAAGGATTGAGCAGTTCACGGCTCTAAAGAGTACATTTCTCCAAAGAAACCTTTATATATTATCGTTGAACCTGCTGAACACACACCTACAAACAGTAAAGATTAAAGACAATGTGGTATGTTGAAAAACATAGAATATAATTTGTACAAATAGAATAAAGTCTGTACCTTTGCAGCAGAAATTTATCCCCCTTAGATGAAAAAGGCTAAGGCTCGCCGCCTCGCAAGGGGCGGCTTATTTTATTTATTACAATGGAGAAGAAGAAGGTTATTGTGTATGTGGATGGGTTTAACTTCTACTATGGACTAAAGAAGGAGCCCAAATGGAGAAAATATTACTGGCTGGACATTGTGGCTTTATTTGAAAAGTTCATGAAGCCCAACCAAGAGCTGGTCGCCGTTAAATATTTTTCCGCACGACCTGACGATCCTGAAGCTTGCACGAATCAAGGTCGTTTTTTTCAGGCAAACAAGGAAAATAGCAAGTTCCATCTTATTTTAGGCACTTATCTGAAGAAGAGCATCACTTGTAGAAAATGTGGATACGAAATCAAAACACACGAAGAAAAGGAAACAGACGTGAGAATTGCAACACAAATAGTGGTGGATGCCTACGAACGGAATTATGACATTGCCATTATCGTATCTGCTGACAGCGATATGGTACCCGCTATTGAGATAGCAAAAGGAATCGGCAGAACGGTGTTTGTGTACTTTCCTCCCAATCAACACTCCAGCAACCTTGCCACAATGGGTAGTGGATCTCCAATCTTCTTACAGCGATACGAATCGCGATTTAGGCAAAGCATTCTTCCTGATATGGTACACCTACAATCCATTGATATTGACATTTCCATTCCAGATAAGTGGAAAAAGTTTCAAGGAAGATGAAACTTTTTGTTATGGTGAAAAATGAATTTAGACCTGTTGAACGGAGAAGTGGCAGAAGATGCACCTAAGTGGGAAGAAAGAGAAATACTAAAACCACTAAACGAATTCAATTAGACATATACAGCCTCCTTGTCTATGTTTTGTTTCAGCAGGGGACGCAATGATTGGCGATAACGAACCAAGTCAACATCTTGCTCGAAAAAGGCTTGCAAAAGGCTTCGCATCTTTGACATAACGGCAAAGGATGGATTAGAAACATCAACAACGATGTCAATGTCGCTGTCATCTGTGTTTTCACCACGAGCAACAGAACCGAATATACCTATCCGATTGATACCCAAAGAAGTCCCATATACTTTACGGAATTCTTTCAGCTTTTTCTTGCAACCATTTAAGTTCAATGCCATTCTTCAATGATTTTCTGCCGCAAAGATACGTTTTTTTCAAATACCTCACACGACTTTCTTGTATTTTTTGCAAGATGAGAATAGTTTTCCTTGAAAAAGGATGGGGACAATAAAAAAATCGGATGTGCCAAGTTGGCACATCCGAAATCAAATCTTTTATTAATCTATGGTGTTTTTTTCCATATCCTTGAGGTATTTCTCCGTTTGCTTGGCGAGGTACGAGCGCAACTTCAGGATAGGTTTTCCATTGGTGATTGAATCCTTGTATAACTCGCTCAGCCCTTGATTTTGCTCCGTATAGAATTTTAAGATTTCCTTATAGAGCTCAGGCATTTCACAGGAAGGTAAACCTGTTTTTTTCGCCTCTTTGATGAAGTCCTGATAATTCTTGTCCAATTCTTTGTTTTGTTTGAGGATATCTCCGAACGCCGTCTGGATCTTGTACATATCTCTATTGTCGTTCAGCGTCATTCCTATCACTTTATAGGTCTCTTTAATCCTTTCTATTTTCCACTTGTTCATTTCTGCCATCATCATAAAGCGGTTTTTATTTGACGGAGAGAGAGAGTTGAGCCAAGTTTCCAGCGAATGGGGATCAACAACACGAAACTCATCAGGCACCTTATCAACAACCACTACCGTTTGGTCGTCAATGCCCCGCCTCTGTAGGTCGTTCAGCAGACTCTTGCCCGAGTAGCGTCCCACACGCTGCTCATAGTCACGATCCTCGTCGTAGTAAGCATTGTGAGTAGTGATGCGATAGGTCTCGCCAGGCACGAAGTCAAGGTTTGTCCACAACTCGCAGAGGGAACCATCAGGCATCACAGTACGGATGCGACCCACCTTGGGCTTGTCGAGCTGCACGCTGAAACTGAAGCGTTTGTTCACCACAGGCATCGTCGCCACATAGTCATTGTCAGCCACCTTATCGAGTTCCTCGGCTGTGTCTGCCATATAGACCACATAGAGGCTGTCTGTCAGGTCAAAGCCCACACGACCGTCAATCGTGAACGTGTTCTGGTTGTCGCTCAAAAGGCCTGCGCTGGACATATTCTTCATATAAACATCGGGGCGAAGCGAGGTGATCATATAAACAGTTCCGATGGCTTGGCTCTGATCGGCATTGAGTTCCCAAGCGATAGCGTAGGCATCACGCAGCTGGGGATTCTCAGGGTTCTTGCAGCACATCAGCCACATCTCCTGATTCGGATTGTCACGAAGGGTGTATTGTTTATCCTCACCTTGTTCCACAAACACCCCAAGGGCGAACATTTCCGTGCTGCCAGGAGTCAAGTGCAACGTCTGATAGGACAGTGGTTCATCCTTAGTGAAAGGACTGCTGATACTTGCGAGATTCAGCGTGAGGGGAGCCCTCTTGACGTTGGCAACGAATTTGGTGATCTTGATGCTGTATTCAATCTGGTTGGTGTTGGGATTCCTCGATACGGAATACACTTGGTCGGATGCCTGGCCGAATCTTTTGATAATATCATTCAGCATGGCGATGACTGCCTCAGGCTTCTTCTGAGGGGTTGCTGCCGTTGGGTCGGCACTGATGGTTGTGATGGCGCTGCAAGCGATGAGCAGCATGATAAATATTCTTTTCATATTGTTTATATTTTTTGAAGTTAAAGAAGTTATAGAAGTTATCGCTACGCTAGAAGTTAAAGACAAATGTTATGCTGTTGACAAGGTATCGTCGTTAACTTCTTTAACTTCGATAACTTCGAGCGAAGCAATAACTTCTTCTATTATTTCAGAGCCGTTTGCTCCATTGTTTGTTTGGCGATTTCGAGTTCCAGCTCCACCCATTTCAGATAAGCTTCATTGGCTTGTTTCTTCATGAGCGCCAGTTCCTCGGGAGTATATCTGTAGTTCTCAGGACGCGTCACAGGGATGTCGCGTTCGGTCAGCATCACAGGTTCTGGTTGAGACTTCGTGGTTTCTGCTACAGCCAAATCCGTGTGTACTTCTTCTGCTGTTGGTGTCTCTGGAGATTCCACTTTGGTTGTTTCCTGTGCCAAGAGCTTGGTTTCGTGTTTAGGAGCAGTGGTTTTCTGCTGGACAACCTCCACCCTTTGTGGCGTTTCCACCACCTGTGGAGCTTCTGGTTTTGCCTCTGCAATTTGAGGTGTTTCCACCTTAACAGGCTGTTCCACCTTCGGCTTCTGTTTCGCGGCGACATCCTCTGGCGTTACTTTAGGTGGCGTCAGCCAAATCATCAACACGCCTGCCACACAAGCAGCAGCAATCCAAGGCCAAATGATGCGACGTGGCTTCTTCTCCTTCTGAGCTGCCACACGCTGCATCAGTCGCTCATTGAGGTCGGCAGGCATTTGCGGACGTTCCGTCTCATCCTGCCAGATAGCGTCACGAAGATTCGTGTCCTGCTGTCGTAATTCGTTCAATTTTTCCTCTGTCATGATTGCAACATTTTGATGATTTTACATAATTTCTTTCTTGTTCGACTCAGCTTCGAGGCGATGGTCGTGGGGATTGATTCTGTCACGTATGCTATCTCCTTCAGGCTCATTTCCTCGTAGTAAAACATGGTGATGATGGCTCTCTCGTCAGGCGGAAGATGCTTTAGGGCAGCTCTGATCAGCTGCACTGTTTCAGGATTCGGATGTCCGAAGGTCGCCTCCACTTCGCGTTCCGACAACTTTTCTGCCTCACCCTCTCGATCCTCGTAATAGATGACCGGCATCGTCTTGTTTCTGAGGAAACTGATGGATTCGTTGTAGGCGATGTGCGAGATCCATGTTTTCAGCGACGACTGTTCCACATCATACATATTTATATTTTTAAAGACCTTGATAAAGACGTCCTGATACACCTCCTCCGCATCCTCGAAGCTTGGCACGAGTCTTGCCACTTGAGCAAAGACTGCATTACCATATCGCTCGAGCATCTGCTGTTGCGCTTTGGGACTTTGTCGCCTCAGCCCCTCAATCAGATTTACGTCTATATCTGTTGTCATTTTTAAGATCTTCTATCTATATATACGCACAAAACTCACAAAACATTGCAAGAAGAAAAAAATTTTTTGCTTTGTCCCACAAATGAAGCAAAAAAACGGATGTGCCAACCGACACATCCGATTACTTGTTCTATTCCACATGGATAATAACACGCCGATAAGCCACCAGATGGAAGGGACCTTCATCATGCACTTCGCACACCAGATGAAGTTCCTTGCCTTGTGCATTTTGAGGAATCTCTATGATAGCAACGGGTGACGTTGATGCAATAATGGAAAGCGGCTGATGATCAAGGCCAAACTCTTTCTGCTGCCACCAAAGGAAGGAAAGGGCATCATCCTCACCATCATAGGAACGAGAGGCATCCAAACGGACTTGAGTTCCTGCTTTCGCTTGTATATGGATGACAGAAATGCCCTTCTTGCCGTTCACAATCACATGAGGATTGGTGTTTCCCCTACCCTCATCTGCCCATTGCATACGAGCCTTAAAATCGTTCAGTTCGTCAGGGTAGAAATAGCGCTTATAGTCGCGAGTGGTGTTGTAGATGGGTTGTTCCCAACTTGTCCAAGCATAGGTGAGGGAGTCAGGACAAAGTCCAAACTGGTGATAGCCGCCCCAGTTCACTTGGGTTGGATCTTCAGGGTCACTCAATCCGTTGGGCATCACATAGAGAAAGGAAGGTGTATCGCCCTCTACGCCCCATTTGTACTTGGGATATTCAGCACCCAAAGCCCCTTTTCCCTGAATATACTTTTCGTGTTCCTCCCAATGCTCCTTGCCCAAGTCACATTGCAGTTGCCAAGTCCCTTCATCCCAAATGAATTTCAGGTCATCCTTGAACTCTCGACGCATCCATTGATGGGAGCTGTATGCTCTGTCCATCCTCATACTGTACTGCATATCTTGGTCAGTAATGGTATAGACACGAAACTTCCTGACAAACTGGCGCACTTGCTCAGGGGTACGTGTCTGCTGCACACGCCAAATGGCCTGTGCCAAGGTGTTTGCCCCACCCCATGCTGCCACCCAAATCGGGCGCTCATCGGGCTCGTCTGCCAAACGAATCAGGAAATTGCTGCCAGGAGAGTCATTCCCCTCGCCTATCACCTTGATGCCAGCACGTATACTGCCCAGCATCGCACGTCCACGAATATATGCAGGACTGGGCCAATAGCCAATCTGTTGTTGTCCATTCTCCTTGTCGAGCGACACGAACTTCTTCTGCTTCGAACGTGCCATCAGCTTCGTCACATCCTTCTCGTAGGCATTCATCACCTTCGTCAGATACTCAGCCCACTCCAACGGGTACGGGTCACAATTCCAACCCACCGTCATGCAGATTGCCTCGATCTCAAACTGGTCAGCATAGGCCATCAGACGTATCGCCGCCTCCATATCGTCAGGTTCCACCTCTGGTGCACCAATATCCGTACAGACCACCAGACGCGGCTTCAAATCCTTCTTTTGTGCAAAGAGATGGACAGAAGCACAACAAAGCATCAATAATAAGAATATATTCCTCATAACCTTTTGAGCAGAAAAGATGAAAGTCACCCAACGTGTGGGCAAATTAATCCTTCAACGAATAGGTGATGGTCGAAACCACACGCACCTTCTTCTTGTAAGGAGTGTCGGCATCGTCAATGGAGAACTCACCCTGACCTGCTGCCACAATCTTGTTGATAGTCGAGTGGCTGTTCTCGGCAAACTGACTGGCAGTCTTCTCCGCATTGCTGATTGCCTCCGCCATCATTTCTGGCTTCAACTGCTGAAACTGCGTGTATTCGTACTCGGCATAGTCGGAATCCAAGATGACATCCCTGTCAATCAACTCGTCCACCTGCTGGCGCAACTGACTGATAAACTTCGTGTCCTTCGATACGACCTTCAACGAACGACTCACGGTATAGTGATAGCGTGGTTGATTACCACCCCACGCATTTGCCAGATTGTCAATCACATTATACGTGTTGACTGTCACTTCGCCTTTACCCTTAAGTCCCTTCTCCTTCAAGAACTGCTGGATGGCATCCATCTTCGAGTTGAGCACACTAAACAGCGGCTTCAAGTCGTCACCCACTACCTGCACACTCATGGTCCAAGTCACCTTGTCGGCATCCACTTCCTTCTCCGCCAGACCCTTTACGGTCACACGACGGTCTTTGTTCGTGAAATTGTCAATACCACCCTTGATGCACAGTCCCAGCATCAAGAGTCCCACAGCCACAATGGCTGCCACAATGATTTTCTCGTACTTTTGCATAGTTCTTTATATTTTAACGTTACATATTTCACCAACAGCCAAAGATAATCACTCCAGCCTTTTCGCCCTTGGTCAGGTGTAATTCGAAAGTACCGTCGTCTTCCTCGTCTTCACCTTCAGGAGCAGGCGTTCCATTGCCCCAATATGTATTAAAGGAATAATGAATGCTGTCATCAGTATGCCATCCAGATTTCTCATTGGCAGCCATCAATTCGTCAATCTTTTCAAACACTTCGTCCGACGGCACCGATTCAAATTCCACATTCATCGTGTCCGTGAAGTCAATCGCCGGCGGGCTTATAGCAAATTTAGTGACTTTATATTCAGGAACCCTCACTTTTGTGATTCTTTCTATTCTATCAGTAGGATACTCATCAGCAGGATTAAAAGCAGGATTAAATTTAAAACACGAAGTAAGACACATAAGCACTAACACCAAAGCGGCAACAAGCCCCTTCTGAACTCTCATAGATTCATTTGTTTTCATCACATTTCACTTTTTAGATGGTTAATACATTTTGCTGGTTACATGACCTGTTTGAATAACGAATATTCTTCTGTATTATTGCACAAAAAAGTCGCGCATATTGTTTCAATACACGCGACTTCTTTATGGATAGTAGTTTTCTTACTTATAGCACTTCCAGATGCTGTCAATCTTTGCCTGAGGAAGCTTCTTGGTGAAGAGGCTGACAACGAAGACGACAGGGAAGCCACCAACCATAGCGATGGCACCGCAGTCGATAGGATTGAACGGTGCATCTTTGCCCATCAGCATGTTGACCACAGTGAAGCCGACACCCCAGATGAAGCATGCCCATACAGATGCCGTCGTCATGCCGCGCCAGTAGAGTCCCAAGAGGAAGGGAGCGAGGAAGGCTCCTGCCAAAGCACCCCAACTGATACCCATGAGCTGAGCGATGAAGGTGGGAGGATTCAAAGCGATGAGCACGGAAATGGCGATAAAGAAGACAATGAGCACACGCATGATGATGACCTTACGACTCTCAATCTTCTCTGCCACTTCGTCATCAATCTCACCACTCTTCACCTCGTCGGCAGTAGCACGCTTGTCGCGGTAGATGAGGTCGAGCGTCATAGTGGAAGAAGAAGTCAGCACAAGAGATGCCAATGTGGACATCGAAGCAGAGAGCACAAGCACCATGACGAGACCGATGAGAAGGTCGGAATTGACTGCTGTGTCAAGCATCGTTGGGATGATGTCGTCGAACTTGTAGTTGTGACGTGCCTCGTTCCAAACGGGTTCGCCAAACAGACGACCGAAACCACCAAGGAAGTAACATCCACCTGCCACGATAAAGGCGAAGATGGTGGAGATGATGGTGCCACGCTTGATGGCAGACTCGTCGGTGATGGAATAGAACTTACCAACCATCTGAGGAAGTCCCCATGTACCGAGGGATGTCAGCACGACCACACCGATCAAGCTCAACACGTTAGGACCGAAACATGAAGCGAAGTCACCTGGCTGGAAGTTCTTGTAGAGTGGATTCTGGAGATCATGATCCGTTGGCACACATTCCTTCATCTTTTGGAATGCCTCAGTGAAACCACCCTGGCTGTTGAGCACCACAACGATGACGGCGATGATACCACCCAGCATGACAATACCCTGAATGAAGTCGTTGATGGCAGTGGCCTTGTAACCACCCAAGATCACATAAACGGCAGTGAGGAGTGCCATGATGATGATACAGTATTCGTAAGGAATACCGAAGCCCATGTCGAAGAGCTTGGAAATACCGCTATACACACCTGCCGTGTAAGGAATGAGGAACACGAAAGCGATGATGGAAGCGGCGATACGAAGTCCCTGATTAGAGAAACGAGTGCCGAAGAAGTCGGGCATCGTGCGTGAATGGATATGCTGAGTCATCAGCTTGGTACGACGACCGAGAATGATCCATGCGAGCAACGAACCGATGATGGCATTACCAATACCAATCCATGAACTGGCAAGACCGTATTTCCAACCGAACTGACCAGCATAGCCGACGAACACGACGGCTGAGAAGTAACTGGTGCCGAATGCAAAAGCTGAGAGCCAAGGACCTACGGAACGGCCACCCAGCACGAAACCATCCACATTCTTGGCTTGCTTGCGTGAGTAGATGCCCACATAAACCGTCACAGCCAAGAAGATGACGGTGAGAAGAATCTTTACTAACATATTACTTAATTCTTACTTGCATTTGACACATGATAGCGTGGTTGGCATTGTGGGTGAACACCTTGCTCACTGCACCACCTGGCATTGCCTGATCCTGGAGCGATGCACTCTTATAGACATATTGCAACTGGATGCGGCAACGCTTGTAGAACCAGTACTGAAGACCTGCGACAACCTTGTGCTGATCCATGTCCCTGTCCACGTTGTAGTTGAAGAAATCGTATGAGCCAACGAAATCGAGCTTTGGCATGATGGGGAGCACACCTGTTGCATAAACACCACGGCTGGTCACATCCTTGTCGCGACCCTCCAGATATTCAGCACGGAGGCTAAGATGAGAATCCTGGGCTTTGTACTGGAAACCTGCTGACCAGCGATTGCGCTTATAATCTTCACCAGGAGCGATGTTGCTGATGTAAGATGAACGCTCTACAGCATGACCACGACCAATCTGACCTGTAGCCACAATGTTCAACTCTTTGGTAGGACGGAATTCCAAATGACCGATGAAGTCTTTCTCGCTGTTGCCATCCTTTTTGTTGACACCCTGTCCGTTCATGACAGCAGCCTTGTAGGCGAACTTGCCGTCGTTGCTCTCACCAGAGAACTCCAAACCGAGGTCACGTCCATACTGTGTACCAATCAGACGGTCGGAACCACAACCTGCCAAGTAGGTGACACCTTCAGAACAAACATCGATAGTTTCCAACTCTGTGGGAGACATGTTGTTCTCGATGGTGTAGGCGTGCTTGAACTGACCAATTCTGGCACTGAATGCCTTGTTGTTGGTGAAACGGTAACTCGTCCAGTACTCATGCACCACACCTCCATTGAAGTCGTGCATGAACATAGCCATCCAGCGGTCGGTGATAGGTGCTGCGACCACGAGGAAAACGCGCTTCATCTCGAAGGTGTTGTAATCCTTCTTGTTGAGCTGGTCGTTGTCAGCCAAACCACCAGTGTGCTGATAAGTGAAACCTGCTTGTGCATAGCCGTCAATCTGGACGCGCTTTGCCAAGTCAACAGCCCAGTCAGGAATCTGTTCTCCCTTGGGGGCTTGGGCATTCATGCTGCCGATGCCAGTGAGGCACAGCAACATGGTTGTCAATGTAGATTTGAATCCCATAATCTTTGAAATTTATTGATTTTTATTTGTTTGTGTATCAAAATTCCGGACAAAGTTACACTTTCCTTGTCATTCTGCCAAGAAATCGTTAAGAAAAGTAAAAGAGTGGCGTTTGATTTCTGCTTTTTTACGTAACTTTGCACACAAATTGAAAGAAAGTATGGAAAAGTTCATAGAAATCATGGACACGACGCTCCGCGATGGCGAACAGACCAACAGCGTGAGCTTTGTGCCGCACGAGAAGTTGTTGATTGCCCGCATGCTCTTGACCGAACTGAATGTGGATCGCATTGAAGTGGCATCGGCACGTGTGTCGGATGGGGAAAAGGAAGCTGTGAAGAGCATCTGCCGATGGGCTCGTCAGGGCGACATGCTCGACAGGATTGAAGTGCTGGGGTTTGTCGATGGCAAGACTTCGCTCGATTGGATTGACGACTGCGGATGCCGCAACATCAACCTGCTCTGCAAGGGCAGTGAGCGTCATTGCAAGTTCCAGTTGAAGAAGACCCTCGAAGAACATGTGGCGGACATCCGTCGGAGCATCGACTACGCGAAAGAGTTGGACATCAATGTCAACCTCTATCTGGAGGACTGGTCGAACGGCATGAAGGACAGTCCCGACTATGTCTATGGCTTGATCGATGCCCTCAAGGACAGCGGCGTGAAGCGATTCATGTTGCCCGACACGCTCGGCATCCTCAACCCTCAGCTGACCGCAGTCTTTGTCAATCAGATGGTTACCCGCTATCCCGACCTTCATTTCGATTTCCATGCCCACAACGACTACGACCTCGCCACGAGCAATGTCCTCGCAGCGGTCATGGCTGGTTGTCGAGGCGTTCACACCGCTGTGAATGGTCTTGGTGAACGTGCTGGCAATGCCCCACTCTCTTCCGTGCAAGCCATCCTCCACGACCATGCCCAGGTGCAGACCCACATCAATGAGGAGAATCTCGGCAAGGTCTCCACGATGGTCGAGAGCCTCTCTGGCATCGTCATTCCACCTAACAAGCCCATCATCGGAGAGAATGTCTTCACACAGGTGGCAGGCGTTCATGCCGATGGCGACAACAAGAACAACCTCTATTGCAATGATCTCCTGCCCGAGCGTTTCGGCAGAAAACGTGAATATGCCCTCGGCAAGAATTCTGGCAAGGCGAACATCCTCAAGAACCTCGAGGAACTCGGCTTGGAACTCACGCCAGAGCAGACCCGTCGCGTGACCGACCGAATCATCGAACTCGGCGACAAGAAGCAACTCATCACGCAAGAAGACCTCCCCTACATCGTGGCCGACGTGCTCAAACACACCGCCCCCGACGACAAGGTGAAGCTCATCTCCTACATGGTCTCCACCGCCTACGGACTGCGCCCAATGGCCTCCGTCAAGCTCGAAGTCGATGGCGAAGTGTTTGAAGACTCTGCCATGGGCGACGGTATGTACGACGCCTTCATCCATGCCGTCCGCCACATCTACAAAGACCGTCTCAACCGCACATTCCCCTGGCTCACCAACTATCAGGTCAGCATTCCACCAGGAGGCCGCACCGACGCCCTCGTCCAGACCACCATTTCCTGGACCTACAACGACCGCGCATACCGCACCCGTGCCCTCGATGCCGACCAGACCGAAGCCGCCATCAAAGCCACCATCAAGATGCTGAATATCATCGAGAACGAAGAGTAGCCTGCCCACACGCTGGGCGACTTATCCTGATGACTTGAAAGAAATCATATGGAACAGATTGAAAGAATCAAACAGATGGAGCAGTGTCTGGACGAGGTATCGGCAGCGGTGAGGAACTTGTCGGTGGCGCTGGAGCAGTATGAGGCGGTACGGGAAGCCATCAGGATGTTAGATGAGTATTTGGGGAGTCGGCAGTGGAAGCAAGACTGCAAGGCTGATGAAGCGGGGAAATTGCCGAAGGATTTGAAACGAGGGGTGCTGTCAGAGGATGGTATCTGGAATGTACTAGAGGAATGTCGTCAGGCGGACATCCGAATGCAGGAAATGGCAGCAGAACGGAAGGGATAAGGGATTAACAAACCACAAAACTACAAGATATGAACAAGAACGAGAAATTTGTCATCACTATCAATCGTGAATTAGGCAGCGGTGGTCGTACCGTCGGAGAGAAATTGGCAGCGAGACTGGGTGTGCAGTTCTATGACAAGGCGCTCATCAAGGCCTTGGAGGAGAAATTTCATCTCACCGTGGAAGAAATCGAGAATCTGAAGGGGCGCAACCATAGTTGGTGGGCGGAATTTGCCCGCGGTTTCCTTCTGGCAGAGCGTGCAAAGAGCATGTACGACAACAAGGTGCCTGCGCTTGAGGCACCAGATGTGCTGACAACTGAAGAGATGTTTGAGACTGAACAACATATTCTGAGAAATATTGCTGAAGCAGAATCATGCATCATCGCTGGTCGTCTGGGCTTCTCCGTGTTCCGCAATCACCCCAATCATCTAAGCATTTTGATTCAAGCTCCGATGGAACAACGCATTGAACGTGTGATGCGGAAGCAAAACATGAGTCGAGAAAATGCCGAGAAAGTCATCAAGAAGGTGGACAAGATGCGTGAAAGCTACGTGAACACATACGCCAAAACTTCACGCTATGACACTCGCAACTACGATCTGGTCATCTCGATGGCAGGACACACTGAGGACGAAGCGGTGGATCTGATCATGCAGTACATCAAATAAGCCCACTCACCCATTTGCAGAGAGCAACAAAGCGGCACCAAGTTTCATCGAACTTAGTGCCGCTTAAACTATATGTATGTGAAAGCCGTTATCCTTTCTGGTTGTAGTCGGCGTTGAGGTGGTTCATAGCACTCAGCAACTTGTGCGTGTAAACCAATGGGAGGAATCCCACACAGGCACCAAGGACGCACCAGAGCCAATAGTCAGAAGCACCAAAGGAATATGGGATCTGACGACGCTGGAGTTCCTTGCCGATACGATCGCTCAGACAATGGAACCACACAATGGGAACGATGCCCCCTGTGAGCCAGCTCCAAAGTAAGATGATCCAGAGGTAGTTAGTGGTCTTGCGACCATCGTATCGGGTGGCAACAGTGTTAATCTCGCTTGAAATCTTGGTGAGGACAACTATGCCGTAGATGCCAAGGGTGATGAGGCTGAGGAAGAAGAAGGAGGCCAGCCCACGATTGATGGGCAGGAGCTTCTTGGGTACGAAAGGCTCGCTCTCGTGATGGGTTGCCACCTCGATGGGAGCCACCTCTTCGGCTGGCTCTGATGCGGGAGCCTCATCCTTTGCCTCGACATAGAGTGGGTCTGGTGCAGGTTCCTGGAAATCCTTTTCTTCTACAGCGTCCTCTTCCTTTCCCTCGTATGTCTCAATCTTCTCCTTATTGGAAAGGAGAAAGTCAATGTCGTCGTAGGCATTCATGAGGCAGTACTTCTTATAGGAATTGATGTCGAAGTGCTCAGAATGACCCGTGGCGAGGTTCGTCACCGTCTGATTGGGCACATCCACCTTCACCTCGGTCTGAGGATTAGCAGCGATGCTGTCGAAGAGCTCCTGTTGGAACTCCTTGCTCACGATAACAGGCAGAACGAAGCAGTTGAGAAGGTTGTTGCGGTGGATGTCAGCAAAGGAACTGGAGATGACGACACGAACGCCATAGCCAGCA
>JAEEGJ010020034.1_pt1 | contig 14627 bp, 12 predicted proteins | sample 8958761 | NCBI WGS metagenome assembly JAEEGJ01 (sample SAMN16246546, study PRJNA631951) | gut metagenome | biome: gut microbiome; feature: rumen; material: RS-attached | host: Bos | place: Iran: Karaj | collected 2018-10 | reverse complement strand
GATCTGAACGCAGGCAGTTATACATATCTGGCGACCGAAACAATGGATTACAAATTTACGGAGGAGAATATCTATTCCGTAAAGGGCGAAACACTTCAGGGCGAACAGTTCGAAGAATTCTATCTCGATGACGATGCACTTCAGGAACTGATAGTAAAGCTGTTCTACGAGCCCGTTTAAATATGTGTCCTGCCGGAGAGTGATCTCCGGATAAATATATCAATAAAAATGTTTAACATTTTTCAGGAGGGAAAACTAATGAAAAAGAAAGCTCTTGCAATCATTTCTGCCGCAATGCTGATGATGCTCAATGCTATCACCGTATTTGCTGCAAGCCCCGCTGTAGGTAACGTGCAGCCTCCCGTATCAACCCAGACTGCGATCACTTCGGTGGCTGACACTGCTACTCCCGCACAGTATGCTGTCATCACAGCTACTTCTGAAGGCTTCACGGTATCCGCAGTATCGGATTCAACCGCAAAGGCTGCCGCTGTTGCTGTACAGAACACTGTTCTCAGGGATGTTGCCGCTATCGGATATTTCCTCGGAAGCACCGAAATTGTAAACGCAGCTACTACCCAGGGAAGCGTTGTTACCGCTAACATTCTTTCAACCGTAGATGTTGATCCTACCACCGCTACCAAGGATGCAAGCGGAATGTATAACATCGTTATGAGCAACGGACAGATCGCTGCCGGCGATACCATAGCAATCCTTCACTATAACGGAACCAATTGGGAACTCATCAAGCCCATTGCAGTATCTCAGGGCTCTGTTGCTTTCCAGGTTTCAAGTCTTTCTCCCATCAGTATAGTCAAGATCTCTACAAATGCTCCCGCAGCTTCACCCAAGACCGGAGTTACCTATTCATTTATGGCACTCGTTGTTCTTGCAGCTATGGCAGGAGCAGTCATCTGCTTCAAGAAATATCGCAGAGCATAATTTCCTAATATGAGCCTTAAGCCTGCAGGGTATATCCCTGCGGGCAAAGGCTTTTCAATCATGACAAATTTTCTGTTTGTTACAACGATAAGCGGTTTTTTGCCGCAATTTGAATCGGGTGATTGTATGCTGGCGCAGCAGCTGGGATGTAAAGTCAGCTATGCGTCCAATTTTGATAATCCCGTTTATGTTTTCGATAAAGAAGATCTGATAAAGCAGGGTATCGAACTGCATCAGATCGAAGTCAGAAAAAGTCCCCTATCTATAAAATCGAATATAAGAGCCATCAAAGAATTAAGAAAGATCATCGATGAAGGCTGTATAGATATAATTCATTGTCATAACCCTATGGGTGCGGTGACATCGAGAGTTGCCGCAAGGCTTTCCAAGAAACATCCGTATGTGATCTATACCGCTCATGGATTTCATTTTTACAAAGGTGCACCTCTTAAGAACTGGATCCTGTATTACACGGCGGAAAAGTTTCTTGCACGGTGGACCGACCATATTATCACGATAAACAGCGAAGACTATACAAGAGCTCTTCGATTCCATATAAGACAGAAGGCCGGAGTTACCAAGATCGGCGGTGTCGGTGTCGACTGTGAGAAGTTCAGACCGATACCCGAGATCAAAGATTCAAAGAGAAAAGAGATCGGCGTTCCCGCAGAAGCATTTCATATTGTGACCGCGGCAGAGATCAATGATAACAAGAACCAGAAGGTCATAATCGAAGCAATATCATCGATTCCGGATAAGGATATATATTTTACCGTCTGCGGAAAAGGACCTAACGAGAAATACCTTAATGACCTGATCAAAAAGTACGGACTTGAAGACAGGGTCAGGCTGATCGGTTACAGGACCGATATGGAAGAGATGCTTCAGACGGCGGATGTTTTTGCTTTTCCGTCTAAGAGGGAAGGATTCGGTGTTGCTGCGGTTGAAGCGTTATTGTGCGGTGTTCCTCTTATCGCATCTGATACGCGCGGAACGAAGGAGTACGCACGCGACGGTGTGAATGCGCTTATCTGCAGATCGGGTAAGTCCGATGAATATGCTGCAGCGATAATCAAACTGAAAAGCAATCCCGATCTTCTGAAGAGATTTTCGGATGTATGCAGAAGCTCCGCATTTGATTTTTCCTGCGGAGAAGTTCGAAAGATAATGAGACCTGTTTATGAGAAAGCTATCCTTACCGTAACTTCAAAACGGTGACGGATCGCCTGAGGGGGAAAAGTGAACGGACCGCTCATCTCCGTAATAATGGGAGTCTACAATCAATGGAATATCACTGCTCTCGAAAGAGCGGTTTCTTCCGTGCTCGAGCAGAGTCTCGGTGACTTTGAATTCATCATCTGGGATGACGGATCGGAAGGCGATGCAGCTCTTGCACTTAAGGAACTTCCCGGGAAGGATCCGAGGATAATCCTGGCCGGAAGGGATGAGAACAAGGGACTGGCTTTTTCACTTAATGAGTGCATAAAGCTTGCAAAGGGGAAATACATCGCAAGAATGGATGCCGATGATGAATGCCTTCCCGAAAGATTTGCTAAGCAGGTAGAGTTTCTCGAAAGAAATCCCGGATACGCCTGGTGCGGAACGGGTGCCGAGCTGTTCGACGAAAACGGAGTATGGGGATGCAGGTTTATGCCGGAGATTCCCGAAAAGAAGGATTACTACAGATTTTCACCTTACATCCACCCTTCGGTAATGTTCAGAAGATCGGTTTTCGATTCCTGTGCAGGTTATCTGGAAGAGGATGAGACATACAGATGTGAGGATTATGAGATCTTCATGAGGCTGATGGAAAAGGGCCTTAAAGGCTATAATATTCCCGAACCTCTTTTCAGATATTTTGAATGCAATGCTTCATACCGTTCGCGGAGTGTTAAGAACCGTATCAATGAAGCCAGAGTGAGAGCCTACGGATATAAGAAGATGGGAATACTATTTCCCTTCGGATGGATATATGTTCTCAGACCTATTGTCGCATGCATTGTTCCTTCAAGCCTTATCGCAAGAATAAAACGCTGTGAGGGAAAGAGAGCCGTAGCAGAGAGGGAGAGCGTAAATGAACAGTCCGGTGCCGGAGAGCAGATCATCGAAGTATCGGAATACCGTACGCAGGATACCTGCATTCTCGGAAGCTACAGAAGGATGTCTTCGTAGCGCCTGTAAAAGTAATGCCAATCTTCCCACGGAAGATTACCTGTTCATAAGTGTATTTGCCCCCGTGATATCCGCATTCGTTTTTTATGTTCTGACCGACGCGAAGAAAAGAGGGATCAAGAGATTGGTCTTTTGTGCGAGGGATGCATATCTGTTTTATGAGGCTGCAAAGATCCTCGGACCGGTCATAGCTCCCGATGTTGATCTGTCATATATTCATGTTTCCAGATATTCACTTCGTGCCGCCGAATATGCACTCAGCCCCGATGACTGCCTTGATACCATATGTCTCGGTGCACTCGATATTTCTTTTTCGAGGATGATGAAAAGAGCATCACTTTCGGATGAAGAGATAAAGTACTTCGCAAAAGAGTGCGGTTACGAGAGAAGAGAAAACGATCCGCTCGATAACGGGCAGATCAGGGAAATAAAGAAAAAGCTGCTTAACAACAGGGAGTTTTTTGAAGTTGTTTCGCAGCATGCCCAGGATAAACTTGAACCCGCTTTGGATTACCTGAAGCAGGAAGGCCTTGATAAGGAAAGCCTTAAAAGCAATAAGACCGCAATTGTTGACAGCGGATGGATAGGTACGGTTCAAAAGAGCCTGAATAAACTTATAGGTGCGGGAGAAAAGCTTGAAGGATATTATTTCGGATTGTATTCACTTCCGAAGGGTGTATCCGAAGAAAGCTACAACAGTTTCTATTTTTCTCCCGGAGCGGGTGTGATGAATCTCGGACGAAAGAACCGCTTCAGTGTCTGTCTTTTTGAGACTGTATGTTCTTCACCCGAGTCAATGACATACGGGTATGAGTATTCGGACGGTAAAGTAATTCCCGTAACAAAGCCCGAAGGTAATCCGAATAAGGATTATATAAACAGATGCTCCGGATATATGCGTGAATACTCCGAAATCCTTGCTGGGGCCATAAAGGATGATCTTGGAAACATTCATGATCACGACCTTATATGGATATGTGAGGAACTCCTCAAGACCTGCATGAGCGATCCTACACCCGAGGAGAGCAGTGCTTTCGGAAAGATGCTGTTTAACGATGACGTGCTTCCGGATGCCGATTATTCACTTGCGGGAAAGTGGTCGGATGATGATCTGAAAAAGAATGCCTTTTTCAGGAAGTTGTTCATTAAGAGCGGAATGAAGGGCGGAGAGCTTCCGAAGAGCGGATGGCCCGAGGGAAGCATTACAAATTCCTGCACCGGATTAAAAAGAAAAATGAGCCTGTTTTCGGAGAGAGCCTCCAAAACGATAACAGAGATAAGAAAGACGATCAAAGCGTGAAGGGTAAATTCAGCGACATATTACAATATGTGTTCGTTATAAGGGAACTGACAGCCCGCGAGATAAAAAGGAAGTATGCGAGAAGTTCGCTTGGAATCATCTGGAGCGTGCTCAATCCGCTTCTTATGATGGTTGTTATATCCTTGGTTTTCTCTACGATGTTCAACAGAAAGATTGAATATTTCCCACTTTATTATCTTACGGGTCAGACCATTTGGGGACTGTTCAGTGGAGCGACCAATGCGGCAATGACCGCGCTTGTTGATAATAAGAGTCTTCTTATCAAAGCAAAGCTTCCTAAGCATACATTTATCCTTTCAAGGGTTTATACTTCTCTTGTGAATTTCGGATATACATGCATTGCATATGTTTTGATGCTCATAATATTTGGGATAAAGCCAAGCTTTACAATGCTTCTTTTCCCGATATGTATCATTTTTGCTTTGCTGTTTTCAATCGGCATCGGATATTTCCTCGCAACGCTTTATGTGTTCTTTGCAGATATTAAATATCTGTATGGAATTTTCCTTACTTTACTTATGTATCTGTCTGCGATTTTTTATCCCGTAGACAGTTTGCCTGAAATTATGCAGCTGGTTGTGAACTGGAATCCGGTATATCTGCAGATATTGTTTGCAAGGGAATGTGTAATGTATGGACATTTTCCCGAACTTTGGGTATGGATCAGACTGCTCATATGGTGTGTGGGAAGCCTTCTGTTCGGAATGATTGTATTCAAATCAAGAGAAAATAAGATAATGCAGACAATATAGTCTGTAGCAGGATATAGATTTGAAAAGATATGCATTGAAAAAGAAAATATGCAGACTGATGATGGCTGTAATGATGCTGGTTACGGCTGTTTTTGGCGTGCTTATACCTGCGGAGAAGGTTTCCGCTGCCGATGCATATGCTGCGTTCGGTTCAACATCATATGAGGTTGTTGAAGGTAAAGAATTAAAGATCGGTGTATATGTCAAATGTATGGAAGGCGTCGGAGCCTGCAGCATGACGGTTGGTTATGATCCTAATTGCCTTGAATATATAGAGGGCGGTTCGGGATATGATGCCGTTAACGGACTTGTTTTCATAGTTGATGAAGTGGGCAACGGTGCAAATTCAAGAAAGTTCCTGCTTAAGTTCCGTGCAAAGACAGCTTGCTATACAGCTATCTATGCGGTTGCCAATTATGCATATACATATGCATTTCCCGATGTGATCCTTGAGGATGGCACGGTTGTTCCCGCCGCACCTCCCACAGAATGTAATATTACAAGGGATGCATCCGCACCTATAACAATTCAGGCAGCGGCGGCTCCCCAGCCCGAAAAGGAAGAAAAACAGGAAGAAACTGTAGAAGAAACTGTTTCTGAAGAAGAGGATACCGTATCTGACGGAGAGACAACCGAAAAGGATACGGTTATTTCTGAGGAAGATAATGCATCCGGTGAAACTGCGGGTGATGAGGACAGGGATTATCATTTATCGGGATCTGTTCAGATCGATTTTCCCGAAGATTTCGATGACGTTGAGGTCATTCAGGTTGAACCATCCAATATATATGATGCAAATCCTCAGGCGTTTGCCGCAGACGAAAATTCTGTACAGGTAAAGACGGATTATTCTGTTCTGCTTGCAATTATCCTTGTGATATCTGCAGTTTCACTTATTCTGCTTCTGTGGCTTTCCAGGGATGAGTTCAAGGCCAGGAAGAAGGAAGCTCAGCAGTATATTGATGAATTGGAGAATCCTCATTCCGAGGATGAATATATCTATGATCTTCCTGAAGAAGATGAAGTAACTCCAGAAGATGATGGGTTGTATGAAAAGCCGGACGAATACTATGCTGCCGAACGAAGCGAAGATGCTGCAGACGGACAGGAAGTGAATGAAGCTTCTGAGATGGCAGATCAGGACGGAGAGGAAGCTGACCTTGACTATACTCCCATATCGGATTCTTATGCCGAGGATGAAATCCAGTTCGTTGATGTCGACGGAATGATCGTTTCGGATGAAAGAGAGCGTGTCATCTCAGTTAAGGATGTCACTATGGAATTCCATCTGTCCACATATAATCCTTCGGGGCTCAAGGATTATCTCATTCAGGCTGTAAAGCGTAAGATCGAATATCGCAGACTCTTTGCGCTCTACCATGTAAGCTTTGATGTATTCAAAGGAGAAGTCGTCGGCATCATCGGAACAAACGGCTCGGGTAAGAGTACGCTTCTTAAGATCGTGTCCGGTGCTCTCAGACCTACATCCGGTAAGGTTATCGTTGACAGGAAGAAAGTCCAGCTCCTTACTCTCGGAACAGGATTTGATATGGAACTTACCGCAAGGGAGAATGTTTACCTGAACGGTTCTATCATCGGTTATTCGAAAGAATTCCTCGATAAACACTATAACGATATTGTTGAATTTGCAGAACTTCAGGATTTCATGGAAGAGAAGGTTAAGAATTTCTCATCCGGCATGGTATCCAGGCTTGGCTTTGCCATTGCCACCGCAGGCGATGCAGCGGAGATTCTTATCCTCGATGAAGTTCTTTCCGTGGGCGATGAATTCTTCAGAAAGAAGAGCCTTGCCCGAATCAAGGAAATGATACATGGCGGCAGCACTGTCCTTATCGTAAGCCATGGAATCGGAACCATTCTCGATAACTGCACAAAGTGTGTATGGATTGAGAAGGGAGAACTTCGTATGGTAGGAAATCCTAAGGAAGTTTGCAAAGCATATCAGAATATGGAAGATGAAAAAGTCACTTCGGCATAAACTGTTATGAATCAAGTTAAGCTTGCTTTGAACATATGCACATATAAAAGAGAGCAGATTCTTATGAAAAACTTAAATGTTTTAAAAGGATCTGAATTTTTTAATCCATCTAATGCACATTATTATAATAAGATGGAAATCTTTGTGGTTGATAATGCTTCAGAACTATCTATGGAGTTATTTTCAAATCTACACTTATTATACAACCCAAACACCGGAGGATCCGGTGGATTTCAAAGAGGCATAGAGGAAATCAGAAAATACAATGAGTTCACGCATGTGATTTTTATGGATGATGATGTTTCTTTTGAAATGAGTTCTTTTTATCTTCTTTATGATTTCCTTGAAATGGTTGATGCTGTAAATGCTGAAAGACCGATTGCCGGTAGGATGTTGGATAAAGATAATCCGAATATTCAATGGACTGCTGCGGAAAAATGGAATTCCGGAAATATAAAGCATGTTGAATTTCGTAGAGATATTACCAATCTGGATAATCCATATATTCCCGGAAAAGTGAATTATGACGCAGATGCCGAATACGGTGGCTTTTGGTTTTGCTGTTATCCCTTCAGTTTTGTTAAAGAAAACGATATTTTACCGTTCTTTTTACATTGTGATGATGTGGAGTATGGACTTAGATGTGGTAAAAAACCAATAATTATTGAAGGCGTCCATGTTTGGCATGAGACATACGAAAAAAAATCGAATCCTACGATGCTGTATTATGACACTAGAAACTCGTTATTCGTTAACGACTTATATAGATTGTTGCCTGATAAAAAAACATTTATCAAATCATGGATGAATGCAATTACAAAATATCATGTTAAAGGTGACTTGATATCAGAGTATATGGTCATTAAAGCAGTGAATGATTATCTTAACGGATTGCGGTGGCTGAAGAAAACAGATTCTGAATCACTGAACACAAGAATTCATAATATATCAAACAATTATATAAAAAACGCTATTGCTTGGAGGTTTGTTTATTTTCGATTAAAAATTTATAGATGGATATAAATAAATGAACCATGACAATCCTTTGATAACTGTATTAGTCCCGATATACAACAGTCCTGACGCGATTTCTTCGATTGATTCAATTCTCTGTCAGGATTATTCAAATATTCAGTTGATTGTATTGGATGACCATTCTTCAGATTTTGATGAGGATGTTATTGAGAGAAGAATATCTGAAAGTTGTAATATTGTTGATCATATAATTATTCACAACAGAAGAAACATTGGGACTGTTCGGAATTTGAATCAAGGTCTGCGACTGGCCAAAGGGGATTATATTTTTACATTGGCAGGTGATGATCTGTTTAAGGATTCGGAAGTATTAAGTGATTGGGTGGCTGAGTTTGAGAAAGTTACTGTGGATATCATCACGGCACGAAGAGAAAGTTATAATGAAGACTTTTCGGTTTTTTACTGTGAATTGCCAAATGAAACGGAAGTGGACAAAATTACTGGATTGAGCCCTGATGCGTTGTTTGAAGAACTTTGTGTAAACAAAAATTTCATTTTTGGATGCTGCACGGCGTATAGGAAAAATTTTTTTAATGAATTCGGATTTTATGATGAGAATTACAGACTTATTGAGGATTATCCGACTGTTCTGAGATATTTGAGAAACGGTGGGAATATTCATTATTTTTCACGTGTTGTTGTCAAACATCGCGGGGGCGGTAGCAGCGCAATTCAATTTATAAAGAACAAATACATATTTGAGGAAAAACGAATAGTAAAAAACGAAATATTACCATTTACAGATAACAGAAAATCAGCTTTGGATAATCATAAAAGATGGCTGAGAAATATCAGACAAAGTGAAATGGATCATGCAAGATACAAAATCGAAAAGCTTATGTACAAATGTCTTATGTTTTTTGAATGTTATGATCTGACTTGAAATAACAAAAGGAAGTTATCAAAGAAAATATGGATGCAAATAGAAATCATGCACAGAATAATTGCGAGTTCGAAGATAGTATTTTGATTTGCGTTTTTTTGTCGGACAATCATTTACAGAATGTAAAAACATTGCAAAGTATATATAAACAGAAATCTGGAAACATATATTTGTGCTTGATTAATAATGGCCTTCTGGATTTTCAATGTGAAAGATATATTTACAATTTGAATGTGAATAAATCAGATGCGGTTAAACAAGTTTCTCTTTATGAAAATGAATTCAGAGAGGATGCTCTGGATTGCGTTCAGATCATGCTCGACAAATTTACAGTTAAGTATCTATACGTTATGAGGGCTGGAGAGCGTTTTGAAAGCGCTATGGCAATTAAAATCGCTTTAGATGCGATAAATCAATCGGGAAATTGCTCAATTAATTGTTTTCAGTATAGTCAGGCCAAGAAGTTGAAGAGTTTGACTATCGATTCTGACAGTAATCAAATATCCTGGTTCAATAATAAAGAATGTATGTTTTTATACAATGCTTTAACTGTGAGGAAAATGAAAAATAGACATAGAGTAGAATATAGATTTGCTCAAAATGTAATTCCGCAATTGTTGTCTGACGGTGAAACATTAAAAATTCATGCTCAAAAGCTGTGCATTCTTGATGAAGATGTACGTGATTATGAGACAAGATAATCAGAGGAACTATCTATGTTTTTGAATTATACTTGCAGTAGATACATTGAACAAATAGGTAAGGCTTTTTCTTCGTATAATAAAGATGATTTGGATAAATATCTGAATCTGATTAATTCCGAACGGAAAAAACTTCACAAAAAACAAAAACTGAATAGACTTACAATAAGTGACCAGACATTTGATATGTGTTTGGGAGAATATGCCACGCTTTTAAATATGGGAGCCGGTGCCGATGAAATAAAAAGTCTTTCAGAAAAGATTCATTCAATATCAAGAAGCAAAATACACATAGTTTTTTTTGCTAATGAACCCTCTTGCTGGCCGTCAATGGAATCGGTTTATATTGCCTCACTGAATGATTCTGGAATTGAATCGAAATTGGTTGTTCTTCCATTCCTTCATCATAATTTGATGGAAGAAGTTGATTATCTGCAATATTATCGGGACCTAGGATACGATGCAATCAGTTATAAAGATTACGATATTCGTGAAGATTCTCCGGATATAGCTCTGCTGATCAAACCTTATGGTGGTGTTCCTGAAGGATATCAACCCAAGGACTTAACTGAATACATTTGCAGAATCATATACATTCCATATGGAATGGAAGCTACGACAGAACTTATAAAATATGGATTTCAGTACTATTTGCAATACAAAGCATGGCGACATTGTGCTTATGGAGATGTTGTTAAAGAATTCGGAACCAGATACGGGTACAGGAATGGCGAAAATATTGTTGTTTGGGGACACCCAAAAGCGGATTATGTCTCTGGCGTGAAAAACAATAAACAAAATATACCCGATGAGTGGAAGCAGAAAATTCACGGTAGAAAAACAATCCTTTGGACACCACATCATCTTGTTAATGAAAATGATGAAGCTACCGGAACTTTTTTGATATGGGGAGCTTCTATTCTTGACAAGATGGAGGCGGAAAGGGGGCTTGCGTTTATTTTCAGACCACACCCCATGCTTACAGGCAATCTTATCAACAGTGGTAAATATACCGCTGCGATGATTGAGGATCTGCGTGATCGCATAGATAAATCCGAGAATATCATATGGGATGATAATGAACAATACTATTATTCCTTTTGCGCATCTGATGCAATTATTACGGATGGAACTACATTCTGTATCGAATACCTTTATACAAAGAGGCCTATTCTGTTAACGCCGAGAAATATGTCTAAGTTTTACAGCTATGAGGATATGCTGAAGAGCTACTATATTGCCAATGATTCCAATGATATCGATAATTTTATTTCTATGATAAAAAATGGAAAGGATCCCCTGAAAGAAAAAAGAAATGCTTTCTATAAAAAGTTATTTTATCTGCCGAAAGGAATCACTGTGGGAGAAAACATTATAATGAACGCAAAAAGAGATCTGGATGAGGAAATAGATAGTTTTGTTCTGAGAATACGAGAGGAGAAGATCTGTGAGCAGAATTCTGGTTTTCCTATTTTCAGTATTTTGGTCCTCTGTTACAAAAATACAAAGCTGTTGTACGCAATGTTAGACAGCATATTTGAGCAGGATTATCCGAATATCGAATTGATTGTCTCGGATGATTGCTCGGATGATTTTATTGTAAATGAAATATCCGAGTATATAAATATACATAAATCTAATAATATTACCAATTTTTATGTACTGAAGAATGAGAAAAATCTTGGTACTGTTAAGCATATAAGTGAAGCGTATAAAAAGGTAACTGGTGAATATTTCGTTTTTACTGCTGCGGATGACAGATTCACCTCTAAGACTGCTATCAGCGATTATGCTTCCATTTTTTATGAACGCAACGATAAGGAATGGATCGTTGCACGCTGTATTTTTACATCTGCAGATTATAAGAACGAATTATATAAGTATCCCACTGATGATGATCTGCCTTTCTTTCAAAGTGAAAATTCACAACAATTATTCAGTAGGTGGAGCAGAAGGGGGATGGCCATCCCATGTTCCATGGCTTTTCGTAAAAGAATAATTGATAATATCGGGGGCTTTGATCTTGCGTACAAATATTTAGAAGACTGGCCATTGGTTTTGAAACTTCTTAGAAATGGTTTTTCACCGGCTTTTGTGGAAAAGTCGACAGCGATTCATAGTACAGGTGGTGTTTCTAATTCTAATGCCAGATACGGAATAGATGTAAGAAAAGATTTTTATAAAGATAAATATAAAATATTTAAGAAAGAAGTAAGACCGTATAGTCGTTTGTTGAATAAAGAAGATAAAAAGTGTTTGAAACAGTATATAAAGGAAATAATGCGCAGACAGTATTTCTTTAATATCGATCTTCCCGGTACGGGAAAGATTCAGAGAATAGGAATGTGTTTGGTAAGCCCAATCCGTGGCTGGTGGCTCTTTGAAAGATTTTTCATGAATAATATATATAATCGCAGAATGTGGAAAGCGTTAGCGGCATCCGGTATTTGCTTATTGGCTTCAACATATTTCTTTATTGTTTCGACAGTAATATCTTCGAATCATCTGGCAAGTATATTGTTTAATATTATCGGTTATGGATGCTTTGGGTGCTTTGTCATATTGTTTATATCCGGTTTTCTTGGATTCTTTTTGAAAAGACATTTTAAAGCAAAGTATTGGTTACGAAAAAGCTTGGTTAATTAGGAGTCAAATATGAATATTGCAATGATAATTGCAGGTGGCAAGGGGACACGTACAAATCAGGAAATACCCAAGCAATTCTTGAATATAAACGATAAACCCATAATAATTTACACATTACAAGCCTTTCAGAATCATCCAGAAATTGACTCAATCCTCGTTGTATGCATAGATGGCTGGCAGGATATGCTGTGGGCTTATTCCAGGCAATTTGGTATTTCCAAATTGAAATGGATCGTTCCCGGAGGCCATACCGGTCAAGAGTCAATACATAATGGTATCTTGAAGCTGGCTGAAAAGTGTTCGGATAATGATTTAGTACTGATTCATGACGCTATTCGTCCAAATGTATCTCAGGAGATTATTTCTGATTCGATTGCTCAATGTAAGAGTTCCGGATCAGCGGTGACAGTGATTCCTTGCGTTGAAGCTATACTTGTTAGACAACCGAGCGGTAATTCTTCGGAAGAGGTTTATCCCAGAGAACAATTGGCAAGAACACAGACCCCGCAAACGTTTGCTCTCGGAAAGTTGAAATGGGCACACGCGGAAGCAGAGAAACGAGGGATAACTAATTCTGTAGCCACTTGTACCTTGATGGTTGAATTGGGAGAACAAGTCAGTTTTTGCCCGGGTTCGGAAAAAAACATAAAGATTACAACTGCTGAAGATTTAGAGATATTTAAGGCCCTTTTAAATTCACGTAAATCAGACTGGATTAAATAATATGCATGAACTGAAAAAAGGCTACATAGAGGAGTTGGATAATGCAATAGTTTCTACGGTTGGCTTTTCGAGATTATCAGAAAGTAATGTTTTGGTAACGGGAGCCACCGGTTTGATAGGTGGATTTATCGTTGATATGTTGCTACGTTCTGTTGAGACTTGTTCTAATGTACATGTATATGCTCTTGGTAGAAACAAAGAATATATTCAGAACAGATTTGCGTATGATAATTCAGGCCATCTGCATTTTTTGATTCAGGATGTATGTGATGAAATACAGGTTGAGGAAAAAATTGATTATGTAATTCATGCGGCGGGTGATGGATTTCCTGAGGCATTCAGGATCAGACCGGTAGAAACTATGGAGGCTGCGATTCTTGGTGCGATCAACACTTTGAATGTGGCGAAAAAAAGTAATTCAAAAGGCTATGTCTTGATTTCCAGCGGAGAAGTATATGGCGGATCGTCAGATCTTCCATATGATGAAAATGAACGGATAAGTTCCGAGGGGATGTCGGTAAGATCGTGTTATCCTGTAGGGAAACAAGCAGCTGAGATATTATGTGTTTCATATATGAAGGAGTTTGGAGTTAATGCAAATGTTGCACGCTTGAGCCATGTTTACGGTGCATACACGTCTGTAAATGATAATCGCGCATCAACTCAGTTTCTCCAAATGGCATCAAAAGGAAATGATATTACTCTTTATAGTAAGGGAAGCCAAATAAGAAGTTACACTTATGTAGCTGATGCTGCTTCTGCGATATTAACGATATTACTGAACGGTGAACGTGGTGAAGCATATAATGTTGCTACTCCTGAATCTATTTCATCAGTCGCCGAGTATGCGGAAACTGTATCTAAATGTGCTGATGTTAATTGTCGTTATGTCGTAGCAAATGATGAACAACTTCTGGAACATACTCCTATATCATATGCAGTTTTAGATTCGTCAAAACTCCAAAAGTTGGGATGGGTTGCAAACTATAATCTTATTGATGGAATTAAATGTTCATTGAAAGATTTGGTGAATTGATCATACCTCTACTAATGGGGCGTATTGTTCTTTGTATGATTTATGGTCTGCAAATCTTTTGATCACAAATACTTGCTTATTTATTTCTATTTATATAATAGAACGCCCCACCTGCACAAGCACATACAGCGATCAGGATGATGATGATCGCGGGGGTGGCGGAGCTGTTCTTTTCTGATTCGTCAGTTGATTCCGAACCGGGAGATGCTGTTGCTTCTTCCGGTTCTGTATTTGTATCGGAAGAATTACCGTTATCGATTGTTCCAGGAGTATCGTTTACAGTCTGTGGCGCTTCGGGCAGAAGAGAGCCTTGTGATTCTGTCGGCCGGTTGGTGAAGACAAATTCTCCGAATCTGTCGATGGTGAATACCAGATATTCATGTTCACCGGCGGAATCTACATTTCTGACGGGACAGA
>JAEEGJ010020033.1_pt1 | contig 14628 bp, 10 predicted proteins | sample 8958761 | NCBI WGS metagenome assembly JAEEGJ01 (sample SAMN16246546, study PRJNA631951) | gut metagenome | biome: gut microbiome; feature: rumen; material: RS-attached | host: Bos | place: Iran: Karaj | collected 2018-10 | reverse complement strand
ATATTTGTATTCATGGGTCATCTTATAGACAAGAGCCGTCTTGTCTACGTATAAGTAACCTTCTTCTCTGATATTCTCGAAGGTCTGTATGCCTATCGGTAGTCGTTTCATATTGCTTTAAACTCCTAAAACGATGGCGGGGTCAATGTTTAGCTTTCGGCTTATCTCCCTGCCAGTCTTTAGTGAGGGCTCACCTTTACCTGTGATGATTTCGCTGATGCGGGCCGTACTGATGCCTAACATCTCAGCCAGTTTTGTTTGTGTGAGTCCCATTTCATACATCCTTAATTTGATAATCTCCACCAGTGTCGGAGTAGCAATAGGATAGTGCTTCTCTTCGTAGTCTGCCACCAAGTCGGAAATCAAGTCGAGCTCCAACAAGTTCCTGTCAGTCTTGGGAGTGTCGTTGTTTACCACCTTCAGCAGTTCGTCAATCCTTGCACATGCTGCCTCATACTGCTCTTCCGTCTTAATCTGTGCCATATCTTATTACTCTCAATATTGCAAAAATAGGAACATTTTTCGGTATGACCAAATTTTATTCGGAAAACTTTAGTTTCCTAATCGTGAGGCGGAGGTGTTGCCACCACCACCTCACGAGTCGGGATTGCGTCTTAGTCAGGGTCTTTTTTTCTCTAGTTAGAAAACAATTGCACTCCAGTTAGAATGTTTTTGTTTTCCAGTTAGGGAACAAATTTTCTCCCCAAGACTATTTTTTCGCTTCACTTCAGCAGAGATTAGTTAGAAGTGTTCTGAGGCAGGTCACCCTGTACGTTGATAACCTTCCAGTCGTCAACCTCAGCCTCCATCTTAACTGATGTCAGACCCAGCACAAGGTTCAGGTTATATGACTTACCGTTAGCAAGGCTTGGGAACACTACGTCCTTCTCGATAACGTTCTTGGACTGGGCACGATCTGCATTCAGTTTGCCATCCTCAGTGGTGATATAGTACTCAATCATCACGCGAACTGTGCGAAGTTTTTCTTGCTCTGCTGGTGTAAGTGCGGTACAGATGTTTGCTACATTGTTGGTAGGTACAACCATGAAGTAGTTTGCATCACGCTTGTAATAAGTAGTTGGTGCATAGGTGGGCTGTACTTTTGCCATTGTTGCAGTCAGAACATAATGATCTTTTCCATTTTCAGGCACATCTGCAACTGGAATAAACTTATCTCCACTCTTTATATATGCTGTATATGCAGCGTACTTTTCTGCAAGTGCGGCAGTATTAATAATAGTAAATACAGATGTAGCACCATCTTCTACAGTGGCTACATAATGTTTAATATCAGCAGGATATTGATATGTGATGGCAGGGCTTCCAGACGTTACCTTAACTTTAGTCCAAGAACCATCCTCTCCATATGTGAAATATGTACGATCAGAAAGCTGTTGAGTAGTTGCTAATCCGCTAACACCTGCATCACGTGTCCATGTTGTATAATAAGGTGTTGATTCTGAGTAGTATAATGGCTTCTCTGCCGTTGCCACAATGGAAGAAACACAATGGAAATTAGTTGAAGGCTGGATGACATCCTGTTTTACAGTAGTAACACCCACACGGTCTGTCTGTGCATCAGGTGCAGTAGGACTATATGTGCCATCTGCATCTACCCACTGTAAGTGAGTAGCAATAGTTCCATCAGCAGGAGTAGTGTGGTCTGCAGCCAGAGTCAATGTTCTCTGAGGTAAAGTAGTTGTGGCTACATCAGTAGCAGCTGCCTTTGATGACAAATCAACATCGTTAATATAGCGCCAGTTTGCAACGTTGGCAATTGTGTTATCCAGATTTAGGATACCAGTCTCACCAAAGTAACCTTTCAGAGTTATCTTCTCAATAGTAATCTTGGTGTTGGGATCCAGTTTACCACCAGCACCAATCTGGTCAATAGCAGCCACAGCCTTCACACCGATACGAGCCAATGCATGCTGGAACAAGAACTTCATGTTGGTGTTCACATCGGGCTTGGTCATGTCAATAAGCGGCATACCCTCATCAACTTTTACAGTCAGACCGTTTACAGCGGTATAGGTCAAACCACCAGCTGGAGCTACACCCCACAACAGGTCAACGGCCTTGTTAGGATCATCTACTGCAGCTTGATATGCAATACTGGGCTCCAATACACTAGTTACACTTGCATGAGCAGTTCCTGTTCCGTCGGCCTTGGTATTTAGCACTCCTGTGTTACTTGTCACATAGGATATGCCTGGTTTGTTATTCTTTGCAGTTGCTACATATGGAGCATAAGCAAAGAAAGTCAAACGATCAAGATGCTTGTTTCCTGTAATAGACTCCATAGAAGCATTGGTGTTCTGCGAATCATTATTAGTCTCGTTTGGCCAGTACTTCAAGGGATTATAGTACCATCCCTGATTCACAGTGTTCCAAAGCAACTTTTCGTTTACCATGAAGTTGGGTAATTGCGCAGGAGTAGCACGGGACATCCAGTCTTCGTACTTAGTAGCGGTAGCATCATTTAGTGCATCTTGAACCTGATAAGCATACACGCCAAAGCCACCACCATAGGCTTCAGAGAACTGAAGGCGACCAGTGGTCATTGTACCAGATAAACCGGCACGCGTTACATCTGTTGCAGCAGGTGTGTAGATGTCGAAATCTACAGCTTGTGCTGTGGTCTCTTGGGTCTGAGGTGCGTTTTGCACCACGTCGTTCTCACTTGAGCAGGCTGTCAGCATCAGAGCTGAAGCGGCTGCTGCAAAAAATAAACTCTTTTTCATAATTGTTTTTGTTTAAATGAATAAATAAAATAATTAAAAATTAAATTTCTTTTTTTTTGTTTAAGCGGACAGCCCCCTTCGTGGGAACCACCCTGACCTTCCCCGTCATGACGGGAAGAGAGTCTCAGTTAGTTTTTTTTTTCTGTCTTGGTTCTTTGTTACTTTTTTCGTTCATAAAAATCTTATTTCTACGTAATACACTTCAGTGGATATTATTATTTTTGTTCTCGTTCATATTATATTCTCGTTCACTTTTCACTTTTCACTAGCCCGCAGGGCGCCTACATCGGTACATCTACGTTCTCGTCGTCGCCCCAGGGCTCTACTTCTGCATCGAACTGGCCTGTGCCTTCAGGTTGGGCGTAAGGCATGGTGGGCACCTCTTCGTTCTTATAGAACGGAGCGTCAATCACGAGGTCGAGCTGTAGCGAAACATCAGCTTGGTAGAAGTACGTCAGCGTGCCATCGTCACCCGCATAGCGGATGTTCTTTCCCACCTGGTAGGCAAAGTCAACGGTACGTCCGTCAATCAGGGTGAAGTGGAGCATGATGTAGTTGGACTCCGGCACGCGGTCTTTCAGCAACTCTCGTCCGTGAGGCAGTCCGAATGTCTCTACATTGCAAAGCATCCAGCCCACGTTGGTCTCTTCGTCTCCCTCACCTCTGCGACGGGCTGCGCTCTCGTATTCTGTGTCGCGCTCCCAGCCCTCCAACTTGATGGTTCCCACCTCCTTGGTGCGCCAGCGCTGATTCAGATAGAAGCCGTCTGCCATACCCGTGATGTAGCCCTCCATAGCGCGCATATAGCTGATGCCTCGCACTTTTACGCGGACCCTCAGTGTCGTGGTCATGGGTTCAATGACGACATGGCGCTTCAGATGGATGGTGTCGGGTGAGGCTTCGTCACGGTAGTCGTAGAATATCAGACTGTCAATGACATTCGACACCTTGAAGGTATCTATACCCACGCCAATCTTTTCTGGTTGCTCCAGATAGGTACGCCCGTTGTCCCAGATATGCTCGCTCTGCACGTAGTAGGTCTTCGACTTCACGTGGATGTCGTTGTGGCTGTTGCGGTTGTAGAAACTCACGGTGCTGTACTCACCAAAGGTTTTGTTCATCACCGTCAGCAGGTATGTGCCTGAGTTGGTGCGTAAATTGGTCTGGTCTATATTGTGCGTCACGTCGTAGGTACCTATCTGGTCGCCGTTGTGAGCCAGCATCAGCGTCATACCGTCAGGACGATAGCCATATTTAGACATCCAGTCGTAGGTGATCATCGCGTCAGCCTTGCCATCGTAATAGAGTTCCAGGGGTTCGCGATAGCAGGATGCCACCATGACGAAGAGGAGCATCAGCAAAGCGAGATGCCCAACCAAAGTCTGCATCTTATTGCGATTGTTCAATATGTTATTTCTCTTCATCATCATCTTTTTTTCTGTTTACTTGGTAATATCCAGACCAGCGAGAACTTAAGCTTGGTGGGTCCGAAGTAGTTGATGCCCTTGGTGTACTTGTAAATCAGGTGCGTACTCTCAAACTCAGCGTTATAGTGACGGCGTTCGCCATTGATGTAACCTGCAGAGAGGCTGAACTCCAGATTCCAGTGTCTGCCAATGGGCCACGAGTAGCCCCATGTGGCCCCCACGCTCCATACATCACCCTGGTCGCCAACCGTATTGTTCTCTATATCATATTTTGCAACAGCACCATAGACGCCTGCAAACATGCCGCTAAGCCAGGGGCGCGAGCCGTCACAGCTGGATGTGAACCAGCGGCGCAGTTCCAAGCCAGTCTCCTGAATCTCGTAGGAATAGTCCAATTTCTTCCAACGCCACCAGGGGTTGGTGTATTCTGCCATCACGCTCCAGCGTCTGTTGCGGCCAAAGGGTATCTCCACCTCGATATTGGGTGCCAATACCAGGTCGTAAAGCATGTTGGTCTTCAGGGCCAGCAGGGGCTTGTAGTTGGTGAAGCGCTTCTGGGCGCAGACCAGCGTGTCTCTGAGTTGGTCGGTCACCAGCAGATAGGTGGTGTCTGGCTTTATTTCTTCCTCTTCTATCGCTGCGGCCACCATCTTGACTTGCTTCAGCTGGTAGTCTATTTGGTAGTCGGTATGGCGCAACTGTGGGAAGGCCTCCTTGGTCAGTACCTTGTAGTCGTCAGGACAGGTGGTGGCAATCAGCTTCAGCTTCTCGTCAGGATCCATCTCCCTGTCGATGAGTTCCAGAATCTTCTGGCTGTTGCTGAGCATCGATGTGGTGTCCACGAATTGGCGCAACCCCTCCCAGTCCTCAGCCTCGCTGGAGGTGTGGAACAGTTTGGGGGCCACATTGGTATGCTCGATGATAAAACGTGTCAGACTGCTGGTACGTCCGCGAGCCAGGTGGTCGTTCAGTTCGTAAGAACCCTCTGGCGAGGCAAAGCCCTTGATCTGTATGCGGATAATCTCGATGGTCGAGTCGTTGCTGACGCTGTCGATGGTCTGGCGCAACTGGTCCAACTCCTTGCGGTTGTTGCGGAAGTTAGGATCCAACTCTGTCACCTTGACGGGGAACGACAGGAAGGCACGTCCACGCAACTGCTGGATATTCTCTGTGGCCATCATGACGGGTGGCTCCATCTCCTTTTGACTAATAATTGGAGTAGGCACTCGCAGCACGCGCTCCTCGCGGAACAGCTCTGTGCCACAGCCGTCCACACGCACCACCAACAGGCGCAATAGGGCGGTACCCATCCACAGTTCGCGAGGCACCGTCTGCTGGTAAACCTGATAGGTAGCAGCCTCTCTGTCGCGATACTGCAGGGTGTCAGGCACGTCCAGCGAGTCCAGCGGGGTGCGAATGTCGTGATAGTAAGCCCAAGAGCCAAGAATCTCGATAGCTGGGAAGTTGGATGTCTGCTCGTCGAAGATGAGCTGTGGAATGATATAGACGCGCTCCTGGCGAGGCAACTTGCCACCCAGCAGGGCAAAGCTCATCGTGTAGCCCAACTGGTCGGAACCGCACTCCGTCAGCAGCACGTTGTCAATGCCCACCATCAACTTCTCGTTCTCGGTGAGGCTTTCGCCCTCGTTCTCGTTGTTATAAAGCGGAATGATCTGCTGCTGTGCAGCTACGGACAGAACCTGACCAAACAGCAGAACCAATAGCACAAAACAATTCTTTGCCCGACGATTGTCGTACAAAAAACTGGGGCGATATGTGGTTTTAAAGTTGATCATTTCAAACTTAAAAATACGTTAATTCAGTCCTCTGTTTTGCATACGCATGGTTGTTTTAATTTGCGTACATTATTTTTTATAGAGCGCAAAGATAGAGTTTTTTTTTGAAACTTCCAAGAAAAATGCTATTTTTTTCTACAGAAGCCCTGTTTTTCTTGGTTATTTTAATATTTTTAACTATTTATTATGCTTTTTTGTCAACGTTGTGGTATGTTTTTCGACGCTTCGTTAAAAAAGTTTAAGGCAGTGGCTGGGTCAAAAAATAATCGTACCTTTGCATCGATGGTTGTTCATCCACTACATACAGACATTCCGAAGCCAGAACGGTTTACGTATCCTTTCTGCTACGAGCCCCATCCTTTGTGCCAATTGGCGGCTAAGGAGGTGCAGCAGTATATTGCTGAACATGAAGCCATTAAGACTGATGCAGATAGTGGCAAGATGTTTGGCGTGTTGGTGGTAGAGATGGATGATGGAAGATGTAAGAGGGAAGATGTAAGAGGGAAGACGGAAGAGGGAAGATGTAAGACGGAAGAGGGAAGATGTAAGGATGATGGAAGAGGGGAAACGTTAGGGTTTCTGGCAGCATATAGTGGTTTGTTGGCTGGCAGGAACGACTGGGCGTACTTTGTGCCACCTGTGTATAATGCCCAGCAACCTGATGGCTACTTCAAAACCCAGGAACGGATTATCTCTCAGACTTCAGCCATCAGCCCTCAGACTTCTAAAGAATTGTCACAAAATTTACAAGAGTGGTTGTTCCATCAATACCAGCTGCTGAATGCGCGAGGAGAGGTAAAAGATTTGGTAGATATTTGGCAGTCGTACTACGACAAGCCCAAGTTGAGGAAGAAGTTTCCGATGCCCCCTGGTGGTACGGGTGATTGTTGTGCGCCAAAACTGTTACAATATGCCTACCAACACGGATTGAAGCCTGTCTGTATGGCTGAATTCTGGTGGGGCCAATCGACGAAAACAGAGTTGCGCCAGCACTTGAATTACTACCCGGCTTGTCGTGGAAAATGTAAACCTATTTTGACGTGGATGTTGCAGGGGTTGGAAGTTGATCCTGACCCAGAATTGTTAGGTTTTCAGAAAATGGACATCCCCATCGTTTATGAGGACGATTGGCTGCTGGTGATTGATAAACCCAGTGGCTTGTTGTCTGTGCCTGGGCGCATCGAGCAATACTCTGTCGAGACTGTTATGCAGGAACGCTATCCTGATAGCAAGGTGGCTCACCGTTTGGATTTGGGAACCAGCGGACTGCTGATTGTTGCCAAGACGCCAGATGTGTATCGTGCGCTGCAGGAGCAGTTCATCAAACATCAGGTAAAAAAGAAGTATATAGCGAGGTTAGAGGGAAGATGTGAGATGGATGAGGGAAGATGTAAGATGTTAGAGGGAAGATGTAAGATGTTAGATGGAAGAGGGAAGATGGATGATGGAAGATGTGAGATGGAAGGGGGAAAGGGGCGGATTGAGTTGCCTTTGCGGCCTGACCCCATGAACCGTCCTCGACAAGTTGTGGATATGGAACATGGAAAGCGAGCGGTGACAGATTACGAGTTTATCAGTCCTAATATGGTAGCCCTCTATCCGCAGACGGGGCGCACCCACCAGTTGCGCATCCACTGTGCACATCCTGACGGGTTAGGTCGTCCCATCGTAGGCGACGAACTCTATGGTACCAAGGGCGAGCGGCTGATGCTGCATGCGGCAGAAATCTGGTTCCGTCACCCAGTGAAAGAGGTGCAGATGCACCTTAAATCAAATAAAGAAATGAAATAATGAAGACAACCAAAACAACTAAAACAACAATATTAAAAGGTCCTCTGACGAGTCGGAGTTTGGCGTTGCAGCGTTAAAGTTGTTAAAGTTGTCCAAGTTGTCTTAAAAATAAATTAAATTATGGTAAAGCATGTAATTCTCTGGACACTGAATCCAGAACTCTCAGAAGAAGAGAAGAAGGCCGTTAAGGCAGGTATTAAGGCAGGTTTGGAAGCTTTAGTAGGCAAAGTACCTGGACTCATCGATGTAAAAGTGCATATCGACGGACGTTTGGCCTCGTCGAATGCTGACGTGATGCTCGACAGCACATTAGAGAGCGAAGCGGCACTGAAGGGCTATGCCGTGCATCCTGAACATGTGGCTGTGGCAAACGGTAAAGTACGTCCTTATACTGTACAACGTTCTTGTCTCGACTTCGAAATATAGTGACAGGCGAGTGTTGCGTAACAGCGCAACGCATTGCGTATAATTTGTAGAGGTTTCTTTTTGCAGATTATGGGATATTCCATATTTTTGCAACAGGAACCAGCACAATAATGAAATATATTTTAGTTCCACGTGAGGTAATCTAATGGACAAACACCAGGTGCCACTTGCTTGAAAAAAGTAAGTGGCATTTAATTTACGCAACGCATTGCGCAACATTTTGACTTGTAGTTGCGTTATATTTAAAAAGATAGTCGTAACTTTGTAGGGTCAATCTCTGACTATGTCAGAGTGTGGCTTTGCACTATTAATAGAACGATGAAACGGATATCGCAGCGAGATATAGCCCGTCAGTTAGGTGTCAACGTCAGCACAGTGTCGCGAGCACTGCGCGGATTGGATGGTGTGAGCCCTGAACTGAAGCAGCAAATTGAGAAGTTGGCTGAGGAGTCGGGCTACCGTCCCAACCCCTTTGCCGTGAGTCTTCGTTACGACACCACACGAACCATAGGCATCGTGGTGCCTGACGTGTCGTACAACCAGTATGCCCATATCGTGAAGAGTATTGAGGCTGAGGCGCGTAATGCAGGGTATATGTGCATCATTACGGACACGGACGACACCTACGAGAATGAGGCGAACTGTTTAGAGATGTTAGTGAACATGCATGTAGAAGGTATCATCATCTGTTTGTCACAGGACACGGTAGATTTCCGTCACCTGAGACAGCTGAAGAAGGCCCACATGCCTGTGGTGCTGTTCGACAGGGCTCCCGATTTGGACATCTCGTCAGTCATCATCAACGATGCTGCTTCAGCACGTGAGGCTACCAACTGCCTCATCGATGGTGGGGCACGCCGCATCGCTTTCCTGGGTGGCCCTAACCAGCAGAAACAGATGATAGATCGTAAGCACGGCTATCTGGAGGCGTTGCGCGAACGAGGAATACCTATCCGTACAGAACTGGTGAAGAGTCATCATATCAGTTTTAATTCAGGGTTGAGCGATACACTCGACCTGCTGCGACTGCCAGAGCCCCCGGATGCTATCCTTGCTGCCCATGGGTTATTGGCTATCTCAGCCCTACAGGCGTTGGCCAATAGTGGAAAACGTATTCCTGACGATGTAGCTGTGGTGGGCTATATGAGTGACTGGGTGTCAGAAATGTCGCATCCGCGTATATCGTTCGTCCGTCAGAACCTGAGGGAAATAGGCTGTAAGGCTTTCCGTCTGTTGTTAGACCAAATGAATGGGGACGACAGTGTGCAGCATATCGTGGTAAAGGCACGGCTGGAACTGAGAGACAGCACGAAATAGTGAAAAGTGAAATACAAAAGACTAAAGTAGAAATGAAACGATATTATTTTTTATTTATTATTTGTTCTTTTTTATTTAGCCCTGTAAGGGCGCAGTCGACAGCTGACTCGCTGGCCCTGCAAGAGGTTGTAGTGACAGGTACGCGTAATGCTGTAGATGTGCGTCACCTGCCTATGACAGTCACCGTTATCAGTCGTGAAGCCTTGACGAAGCAACACCAGACGAGCATCCTGCCAACGGTGATGCAACAGGTGCCAGGACTCTTTGTCACCTCACGCTCGATGATGGGCTATGGTGTCTCGACGGGTGCAGCAGGTGGTATCAGCCTGCGTGGTATTTCTGGTGGAACGGGTCAGTTGATGGTACTCATCGACGGGCATCCGCAGTATCAAGGCATCTATGGACATCCTATAAGCGACAGTTATCAGACCATGATGGCAGAGCGGGTAGAGGTGTTGCGTGGCCCAGCCTCTGTGCTCTATGGCTCGAATGCCATGGGTGGTGTGATGAACATCGTCACCCGTCAGGCCCATCAGGATGGCATCAGTACTAACGTCAATCTGGGTGCGGGCAGCTGGGGTACCGTACAGGCTGAGGCCTCGAACCAGGTACGTAGCGGTAAGTTCAGCTGTACCATTGCTGCACAGTATGGACGTACAGACAACCATCGTCCCAATATGGGTTTCGAGCAGTATGGCGGCTACCTGAATCTGGGCTATGACCTGAACGAGAATTGGAAGGCTTCGCTGAGTGGTAATGTGACACATTGGAATGCTTCGAACCCTGGTGCTGAAAGTCAGTTGAAACTGGAGAACGACCAGTGGATTACCCGTGGTGAGGTATCAGCCACGCTGAGCAACAACTATGGTTGTACCAGTGGTGCACTGAGCGTCTATTCGAACTTTGGACGCCATAAGATTAATGATGGCTATAATGCTGAAGGCGGTACTCCCCAGACTGACCTGTTCCGTTCGAAGGATGCCGTGTCTGGCGTTTCTTTGTACCAGTCAGCCCAGTTGTTTGAAGGCAACCGCACTACCGTTGGTGTTGACTATCAGCACATCTATGGACGTGCCTACTATACCAATCGTGAGACGGGTGAGGTGGTCAACACCCAGCAGCGCCTGATGCAGAGCTGTCATTCGCATGCCAATGATATTGCAGGTTATGTAGATTTCCGTCAGGACCTGACAGAATGGCTGACCATTGATGCCGGTCTGCGCTACGACCACCACTCTGTGGCTGGTAGCGAGTGGATTCCCCAGGGTGGTATCGTTGTCCGTCCCATCGCCACAGGCGAGATAAAGGCTATGGCCAGCAAGGGTTTCCGTCGTGCCAATCCCAAGGAGATGTATCTGTATAAGTCAGCCAACGAAGAGCTGGAGCCAGAACGTCTGTGGAACTATGAGCTGTCGTGGCGTCATCGTCTGGACGGAGGCCTGAACTATGGTGTGAACCTCTTTTATATCAAGGGCGACAACATGATTCAGACCATCAATATGAAGAACGTGAATACGGGTGAAATCGAGAATTATGGTGCAGAACTAGAAGTAAAATACCCCGTTTGTCCCAGTTTCACGATTAATGGTAACGCCTCGTACCTGCACATGAAGAACAAGATTGTGGCAGCTCCTGAGGCCACATGTTATCTGGGTATCGACTATCATCACGACAAGTGGTTGGCTACGTTGGGCGCTCAGTATGTGAATCATCTCTATACGTCGGTGGGCGACAACGAGACAAAAGAGAACTTCTGCCTGCTGGATGCCAGCGTTACCTACGCTGCTACGAAAGCCCTGAGCCTCTGGGTACGTGGCGAAAACCTGTTGGCACAGAAGTACGAGATCAATCTGGGCTATCCCATGCCTCGTGCAACCTTCATGGGAGGCGTGAGCTTTGAATTCTAAATGAGAAATGAGAAATTTTAAATTAATAAATTAAAGACAACAAAAACAACTAAAACAACAAGATTAAAGAGTTCTCTGACGAGTCGGAGTATGACGTTGCAATGTGAAAGTTGTCCAAGTTGTTCAAGTTGTCTTCTTAAAAAATTAAAGATATGGAAGCAAATGTAAGACTTTATTCACTCGATTATGACGAGGCAAAGACGTATCTGTGGGCAACAGTATTCGTGGCCTGCAACTTGATACTGCCTCAGTTGTTCCACCTTATTCCGCAGGGAGGCATCATCTTTGCACCGCTGTCGCTGGTCATCCTTGCCGGATCCTATAAGTTTGGATGGAAGACCGGCTTGCTGGCAGCCCTTGCCTCACCGTTGGTCAATCATGCCGTTACCGGTTTGCCAGCCTGGGACGTCATGCCCGTCATGACCTTCAAGCTGGTCACTCTGGCTCTTGTCGCAGGACTCGTTGCCCAGCATTTCAAGACCGTCAGCCTGTCTCTGTTGATTGGTGTCATCCTTGTCAGCATGGCTATTGGTTGTCTGGGTGAGTTCATCCTGACTGGTGGAATTGCTGCTACGATAGCCGACTTCACCGTCGGATGGCCGGGATTGCTTCTCATGCTGTTCGGAACATGGGGGATTATTCAATTGAGAAAATGAGAAATTGAGAAAATGAGAAAATGAAACGACAACCAAGACAACATGTGACAACGGCAGACAACTTGAATATATAGAACTCTGCGTCTTTGTGTCTTTGTGTACAAAATTTATAAGAAAATGAGAGATTTTAATTATTATGCACCGACTGAGGTGGTGTTTGGAAAAGAGTCAGAGGAGCAGGTGGCTGCTCTGGTCAAGAAATATGGTGGTACGAAGGTGCTGGTACACTATGGTGGCAAGAGTGCTGAGCGCTCGGGCCTGCTCGACAAGATTTGTGGTCTGCTCGACGAGGGTGGGGTCGCCTATGTCAAGTTGGGTGGTGTGGTACCCAATCCCCGTCTGTCATTAGCAAAGAAAGGTATTGAACTGTGTCGCCAGGAGGGTGTCGATTTCATCTTGGCTGTGGGTGGCGGTTCCGTCATCGATTCAGCGAAGTGCATCGCATACGGTGTGTGCATGGAGGATGACGTGTGGGACTTGTATCTCGGTAAGGTCGAAGCTCCCAAGACCATGCTGCCCGTTGCCTCGGTGCTGACCATCCCTGCTGCAGGCAGTGAGATGAGTGAGGCCTCCGTGATTACCAATGAGGATGGTGACGTGAAGTTGGGTTACGGCAACAACATGTCGCGTCCCAAGTTTGCCATCATGAACCCCTGTCGCACCTTTACCCTGCCTCCTTATCAGACGGCAGCCGGTGTGACCGATATGATGATGCACATCTTTGAGCGCTACTTCACCAAGGATGACGACATGGACCTGACCACCGATTTGGCTGAGGCTACCCTGCGTCGTATCAAGACGGCCGTGTTCGATGTGCTGAAGAATCCCGAGGACTATCGCCAGCGTGCCCAGATTATGTGGGGCGGCAGTGTGGCCCACTGGGGACTGTTGGGCAAGGGTGTGCAGGAGGACTGGGCCACCCACCAGCTGGAGCATGAGCTCAGTGGTATGTTCGACGTGACGCATGGTGCTGGACTCGCTGCCATCTGGCCCAGTTGGGCGCGCTATACAATGCATGAAAACCTAAGTCGCTTCGTACGCTTTGCTGTCAATGTGATGGATGTTCCCAACGACTTCACAGACCCCGAAGGTACTGCCCTGAAGGGTATCGAGGCCATGGAGCGCTTCTATCATGCCATTGGTATGCCCATCAACATCAAGGAACTGATAGGTAAGGATATTACTGACGAGGAAATCAAGGAGATGACCCGTAAGTGCAGTCGTGACTATCAGCGTACCTGTGGTGCCCTCAAGGTGTTGAAAGCTGAGGATATGGAAGCTATCTATCAAATGGCAAGAGGCTAAGCTATACACAACAACACAAAAAACTAAAAACATGATGAGACGATACCTCTTTATGCTGGTACTGGCTTCGGCTGTTACCGGCTATGCACAAGACTTAACACTTAACGACCTTGAGTATTTTGAACGTCAGGGTGTGAACGTGCTGGTGTTCAGCAATAGTTTCAATGGTGGCTTTAACGACGAGAAAAATTCGGGTATCGAGGTGATTCATCACGGAGTTCGTACCGTGCAGGGTGGAGCCATCCGTCTGAACAACACCCCTGAGCAATGGGACCTGGTGCCCAAGATGACTAATCGTAAGGTCGATCGAGAGAAGGGTAGCATCGAGGTAGCCCTGCGCTATGATGACTACGACTTCGACAGCCGTATCGTGGTAACAGCCAAAGGCAAGGCAGTAGAGATTGCTGTCTGGTTGGACAAGCCCGTACCTGCGAAACTGGCTGGTGAGGCAGGACTGAACATTGAGTTCCTGCCCTCGCAGTATTGGTTGAAGACCTACCAGATGGACAACCGTCTGGGTCGCTTCCCTCGTTATGCTACCAGTCAGACCATCACGCGTCCCAATAGCGAGAAACCACGTCAGTTCAAAGGCTTTAAGACCTATGATGATCGTGGTACCAACCGCTTTGTGGACCCTCTGCCATTGGAGACTGGCCATAGCATCACGGTTGCAACGGATGCTCCTGAGCGTATGATCCGCATCTCGAGTGAGGATGCGGAGTTGAAACTGTACGATGGACGTATGCTGGCACAGAACGGTTGGTTTGTGTTGCGTAGCGTATTACCAGCAGGTAAGACAGGTAAGGTCGTCACATGGACAGTAGAACCACACGCCATCCCAGGCTGGATTCGTGAACCCAACATCGGTTTCTCGCAGGTGGGCTATACGCCCGAGCAACCTAAGGTGGCAGTCATCGAGCTGGATAAAAACGATCTTGTGCAGGCTGGTTCTGCCAGCCTGATGCGCCTCAACCCCGACGGCACCACCGAGGAGGCCTTCAAAAGTGACGTCATCTCGTGGGGACCCTATTATAAATATAATTATGTGAAGTTCGACTTCTCCAGTGTCCGTCAGCCTGGCGTCTATTACATCCAGTACGGCAAGACCAAGACGAACGACTTCTTGATTGACGAGCACGTGTACGACAAGATTACCGATGCTACGACAGATGTGTGGGTTCCCATCCACATGAACCACATGTACGTGACGGAGGGCTACCGTACGTGGCATGGAGAACCTTTCAAGGAGGGTTATCTGC
>JAEEGJ010020031.1_pt1 | contig 14630 bp, 15 predicted proteins | sample 8958761 | NCBI WGS metagenome assembly JAEEGJ01 (sample SAMN16246546, study PRJNA631951) | gut metagenome | biome: gut microbiome; feature: rumen; material: RS-attached | host: Bos | place: Iran: Karaj | collected 2018-10 | reverse complement strand
AGACGAGAACTCCACAACGAGAAAAAGCCGATAACCGTGAAAAGTTCGACATGGCAAAAACAGTTTGACGAGCTTTGGGAACTCCTTGTCCCTGGCAGCGGCCATGCGGATACGGTGCAGGGCGAAGTCATACGCACCATCGGGCGTATCACGAACGAAATCCTCGATAACGGCAGCGTCAACTGGGACGAAGACTACAGGAAAATGGCGGCCTCGCTGCCAGCGTATTTCAAGACAGCCGACGGAGAAACTGCGGAAAAAGCCTGCGCTCTCGCTGAAACGATAAGCAACAAGAGCGGAAAGGAAACGCTCTATCAGCTGACCGAGTTGGCGGTGAAATGGGTGCTCGAAAACAACGAGCCTACAGCTCTCGAAAAAGTCGAATACAGCCGCTGATAAAAAGATGCGGTCGTAGAACGCGACCGCCATCCAGATTTCATCAAATACGTTGTCCTAATTCTTGAGCCTGCTTTAGAGCGTCGCTGTTTTTGACATCGCCTTTGTCCTTTGCACCACGTACGAGCACACGGCCCATATCTTCTAGCTTGAAGAACTTGAGGCAAAGTTCATACTGCGCAACGATGCTGTCGAACAGTTCCGGGAGCGAGGCTGCACCGACCAAGAGCAAAGCCATCTTGTGGGTGTGAAACGTATCGCGAATCGGATTGTGGAATCGGTCGATGACGGCTTTCAGTTGTGCACTCAAGCCGTAGAAATACACCGGTGACGCGATGACGAGCATTTCGGCCTTGGCCATTTTGTCATAGACGATTTGCATGTTGTCTTTCTGGCAGCACGCATGGTCTTCGCGGGCAAAGCATGAATTGCACCCGATGCAAGGATTGATTTTGTAATCGTGAACGGACACGACATCGACATTGTGCTTTGGCGAAACGCCTTTGACGAATGCTTCCACCAGCAAATCCGTATTGCCGCCCTTGCGCGGGCTACCCGAAAGAATCAGAATGTTCATGAGCCATCCATCTCGATATGGTTTGTTGCTACAATCTAAAAAAAACATAGATCGCCACGAGGCTTCACCCCTCGCAATGACAATATAAATATTCAAAATCAATTGGAGGTTGTCATGACATGCTATATTTGATGCTAAAGGAGATGCCCGCTCAGTGGCGGGCATGACATGTTTCTACGAGTATCAAACTAAAAATTGAACGGGATTACAGCTGTTAGTTTATTTATGACAATTACATATAAAACAATTCATGATTTTTCGGAACAAGATTTGAAGGACTTGTTCCTTTCGGTGGAATGGTCTTCGGGACATTTTCCCGAGAAACTCGTTATCGCGATGAAAAACTTCAAGACGGTCGTATCGGCATGGGACGGCGACAAGCTCGTCGGCATGATTTGCGCGATGGACGACGGCATCATGAACGCGTATGTCCATTACTTGCTCGTGCGCCCGGAATATCAAGGGAAAGGTATCGGCAAGGTGCTTGTCGAAAAAATCAAGGAAACATACAAGGACTACTTGCGTATCGTCGTCGTGGCATACGACAAAGAGATGGATTTTTACGCCCACTGCGGATTCAAAAAGGCAACCGACGCAAGCCCGATGTTCATCACAAGCTTGTGGACGTAATTCATCACAAGCTTGTGGACGTAATCTTTAGAACCTGCGGGAATGGCGGCAGTACTCTTCGTATTCTTCGCCGAAATCGCGACGGAGGCGTTTTTCTTCGCTCAAAACCTGCACCATCATAATGGCAAAGAAAACGACAAACACAACGCACGCCTGCCAGCTCCAGAGCCATACGGCAGCGCCCACGAGATAAATCAACGTCCCGGTCAGCATAGGATTGCGGTTAATCTTATACGGACCTTCGACCATCAAGTGTTGCGTACGCGGAGCCACTTCGTGGCCGAAAGCATCCATCGGATTCCCTTTGCCGCGACTGCGCATATAGACGATTGTCCAGACACTCAGCACGAGACCAACAAGCATTACGACAGGCGCCACGATGCATCGCCACGTATCGATAGGCCAAAGCGCGGGCATTCCCGATGCAAGCCACATGATTGTCGGAATCAACATCACAAAAAGAATCCCGCCCAACAAGTATCCGATAAAATCTCTTATGCGTTTCATAATCCTCCTCTCTTCTTATATAAAATAATAAATCTTAGCCGTTACCGTTTCTTGAACAAAACGATTTCGGCATCGGCGCCGTTCTTGCCGTACTCGCTCACGAGAATGTAATGTTCGTCGCAGGCGATTCCGAAGCAGCGTCCTTCGGCACCTTTCTTTTCGACCTGGTTGCCCCAGTAGCTTGCGTTATCATCCAGTAGTTTGACGCTGTTGCCGTTAACTTTGTATTCCTGATTGATGAACGAGCCTTGTAACACGAAAAGGTTGTCGATGGTCGGCATGTCCTTGATGCCCAGCGCATTGACTTCTTCAATCAATTTTCGCTTGATAGGCGAATTGGCGTGCGGGAGTTCGGCATCGCTTGATTTCCAGCGTTTGAGCGTCGGGAAATACTTGCGGAGTTCTACCTTGTATTCTTCACGGGTCAGGCTCTTGCCCGTATTCTTGTTGAATTCATCGACAAACTGCGAGCAGAATTCTACCATCTGTTCCATGTTGAAGTCGCCGGTGAACGCGCCGTCCTTGTAGCAGTAGATGCAGTATTCGTCGCTCTTGCTGCCGTCGGCGTTTGTGCCCAAGATTTCCGGTGTGAGCGGCATTCCGCAGCTTTGACAAAATTTTAATTCCATGATTTTTCTCCTGTACTAGATTTTTTTAATCGGGTGGCGGATAACAGTCTTTAACTTGTCCGGAGCAACTTTACGCGCATCGGAAAGGTAAATCTCGTGGTGACGTCTCGTATCCGAAATATCGTTTTCATAACCGTTGTCGGCGATGAACTTGTCCATTGCTGCGACAGCTGCAGGCTCGTTATCGTATGAGCCGGAATGCATGCACTGCACACAAAGTCCTTCTTCGATTTCTAGAAATTCGACTTTCGAAAAGTCCATTTTCTTTTTGCGGGTTGCTTCTTCAATTGCCCATTCGAAATCGGCTTTGGTCACAAAGTCTGGGAGTCGAATGACTGAAATCCACTGGAAATTTTCCTTGTGGCCGTAATCAATCCCGTCAAGATTGTCTTGCCACCAGAAACCCTCTAGCGGCGGAACCACGTAATCAAAGTAACCCTCGATTTTATGGTCACCTTTCTTGCTCATCTTAATCGTGTAGGCTATTCCGTACAAAAGTTCGATAGACTTTTTGTATTCACCATCTTCTTCATTCGGGTTGCCCCTGCCACGCACCGCGATGTAGTTCATCTTCGGGACGGTGACAATTTCAGGCTTGCCCTTCGGCATGTAGAATTCCTTATACTCCTTCTTGAAATCAAAAGGCATGCTTACTCCTTGACGAACGACCCGATTTCCACCAAATTGCCTTCGGGGTCCGCGATGTAGCAGGTGCGTTGTCCCCACGGCTCTGTAGTCGGCGCCATGATGCCTTTTGCTCCTGCAGCAGTGACTTTGGCGTACACCTTGTCTACTTCAGCGTAGTTAGCGACACCCAATGCTATTTCGAAATGCCCGTTGACGCCTTTGCAGTAAGCGAACTTCTGGCTTGTCATTTTTTCAAAATCGGATTTTCGGAACAGCAGGAACAACGTTCCATCTTTCTCAAGAAAAACATTGGTCGTGTTTTCATCTTCCTTGATTTCAAAGCCCAAAACATCCCTATAAAAGCGGACCATCGTCGCCATGTCATCTACAAAAATTCCAAAGCCCTCTAATTTCATTGCAAAACCTCCTTGCATTACGTGTTCAAATGTACACTATTTTAAAAATTTGTCAAGTCCTTTCCGTACTTTTTAACGAAATTTGTCAATATCGGTTTCGATATTCTTTTCGAGCTTCTGTTGTCCATTTCCGAATAAAATCAGTTTTTGCATCGGTATAGGTATCTCTGTTGTGTTCGTATTTTTTCCAAAGCTGGAGCTTCAATGTTTCATATTCTTTTGCCACGTCAGGATGCTCATTCAGATAGTCGCGGAAATACAGCTCATCGTTCCGAGAGTTCTTTTTTCATTTTTTATCGCAGTTCGTTGATAGTCTTTTGCAAATTCGCGAGAAATTTCCCGGCGTGAGCCCCGTCCATTTGCGTGTGGTGAAACTGGAACGAAACCGGCAATTCATAGCGGAAAAGACGCTTCCTATAACGCCCCCAAATCATAAACGGGTTGTTGAAAATGCCGGAATTCATTCCGACTGCGCCGTCAATTTCCGTATCGATAATAGCCGAAGTGCCGATGACCATGCTGTTTTCGGACAAGTCCCAATCTTGGCAACTTTCCGCCACGATTTTTGTGTACTTGAGGTAGTCGCGGTTGAATGTCGCCAAATCTTCGGAATACGGGATGTCGCAAGAGCTGACTTCGCCTTCGTCGTTTTTCACGATTGTATTCACCGCAATTGAATCGTATTGCATGAGCTTGCCGTTTACCGGGAGCATGTAAAACTCTTTAACGCTTGCGGCCGCCTTGCCGATGCAGTAATCCATAAGCATGTTGAACTTCAAGCCGCGCTTCTTGCTCACCTTCACGAGTCTTGTGACGTTCAACGATTTGAAAAATGTTACCATCGGATTTGGAGCTTGCATCCAAAATTCAAATGCCTTTGCTCTAATTGTGCTTTTCGGGTCGATTTCTTTTGCCATAATGAACTGTTGTTGAAAATTTTTTTGATGTATTTTGTTTGTTGCGTAACGTCTTTTATTCGGCGCGGTCCAGTTTCATCACTTTCACGGGGCGCTTACTGCCGCCATAAAGATTTTCGCAGTAGCGCATTTCGCCAGTTTCGCGGAACCCGCATTTTTCCATCACGCGACCGGAGGCGGGGTTATCGATGAAAAAGTCGCTCCAAAGAACATCAATGTGTTTTTCGTTGAAGCAATAGTCTATCATCAGCTTTAACGCTTCAGTACAAATTCCTTTGTTCCAATAAGGTTTTGCAATCCAGTAACCGGCTTCGGCTTCGTTCTCGCCAATGTCGATGTTGCTTTCGCCTTTGAGCAGATAGCCGATGCAACCGATGGGTTCTCCCGTCTCTTTCAGTTCGATGGCCCACATGTGATCACCGCCGAATATTGTGCGGATGATTTGCAGGCTTTCTCCTACGGATTTGTGCGGCTCCCAGCCGGCACGCGGCCCAACATCTGGATCGGATGCGTACTTGAACAAAGTTTCTGCATCGCTTTCATGCCACGGGCGCAGTAAAAATCTATCTGTTTCCATTTGCGTATGTCTTAAAAAAATGTTGTAAGTGTTTCTCTATGAATTTGAGAGCTTCTTTTTCGCATTTTGGCTGGCGATCGACCTTAGAAATCCAGAGTGCCACGGGTGCGGTGATTTCTGTTGCAAGCATTTCCGGGTCATCCTTGACGATTATGCCTGCGGACATCAGAGTTTCGAGAATCTTCTTGTACATTTGCAGAAGCCCGTCCACCTGATGCCTTGTCGTGATTTCGGCAAGGCGCTCACTGCGGAACTGTTCCTGCACCAAGAAAATGCGCATTTTCTTGATGATAGGGTCACTCATCGTAAAACGGATTCTCTTCATTGTCTCGCGGATGAATCCGTCGATATTTTTGGGGATTGTACCGACTTTTTTTGCAGAGCCGAACGATTCCTCGTAACGCGCTTCGGCGATGTCGATCAGTGAATTTAAAATGTCTTCTTTGCCTTTAAAATGTTTGTAAAGCGACGGCGCCTTGATACCGACATTTTGGGCGATTTGCTCCACGCTGGTGCCGTCGTATCCATTTTCGGCAAATAGCGTTAGAGCGGTTTCTAGAATTTTTTCTTTGGTGGACATAGTTAGCTAAAATAGCTAATACTTATTAGCCTGTCAAGAGAGTCCCATGGCACAATCCTTTCTTATTCCCACAATAAAAAAAACTAAATTTACGCCCGTTTTCAAGGTAATGCATGGCAGCGTCAAAGACGAATATAGATATGCTGAACGGTCCCCTCGGGCGAAAGATCCTGAGGTTTGCCATTCCTATTGCCTTGAGCAGCATTTTCCAGCAGATGTTCAACTTGGCGGATGTCGCCGTGGTGGGGCAATTCGCGGGCGACAAAGCCTTGGCGGCCGTGGGTGCGAACACGTTCGTCATCAACATGCTCATCAACCTGTTCGTCGGGATTTCCGTAGGCGCAAACGTGGTGGTGGCCAATTCCATCGGAGCGCGCAGCTACCGCTCCGTGACCCGTAGCGTCCACACGTCGGTGATGATAGCGTTCTTTAGCGGAATATTGCTCTCGTTCGTGGGAATCTTTTTCGCAAGGCCGATTCTCGAACTGATTTCGACGCCTTCGGACGTATTGGACAAGGCGGTACTTTACCTGCAAATCTACTTTGCGGGGATGCCCTTCGTGATGATCTACAACTTTGTCGCAGCCATTCTGCGCAGCAAGGGCGACACAAAGCGTCCGCTTTACGTACTCATGGTGGCAGGAGCCGTGAACGTGGTGCTGAACCTGATTCTTGTGGCGGGTTTCGGCATGGATGTGGCAGGCGTGGCGACAGCAACCGTCATCGCCAATGTCATCAGCGGAATTACCTTATTCTACCTCCTATTGCACGAGGTGGGTCCCTTCAAGCTGGAATTCTGGAAGTTGCGCGTGACGCCACTCTTCTTGAGCCGTATTTTGCGCGTTGGACTCCCAACGGGGCTTCGCGGCGTCGTATTCTCGTTCAGCAATGTGTGTTTGCAGTCGGCCATCAACAGCCTCGGTTCTGCGACGGTGGCGGCCTCATCCATCGCCCTCATTTACGAGTTTATTGTGTATTACTGGCTGAGTTCATTCTCGCAGGCCTGCGTGACTTTCGTGGGGCAAAACTTCGGCGCAAAGAACATGGAACGCTGCCGCCGCACGGTCCGTTGGACGCTTCTGCTCGGGTGTTCGACCACTATCGTATTGAGCGCGCTTTGCTGCATTTTCGCAAGGCCCATGCTGAGCGTGTTCACGTCCAATACCGAAATCATCGAGATTGCCTCCATCCGCATGTACGTTGTGGTGGGGCTTCTAGTAATTAATGTTTTCTTGGATGTATTTTCGGGCGCACTTTCTGGAATGGGCAAATCCTTGGCACCGGCGCTCACCTGTATGGTAGGAGTCTGCGGCATCCGCATTCTTTGGGTAATTTTCGTGTTCCCCAAATACAACTCGTTCGCCTCGCTGATGGTAGTTTATCCCATAAGCTGGATTCTCACGATTTCGGTCATCATGGGAATCTATTTCTACAACATTAGGCGGCAGAGCTTCGCTGTCACTTCAGGAACAACGAGAGCTTGCCGAAATCAAGTACGGTGATGAACACGAAGAAGCTGATGAAGAAAGCCGCCGCGACATTCTGAATAATAGATTGTGTCTTAAGGCTGAGCGGTTTGCCACGAAGTTTTTCTATACCAAGGAACATAAGCAGGCCGCCATCGGTAATCGCGAGCGGAAGCAGGTTCATTACGCCCAAGTTAATGCTGATGAGGGCGAGCAGCATGAGGAAATCTTGAAAACCGCTCATCCACACGTTACCCATTACAGCGACAATGGAAACCGGACCGGAGAACGCTTCAACCTTGACCTGTCCCTTGAACAAACGCTGGAAGTAGCGGAAAATGCTTGTCGTCATTTTCCAGCTGGTCGCACACGTCTTTTCGAACGCTTCAATCGGGCCGCGACGCACGAGATGCGTTTCGCTGAACATCACGTAACCCATCTGGATTCCGACGATGTAACGGTCAAATTCCTCACTGTAGGCAGGAGTCATTTTCACATTAACACTTTTTCCTTCGCGTTTCAACGTCACGTTGATTTCGGCTCCCTTGGAACCGTCAATAAGGCGAACAACGTCTTCATAGCGCGAAATATGTTCACCATTGATTTCAAAGATGGTATCGCCACGCATGATTCCCGCTTTTTCGGCAGCAGAGCCTTCTTTTGGCGGCAAGCGCACGATAACGCGGTTGCGCGGATAAATTCCGATATCGCCGATGCCCATCTTGATAGGTTCCGACGTCGAATCAGCAGCCGGAATCACAAGTTCCTGCGGGATGACCTTGATAGCGAGAGGTTCGCCACCGCGATGCACTTCAAGCGTGACGTCAGCACCGAGGCTTACGCCAATTTGTTCGCGAAAATCGTCCCAACCTTGAGTTGCCTTGCCATTGATGGCTGTAATCGTATCGCCCGGCTGAATACCCGCAATTTCCGCAGAAGAATTCTTTGCCACAAATCCAATAATGAGGTTCTTGTTATCGGGTTCCTGAACGCCGACCATATAAAGGAAAATCAGGAGGATAAAGGCAAAGGCGATATTCACGAACGGCCCCGCAAATGCAATCGCGGCACGAGCCCCCACCGACTTTCCTAAAAAATCATTTTCGCTCGGAGTAGCACCTTCTTCAATGCTATCAGGATTTTCGCCGGCCATGGCCACGTAACCACCAAAGGGGATTGCCGAAATGCAGTATTCAGTCTCCCCCTTCTTAAAGCGAAAAAGTTTCTTGCCGAAACCGACCGAGAAAGTATTTACCTTGACCTTGTTCCATTTGGCGACAATAAAATGACCTAGTTCATGAATAGTCACTAGAAAGCTCAAGGCCAAAAGGCCTAGAACAAACATCAACAGGTTGTTCAATATGCTCGATATCATATTGACAATGTAGTAAAAAATGGCGCTCCCAATTTTAAATCGGGAACGCCATTTTGCATTCTATGAATATGAGAAAAGCTACTTCATTCTGTGGCCCTTCAGGTCAAAACGCTTGCCGTTCTTTTCGATGAAGAGTTTCTGGTCATCGAAACGGAGGCGCGGCTGATTGCTTTGACCATTGCGATCAATCGGTACGACACGAATGGCGTCCGAAGCCTGCGAACTGGAAGAAGCGCCGATTGCAGAAGAACTTGAAGACATTCCAGAAATCGAGGAAGATGTATTCGCCGTTGCCACAGAAGAACTGCTGACATTTGAAGAGGAACTCTGCAAAACACTCGAAGAAGACGGTGCCGTTGCAGAACTCGAAGCCACCGAGGAACTGCTCTTTTGTTCGGAAGAACTGGAGGCGGGGACGTCTTTTTTCGCGACTCCGGAAACCGCAAAGTCGGGAGCGTAACCGGCATTGAGCGCTTCAATGGCGCCCGCGAGATAAGCTAGCGGGGCGTTCCAGTTGATGGCGACTTCGTTCGTGGCATAACTGCAGCGCTGATCCGTGTAAGCCGTAGCCGCTTGCCCTGTTCTGTAATCGTCGCATTTCCATTCGGCCTTAGAGCCGACATCTTCGCCGCCCGGCTGCGGACCACCCACGAGCATGCCAGGGATGGGTTCCTCTACGTTGTCAGAAGTACTTGGACGATGGTGCGGCATTTTTGGAGACTTCGTGCCATAACCCGTCACGAAAGACATGTCAAGCGGATTCTTGCCAAGCAAATAGTCAAGCGCCTTGACCGCCGCCTTGTAATATTTTTGTTCACCCGTGATGTAGTAAGCGTGCAACAGCCAAACGCCCTGATTCGATGCCGTAGAATTGGAACCCCAGACAAAGTCATCTTTTGCCATCACAACACCAAAACCCTTTTCGGCGCGATTGACAAAGTTATCGGCAGTTCCCAAAATCTTTTGCTTGGCCTCATTGGCATCGCCACCGAATTGCGTCTGGTGCGTTGCCTTTTCGTATGTGGCAAGGCCTGTGACATCTCCCCAGTAAGAGACGTATTCCGAAGTGCCGGACTGTTTGTAAGAAGCATCGCCCGTCGTAATGAAGAGTTCCGTACCAGCAAGGAGCTTTTCGTCGTTCGGGTTATCGTTTTCATAAGCACCAGTCGAAACATCGGAGGGGTTCGCAAGATAATTGCGGCTCGGGTTCGAGAGTCCCCAGGAATAGGCTTTCTTTGCTGCTTCGAGGCACTTGGATGCATACGATGCATCGAACGGCTTGTAAATGCGGGACGCCATAGCCATAATCGCAGCAAAGTCAAACGTGCCCGCAGTACTTTTACCGATAACATAAAGTTTTGAATTGTCCTGCGCCGGCATCACATCGCCCGGGAACCCAAGAGACGTAAGCTTGTGATAAACGCCTCCATCGCTAGCCTGCATGGTGAGCATCCAATCGAGATTCCACTTGATTTCGGCAAGCAAATCCGGAAGCGAGCCTTCGGCAGGGATATTCCACTTGAGTTTCTTAAAATATTCCGGGAAGTGTTCGTAAAGCGAAAGGAGCGTGTATGTCGTGATGCCGGAGTTCACGATATAGCGGCCATAGTCACCAGCATCGTACCAGCCCTTGCTGGAATTGATAGTGCCCGACGCACCCGTAGAATTGTGGAGTTCCGCAGTCGCATTCGTATGGCCCGCGGCACGTGCCCACTTGCCCGCATATTGCGATTCCAAAGCCATGGAAGCACGCTGGTAGTAGAACCACTTGATTGCGGCCTTAAAGACTTCTTCATAAGTCTGGGATTTCACGACGAGATCGGAACGGAGCACGTTGCCGTTCACCTTGATGCTGTACTTGCCCGCTTCGGAAAGTTTCGAGAAATCGACGAGCTGGACATTCTGACCGCTGGCATCCCAAAAAGAAGCAGCCTTCGGCGTGACGGAGAGCACAACTTGGCCTGCGGAATTCACGAAATCCACATTGCCGTTCGCATCGACGAGGGCGAGTTCCTTGAAATCGCCTGGACGGTAACCGATTTGATTGATGTAGGCAGTCGCTGCAAATGCAGGGGCTGCAACGAGCGTAGCATACGCTACGAGCTTCAAAGCATGATTTTTCACAAACATCCTCGCACTAAAAATGGCTATTACTAGCCCATATAATATAGAGCCGTTTTGACAATTATCCCACCCGTTGTAGTGTTATTTTTGGTAAAAGTGTAGCAAGTGTTTTTTTCGGTAAAATGGACACAGAAAACGGCGTCCCGCGGGGGCGCCGTTTGCATTCTATGAATATGGATTTTTTAGGTAGGTGTGATTATTAGTTCTATTTGATGCGATGACCTTTCAGGTCAAAACGTTTACCATTCTTCTCGATAAACACTTTCTGATCGTCAATGCGGAGACGGACAGCCGCCTTGCTTGTGCTCACAGGCGTTCTCGTCGCAAACGGCTTGAGCGCCGAGGTTCCTCCCTTGGCCACCCCTTCGACGGCAAAAGACGGAGCGAAGCCGGCATTCAAAGCTTCCATGGCACCGACAAGGTAAGCAAACGGAGCGTTCCAGTTGATAGCAACTTCGTTTGTCGCATAGCTGCAACGGTCATCGATATAAGAGGTTGCATTAGTCTTACCAGTCCTGTAATCCTTACACATCCAAGTATCTTTTCCAATATCTTCGCCGCCCGGTTGGGGTCCACCCACGACCATTCCTGGAACCGGAGGTTCAACACCATCAGCCGTACTTGGACGATGATGCGGCAAAAGCGGAGACTTTGTACCAAATCCCGTTACAAAAGACATATCAAGCGGATTCTTGCCGAGCAAATAATCTACGACCTTCTTGGCCGCTTCATAATACTTCTGATCACCGGTCAAGTAATAGGCATGGAGAAGGAATACGCCCTGGTTTCCAGCAACAGAGTTCGAACCCCAAACAAAGTCTTCGTTCGACATCACGACACCGAAGCCCTTTGTCGCACCATAAGCAAATTCATTGGCAATATCCGTAAGCATAGTCTTTGCGGTTGCGGCCTCCGCACCCGTTTCTGTCGGATGGCTTGCAGCACCATACACCGCCAGGCCATACATTTCCGGCCATGCAGGAATAATACTCGTTTCGTTTGCATTAAGAGTCGGCTTGTAGGACTCATCTCCCGTAGAAATGAAGAGTTCCATACGGGCGAACATCATTTCGTCATCCAATTTACCGTCACTATACGTGCCCGAGCCCACATCTCTCGGGTTGTTGAAAATCATATTAGGATTTGCAGCACCCCAAGCGTAAGCCTTCTTGGCTGCTTCAAGACACTTGTTCGCATACGCTTCGTCAAAGGGCTTATACACACGATAGGCGGCAGCCATTACACCGGCAAAGTCCAGTGTAGCCGCAGAGCCTTTTCCGACAACATAAAGCTTAGCTTTATCATCCGCAGGCATTATGTCACCTGGGAACTGGAGCGTTGTCAACTTATGATAAACCATGCCATCTTCTGCCTGCATGGTGAGCATCCAGTCTAAGTTCCACTTGATTTCAGCGAGCAAATCCGGCAAATTTCCTTCGGCAGGGATGTTCCACTTGAGCGTCTTGAAGTAATCCGGGAAATGTTCGTAGAGCGAAATGAGCGTGTAAGTGGTAATGCCGGAATTCACGATGTAGCGACCAAAGTCACCCGCATCATACCAGCCCTTGCTTGACGTCATCGTTCCTGTTCCCGCGGATTTGTGAAATTCCACAGTCTCGTTCGTGTGTCCAGCCGCTCGTGCCCACTGACCCGCATACTGTTCTTCCAAAGCTATCGAGGCACGCTGATAGTAGTACCACTTCAAAGCGGCCTTGGCGACATCTTCAAACGGCTTGTCGGAAATCTTCAAGTCGGAACGCAACACCTGGCCACCTTGCTTGATACTGTAAGTGCCAGCAGTCTTCAATTCCGAGAAATCGACAAGCTGTACACTCTGACCGCTCGGTTTCCATTCAGAAGCGGCCTTCGGAGTCACCTTCAAAACTGTCTGACCCGCTGCATCGACAATTTCGACATCGCCCGAACCCTCAAACAATGTAAATTCCTTGGGATCCGTCGTGCGGTAACCGACCTGATTGATATAGGCCGTCGCCGCAAATGCAGACGAAGCTAGCGAGAACGCCGCAACAGCGATTGAAATATGCTGTTTCAAGCCGAACTTAGACATAAAAGACACTCCTTGTGAAAATCACCAAACATAATCTACCCTAAAAAAAAAAGATTGCCCATTTTTTATTGGACAATCTGGTTACAACTGTACCCAATACGCTATTTTCGAACGAATCGAATGATATTCGTCACACCCGAAGACGATTTCACCTTGATTCCGTACATGCCGACCGGCAAGGCCGACAGGTCAAGTTCCTTGCGGAATACACCGCTAAACTTGCGGGAACCGTTGACAGAGACAATCGTATAGCGGAATGCTTCTGATTCACCACGAACTAGCAACCGATTTCTATGGATTTCGACCCCAAAAGAACGGCCAGAAAGCAAAGGCAATGCGATTGTCGAATCCTTTGCGGTAGAATCTTTTACCGTAGTGTCTTTTTTCGACGTATCTACGACAGCAGTATCCTTCTTCGAAGTATCCGCCACCACCACCGAATCCGCAGGCTTCACTGCAGCTTTCTTTGCTTCGCGTGCCTTGTCCAAGAAAGCGACCGCCTTGTTCAAGTTCTCTGTCGAATTCATCTTGTCGCCGCCATGAGAGCCACCCGACACCTTGACAAATTCCGTCACCACGTTGTGGTTCTTGAGGGAATCGTAAAGTTCCTGGCTCTGTTCGATGTTCACGACCTGATCGGACGTTCCGTGGAAAATGATTACCGGCGGATCGTCATCGCTCGCATAGTACGGCGAACTGGCGACCATCCATTTGTCCTTGTTGCCTTCGCGTTCGACACCGATGAAAGCACCTTCCATTGTTCCGGAGCCACCCATGCTGATAGGGTTCATCGTGTAGATGTCAGTCGGAGGAGACCAGAGCACGGCACCGTCAACGCAGCTGCTGAAAGACGTAAATTCACCGAGGTCGCCGACAAGGTCAACCGTCACCGAGCCGGACTTGCCCTCTTTCAAACCGCAAGTCGTCGCCGTAAGGCTCGAAAGGTGACCGCCCGAAGAGAACCCGGACACGGCCACGAAATTCGTGTCAAACTTGTACTTGGCCGCATTGCCGCGGACAAAGCGAACCACGGCCTTGATGTCGTGCAGCTGCGCCGGATACTTGGCATCATTTGCAGCACGGTGGTTCGGAGTCACCACAGCATAGCCCGCCTTGACATAAGCCGCGCAGATGGTGCTCAAATCTGCAGAGCCTTTCATGTTATTGCTGCTCCAGGCGCTGCCGTAAGTATGGATGACCACCGGATATGAATCCTTAGCCTGCTTAGGAATGTAGATGTCCAGCGTATGATAGGTTTTTCCGTCACCTACGTAGTTCACGTCGGCCGTTTTATCGGCATCAGGCACACCGCCACTACCTTGAGGCCCACCGAATCCGCCGCCCCATTGTGCAAACGAAAGAACCGCGGTCATTCCAACCGCTATCATTGTTTTTTTCATACACACTCCAATCAAAAACGTTTCTGAAATTAGGAACGTTTTATATCAATTTAGACTCAAAACAAATTCAAAGCTTTAATGTAAACTATTTTTTATTGTTGTATTTTACAACCGGAGTCACTTTTCAACAACTCCCTACTCAATCAATCGCCCTTTTTCATCGCATAAGCCTACGAGTATGCTATTGCCATCGGAATCTACTTTTAGCAAGCCGTATTTGGCATTTTCGAACTTTTTTGCAGAACCTTCCTGGAAAAAGTAGTTGTCCGCTCCGATAGTCAACCTTCCCTTATGTCTCGAATAACGGACTATAAGTTCTCCATCGTTCACATCCTTACCGT
>JAEEGJ010020030.1_pt1 | contig 14631 bp, 12 predicted proteins | sample 8958761 | NCBI WGS metagenome assembly JAEEGJ01 (sample SAMN16246546, study PRJNA631951) | gut metagenome | biome: gut microbiome; feature: rumen; material: RS-attached | host: Bos | place: Iran: Karaj | collected 2018-10 | reverse complement strand
TAGTCAATTGCCTCCTAACATTTCATCAATTTTGTCTTGAAAAATCTCGGTCTTCAACACGGCCATGCCTTTTGAGTCACCTAACACGAGCAGGCTATCGCCCGCCTTAATGTCGTAAACCTCGCGAGCCTCCTTGGGAATGACGATTTGTCCCCTATCGCCCACTTTCACTACACCAAAAATGTATTTTCCGTTTTCTGTTTCCATAATGATTGAATTTTATGATTTGTATGAAAATTCATATTTTGCTGCAAAAGTATGAATAATTTTTGAAACCGAACACAAAAAGATGAAAAAATCGGAAAATATTCTCAAATTTGCGAATATTTGAAAACTATTCGTATCTTTGCAGTCGCTATGGTTGTGATATTTGACAAAGAATACCTTGAGGAATTGTATGTCAATGGCAAAACGACAAACAAGCATTATCGGTTTCAGCTCGATATTGTTTCGAGATACATCAAGGTTATCAACATAATGAAGAATGCCGGAAACATTGACGATTTGAAGCGGTTAGGCGGACTTCATTACGAGCAACTTGTAGGCGATAAAAAAGGAGTTTCCTCAGTACGGGTCAACGATAAATATCGGGTAGAATTCATTGAGGGAACAGAAGGAGAACAAACCATAGCTACCATTTGCAACATCATTGATTTGACAAACCATTATCAATAACTGAAATGATACACGTTGAAGGAATAGACGACAAAATGATTGCCAATAACTTGACCCCATTTGAGGCCACCCATCCAGGTGATGTCATTAAGGATGAGTTGGAGTTTAGAGGCATTTCGCAACGCAAATTGGCAGAAACAACGGGCATTGCCTATTCTGTTCTGAATGAGGTGCTTAACGGGAAACGGGCCCTCACAACAGATTACGCCTTGCTTATTGGGAAAGCAATTGACATTGATGCGGAGTTTTTAATTCGGATGCAGGCCGATTATGACATGCAAACCGCGAAGAGAAATCCAAAACTCATTATGAGGCTGAATAATATTAGAAAAATCGCAGCAGTATTTTAATATATAATATTGATAATCAAACATATAAAATCAAAAATACATGAAAAAACTATCAATTTTCTTTGTTCTGGTCATGAGCACCATGTTTGCCTTGGCCCAGAACGGCCGCATTGACTTGCGCCACGAAACGAAAGCTGAAATCACGAAGAGCGAGTTCACGAGCCTTCGCGCCCTGTTCAGCTATGGCTCCATCGAGAGCATCGAAATCTCTACCGAAAGAGGCACCTTCTCTGAAATCGCCATCGAAGGCACATACGCCTCGGGCGAAATCGGCACACCCGAACTGCCCGCCTCGCACCAGCTGCTGGCCGTACCTTTCGGCGCCACACCGCATGTCAACGTAATCAGTTACACGACAACTGATTACCGCCTCTCCGACTTTGGCATCGGCACCATCCTGCCGCATCAGCCTTCTGTCCGTAAGGACCAGAATCTTGATGAGGTCGAGTTTGTCTACAACGCCGCTGCCTATCAGACCCGCAGCCTCGCCACGATGCCCGAAGTCAGCATCGAGGTGCAAGGCACCATGCGCGGCATCCGCATCGGCTCGTTGGTCATCAACCCAGTAAGCTACAACCCCACCTCCAACACCTTGCGCATGTTCAACGACATCGAGGTGGAAGTCAGCTTCGACGGTGCCGACCGTGCCGAGACCGAGCGTATGCTGCTGAGCACTTACAGCCCCTATTTCGACATCGTCTATAAGCAGATGTTTAACTACCGTCAGATCCTTGACGTGTACGATGACCACCCGGACCTGATGGCGTATCCTGTCCACATGATCGTCATCACACCTGAAAACTACATCTCAGCCTTGCAACCTTGGATTAACTGGAAGATTCAAAAAGGCTTTGACGTGAATGTGGTGACCACTGCACAAGCAGGCGGCAACTATAACGCCATTCAGTCTTATGTGCAGAACCTTTACAACACAGGCGTCAGTCAAGGCGCAACACCGACTTTCGTCATTCTTGTAGGCGACACGGGACAAATCCCAGGAAAAACCAGTGGCACTACCACCCAAAAAGTGACTGACTTATACTATGGATCCATCGATGGCGACTATTTCCCCGACATGTTCTACAGCCGCATGTCGGCCGAGAACACCAACCAAGTCACTGCCATCGTCAACAAGATCCTGCAATACGAGCAATATACCATGCCCGACCCGAGCTATCTGAACAACGTGACGCTCATCGCCGGTTGGGACAGCTATTGGAACCCGCGCATCGCACAACCCACAATCAACTACGCCACCACCTATTATTATAATACGGCCCACGGCTTCACCACAGTGAATGCTCACCTTAACCAAAGCCAATACCCAGGCTGCTACAACGCCTTGAACACTGGTATCGGCTTTATCAACTACACGGCTCACGGTGCCGAGACCAGCTGGTCTGACCCATCTTTTACGGTTTCCAATGTGAATGCCTTGACCAACGCCAACAAGTATTTCTTGGCTATGGGTAACTGCTGCCTGACGGGCAACTTCGGTTATAGCCAACCCTGCTTTGGCGAGGCCATGCTCCGTGGCGAGAATAAAGCCGCCTACTCCTACATCGGCTCCTGCCCCGTCACCTATTGGTATGAGGACTATTATTTCGGCGTAGGTGCCACGACGGTCATGAACCAGACCCCTACCCAGCAAAACAGTGCCACGGGCGTTTACGACGGCATTTGGATGGATGATACCTACCACACAGTCTCTTCCATCACCTTCCTCGGTAACATCGCGGTCTGCTATGCTGCCGCAGGCAACTATCAGAGCAGTACCACCCCCTTGTACTATTGGCAGGCCTACCATGTGCTTGGCGACGGTTCCATCATGCCTTACCGCGTGAATCCTACCCCCAACAGCGTCAACCATGCCAGCACCATCCCGTCAGGAGCCACCTCCTTCACGGTGAGTGCCGAGGCTGGTTCGTATGTCGGCATCTCGCAAAATAACGTCCTGAAAGGCGCCGCCTTGGTGCCAGCTTCGGGTTCGGTCAACGTGCCTGTCAGCGGCATCGGTTCGGGACAAGTGCACATCGTGGTCACCAAGCCACAACGTCAGCCTTACATCCAAGACATCAGTGTGGGCGGCGGCACTCAGACTTACAACATCAACGTGTCTGCCAACCCGACCAATGGAGGCACCGTCACGGGCGGTGGCTCCTACAACCAAGGCCAGTCGTGCACAGTCACGGCCACGGCCAATGCCGGTTTCACCTTCACCAACTGGACCGAGAACGGCAGCGTGGTCTCCACCCAAGCCAGCTACACCTTCACCGTGAATGGTAACCGTACCTTGGTGGCCAACTTCCAGGCCCAGCCGCAGAGCTATACCATCACCGTGTCGGCCAACCCGACCAACGGTGGCACCGTCACTGGCGGCGGCACCTACAACCAAGGCCAGTCATGCACGGTCACAGCCACAGCCAACAGCGGTTATTCCTTCACCAATTGGACCGAGAACGGCAGCGTGGTCTCCACCCAGGCCAGCTATACCTTCACCGTGACCAGCAACCGCACCTTGGTCGCCAACTTCCAAGCCCAAACCTATACCATCACAGCCACAGCCAACCCGACCAACGGCGGCACCATCACTGGCGGCGGCACCTACAACTACGGCCAAAGCTGCACCTTGACCGCCACAGCGGCCACAGGTTTCAACTTCGTCCGCTGGACCAAGAATGGCAACCAAGTCAGCACCAACCCGACTTACACCTTTACTGTGACCGAATCGGCGACATACGTGGCACAATTCCAAGCCCAGACCTATTACATCGCCACCAACGCCAACCCGAGCAATGGCGGCACCACGACCGGTAACGGCACCTATTCCTACGGATCGTCTTGTACCGTGACCGCCACGCCTGCCACGGGATACGATTTCGTCAACTGGACCGAAAACGGCAACGCTGTCTCCACCGAGGCTAGCTACACCTTCACCGTCACGAACGGCCGCAATCTGACAGCCAACTTCAGCCTGCAAAGCTTCGAAATCGAAGCCGTCGTCAACCCGGCCGCAGGTGGTACTATCACTGGTAGCGGCACCTATCACTACGGTGATCGCGTCACGCTGTTTGTCGAAACCAACGAGGACTATGCTTTCCAAAACTGGACTGAAAACGGCGAAGTGGTCTCAGAAGAGCAAGAGTACACCTTCACCGCCACGGCCAACCGCAACCTCATGGCCAACCTCATGTACACCCAAGGCGTTGGTGAACAGTCGGGCAACTCGGTGGTCATCTACCCCAACCCTGTCAAAGACGTGCTGACTGTTGAGGCCAAGGAAGCCATCGGCACCGTGGAGATCTACAACCTCATGGGCGCGCTGGTCTACAGCCAGAAGGACTGCGCCAACAAGGTGGAAATCCATACCTCAGACCTGAACCCAGGCATCTATTTCATCCGCCTGACGAATGACAAGGTTTCGGAAACCAGAAGGTTTGTGAAAGAATAATTCGGATTTGAATTAACGATTGTTTGTAGAGACGGTGCATGCACCGTCTCTACATGTTTTAATGGGTTGCCGCCCGGCTTTGGTTGACAATCCAAACGCCGGTGAAGACCAGTACCATGGCCACCACCTTCCTCCAGGTGAGATGGTCCAAACCGATGATGATGCTGATGAGGGTGGCGATGATGGGTTGCACATAGTTGTACATGCTGACCAAGGTGGGGCGCAGACGTTTCTGCCCCACGGGAATCAGGAAATAGGCCACGAAGGTGGCGAAGACCACCACAAAGGCCACCTGCCACAGCACCTTGGGCTCCATCTGACCAAAGGGCGCATGGATGAGATGTCGCGCATTGAACGGCAAAGCCACCAGCATGGAGAAGAGGAACATCCACTTCATGAAAGTGACCACGTTATATCTCGAGATAAGCGGGCGGAAAATGCCCAGATAAAGGGCGAAAGTCAAGCCGTTGACAACGACCAGGACGATGCCCAAAGGCTTCGTCTCGGAGGCACCACCACCCAGTCCCACCGAGTTGAAGATCAAAAAGAGCACGCCAGCCAGGCTCACCAGCACACCCGCAATCTTCTTGAAGGTGATAGGCTCTTTCAAGGCGACGGCAGCCACCAGCATGGTCAGGATAGGTGTGCAGGTGTTGGTGATGCTCGTGTCGATGGAGGTCGTCATAGTAATGGCTTTCAGGAAGCTGATCTGGGTAAGGAAGAGACCCAACATGGAAGCCACAAAGATCTGCCACATATCTTTCAGCGGCACTTTTTCCTTAGGCATAAAAAGCGACAAGAGCCAAAACAAGGCTGTGGCTCCTGTCGCTCTCAGGCAAAACAAGTCCATCGGGGTCAACACATGGGCGTTGGAGATGTTTTTGCAACAGACGATGTTGAACCCGAAGATGCAGTAGGCACCCAAACAGGCGAGATGCCCCGTCAGAATGGACTTATTCGATCCAGTAGACATAGTTCTCCTTGCGTGGCTTGGCTTCGGGGTAGTCGCCCTTCACAAAGCCGAGGATGCAGTTGCCGATGCCAACATACTTGCTGGTATCGACGCCAAGTCCAGCGAGGATGGCCTTGCCTTCTTCGGTCTCGAAGACCTCTTTGGCACGGTGGATCCAGCAGGAGCCGAGACCTTTGGCATGGGCGGCGTTGAGCAGGTTACCCATGACCAACGAGCCGTCTTCCTTCCAGGTGAAAGCAGCGGTGCTGTCGGCCAAGACCACCAACACCACGGGAGCGCCATAGAAGGGGTCCATGTCGTTGTCCTTGCCGAAGACTCCAGCGTTGAGGCGGCTAAGTTGGTCGCGCACCTCACGGTTGGTGACGGCAATGATGATGGGGGCTTGCTTGTTCATGCCCGTGGGGGCATAGGTGCCCGCCTTACAGATTTCTTCGATGACCTCGCGCGAAGGCACTTCGTCGGTGTAGCTGCGGATGCTGCGACGCGTCAGCAGGTCTTGCATGGTCGTATTCATAGTGGTTTGTTCATTAGTGTTCTCGTTGGAACAATTGGTTGCTGAGCTTGTCGAAGCGTCCTTGTTGCAGCAGCCGCAAAGAAGCAACGCAAGTGCAACGATGAGTAAAGTGTGTTTCTTCATGATTAAGGTTATTGAACTTGTCTAAATAATCCGTTTACGATGCAAAAGTACGGATTATTTTTCGCAATTTTGCAGCCCCATTTGGATTTGTATGCAAAAAATCTATGTCATTGCGAACCGGATACGGCAATATGTCCTGCCCATTGCCATCGTTTTAGGGTTGTTGCTGCATGACTATTGCGCGGCCTTCAGCGGGGTGGTGCCTTATATCATCTTCACCATCATCTTGCTGACTTTCACCGCCGTCGACATCACGAAGCTGCGTTTCAAGCCGCTGTTCGTGTGGATCATCCTGTTTCAGGTGGTGGTGAGCTTGGGTGGATATGCGTTGCTTCGGCTTTTGCATGTCAATGAAATCATCGCTGAAGGCGTGTTGATCGGGGTGTTGTGTCCCGTGGCAGCCTCAGTGGCGGTGGTAAGCACCATGTTGGGAGCCGACCGCAACACGGTGACCTCCTACAGCGTCATCGGCAACCTGTTGGTGGCGTTGGTTGCACCGGTGTATTTCTCCTTTATCGGGGAGAACCAGGACATGCCTTTTTTTGAATCCTTTCTGCATATCTTGAGACGCATCGGAACGGTCATCGGCTTGCCTTTCTTTGTGGCTTTCGCCTTACAGCTCTGGTGGCCCAAAGCCAACAAGACTTTAAGCCGCTACAAGGGTTTGGCCTTTTATCTCTGGGCCGTCGCCTTGTTTTTGACCTTGGGCCAAACCATCCATTTCATCTTCCTCAACGGCAAGGGCAACTGGAGCAGCATCCTCTGGCTCGGTGTCTCGGCCTTGCTGTTCTGCATCATCCAGTTCGGCTTAGGCAAATGGATCGGACACAAATACGGTGACACCATCGCGGGCGGCCAGTTGCTCGGGCAGAAAAACTCGGCCATGGGCATCTGGATGGCCAACCATTACCTGCATCCTTTGGCTTCGGTGTATTTGGCTTTCTATTCCGTCTTCCAGAACCTGTTCAACAGCTGGCAGATTTGGTATCAGGGGAAGAAGAAAAAACAATAGGATTCCCTTCGGGAAATCGGAGATTAGCTACGCTGAATCGGAGATTTCGACGAAGTCAATGGAGTGTGGTCAATAGTTGCAAGGCGGCGGCTCGCAACGCCTACCAACCGTAAACGTCACAAGCCGCCGTAGAATAAATAGAAAGCGACCCCCGAAGGGAATCTCAATTAGGCTTTACAGCGCACTATAAGCCGGCGAGAAGGTATCACCCTGAGAAACATCGCCAGTGCTCAGACCTTTTTTCAGCCAACGTGAGCGCTGGGCGCTGGTGCCATGGTTGAAGGTCTCAGGCATGGTGCGGCCGTAGGCCTGCTTCTGCAGGTAGTCGTCGCCAATCTTGGCTGCCGCGTTGAGGGCTTCCTCAATGTCGCCATCCTCCAACGAGCCGAACAGTTTGTTGTCGTTGTAGGCCCACACGCCGGCGAAGAAGTCGGCCTGCAGCTCAAGACGCACGCTCAGCTGGTTCGACTTCTGGCTGTTTTGTCCGTACTGCGACATCTGCTGGTGCACCTGGCCCAGGATTCCGAGCTGGTTCTGCACATGGTGGCCCACCTCATGGGCGATGACATAAGCGTAAGCAAAGTCGCCGTCGGCGCCAATCTGTTTCTTCATGCTCTTGAAGAACTCAAGGTCGAGGTAGACGGTCTCGTCGGCGGAGCAATAGAACGGTCCGCTGGCCGAGGTGGCGTTGCCGCAGCCCGAGCTGACGGCGTCGCTGAAGATGACCATCTTGGGCGGCTGGTAGGTGCGGCCCATCTTCTTGAACTCACGGTCCCACACGTCTTCGGTGCCGGCAAGGATGCGCTTGCAGAAGGTCATGAGCTCCACATCGACCTCACTGTAATCCTGCTCTTCGACGTACTCGGTACTGTTGCCTTGCGGCAGCTGTTGCACCACCTGGCTGGGATCGCCACCCAAGAAACGGATTAATAAATAAATAAGGATACCACCGATGCCTAAGCCACCGGCAGTGGCCACTGCCTTTTTGCCGCGGCGGTCTTCCACGTTAGTACTTTCTCTGCGTCCTTCTAGTTTCATGATGATTCGTTTTAGGGATTAATGATGGCACAAAAATAGGAAAAAACCTGAAAACAATCCCGTTTTTCTGAAAAAACCGTATTTTTGCGTATCCATCTACTATTGAGACGCATGGCCATGCGTCTCAACAATCGACGTAGACAATTTAAATCTTTGAAATGCAAAGCATTCGATGAAATCAATATTAATTCTTTAAATTCCTAATCCTATGAAAGCATTCGTCAACGACACTGAAGTGCGCACCTATTATGGCGCAAAAGTGAAATCGGTGGTGCTCGCCTATTGCCGAGCCAACAACATGCCACTCAAATTGGACAACATTGAAGTTCGCGACGCCTACGGCAACATCGTCGACTTGGACGGCTCACTGCGGGCCAATTCGAAAATCTTCGTCAAATTCTGATAACCATGAAGAGACTGTCCAACATCATGCTGGCGACGCTTGTCGCCATGTTTTTCCTTGCTGCCTGCCAGCCTAAGGAACAGAAGATCTACGTCGTCTCGACCAACGACATGCACGCCAACATCGACAACCTGCCGCAGATGGCCGCCCTCATCGACAGCCTTCGCGCAGTGCATCCCGACCTGTTGTTGTTCGGCGCCGGCGACAACCGCTCGGGCAACCCTATCAACGACCGATATGCCGAGCCTGCCCGACCCATGTACGAGCTGATGAACGCCATCGGTTTCGACCTCTCAACCTTTGGCAACCATGAGTGGGACGGTGGCCCCATCGCCCTGCGCAATGTGCTCACCTGGGCCAAGTTCCCCTTTGTCTGCGCCAACGTCACCTTCGACGACACGATGAAGATGACTAATGTTTACCCTTACAAGATCTTCGAACGCAACGGATTGAAAATCGGTGTTATAGGTGGTATCCAATTGGGCGAGAACGGCCTCCCCGATTTCCATCCGAAGAACGGCGGCGGCTGCCATTTCCGCCCACTCGACGAGGTGCTGCCCGACTATCTGCCCATGCTCCGCAAGGAATGCGATGTGGTGTTTCTCCTCTCCCACTGCGGCTTCGAGGAAGACATGGAGACGGCCGCTAAGTTCCCCGATCTCGATGCCATTTTCGGCGGTCACTCCCATACCCGCGTGGCAGAGAAACAACTCGTCGGCGACGTGATGATCACCCAAGCCGAGGCCAAAGCCAAATACGTGACTTTGAGCACCTTCACCCTGCGCAAAGGCAAAATCATCGACAAGGACATGCAGCTCCTTTCTGTCAAGGCCTTCCCCAAACGTGACGAAAAAGTGCTGGCCATGGTCAAGCAATTCAACAGCGACCCGTACTTCTCGACCGTTGTCGGCAACAACCTTACTCCCGTCAACAGCTACGAATCGCTCGGTTGCTTTATGACTGATGTCATCCGTTACATGACAGGCTCCGAGATGGGCTTCCAGAACCCGGGCGGTGTTCGCTTCGACACCCTCTCGGTACGCCCTGTGACCATCAAGGACATTGCCGCCCTCGATCCTTTCGACAATGAAATCATCCGATACACTTTGAGTGGCAAAGAAATCGTCGATCTGATCAAATGCTGTTTCACCACCGATGGTGGCCCCATCTACTGCTCGGGCTGCTCATATATATATAAGGTGAACGAAAACGGTGAGATGACCGACGTGAGAGTGACTTTGGAAAACGGTAAGCCCCTGGATCTGAACGCCAAATACAACATCGTCATGAACAGCTACATGGCTTCGGTGTTCGATTTCGAGCATGAGGACGAAGGCAGTACCACCTTCCGCACCTCCAACGAGCTCACGCTGGAATATCTGGCACAGCATCCGGATTTGGATTACGGGAATGTCAACCGGGTAAAGGAGGAATGATTTTTGGCACGATTTTGGTAAAGAGATAGGGTAAACAACAAAACGAAGTCAAACCCTATAAAAAATCACAACTATGAAAACCAAGAACATCCTGATGAGCATCCTGTTGGTAATGGGATCCATCGCAGCAAAAGCAGCCGGTTATCCACCTGAACTCGCCTTGGTCTCACAGCCCGTGATGGTGTATAACTACAGCTCGATCACGGTCTACTACGACGTGGAGAACATCGGCGACTACACCTATAGGGGTTACGTCTCCCTCTACCTCGACCCTGACTACGGCTACACCTACGCCGAGAAATACGTCAGAGTGTATCCTGGCCGCATCAAGAGAGTCGCCATCGACATCCCTCTCCGCCGCATCGACAGAAGACGTGTCTTCACCATCATGCCCTACTACGAGCTGGACGATGAGCTCTACAGCTTCACCACCTTCGAATACTTCGAGCCCGTCAGCTTCTACTGGGACGGGCCGCGCACCGAGCCCTGGGTGGTCATCAACGTACCTCCGCGCATCCGCCACTACCACCGCCCCGGCACCTACCGCTACTACTACGACGGCTACCGTCCGCCGATGCCGCCTCCCGGCCACGGTCCTGGAATGCCTCCTCCGATGAACCCGAAGTATCACACCTACGGCTATCATCACAACAACGGTGGCTACCCTGCCAACAACAACGAGTGGACTGAGCCCAAGCCGAACAACAACGAGCCTGCACCCAGCGCCACAGTCAGACCGAAGCCCGACGGAGGTAGCATGAGCTCGGGAAGCTACAACAGCGGCAACAACAACACGGTCACTCCCAACAACGGAAGCTCGGATAACAGCCGCCCGAAAGCCAACAATGGCAGCGCAAGTGGTCGCAGAGGCAACGGAACCAGCACCCGCCCGAACACCAACAGCGGCTCAGTATCCGGCAGCAACTCAGGCAGAGTGAACAACTCAGGCAACAGCAGCCGCCCCAGCAGCACTAACGGCAGCAACAGCGGCAGGGTGAACAGCAACAACAGCAACACCCGTAGCAGCGGCACCAACGGAAACAACAGCGGCCGCGTCGGCAACTCGAGCAGCAACACCCGCAGCAGCGGCACGAGCAACTCCTCAAGCGGCAGAAGCGGAAGCGGCTCCACCAGAGGCTCCGGATCAAGCAACACCCGCAGCGGCGCAGGTACCCGCAGCAGATAAAGACAACAAACACATAAAGGCATAAAAAAAGAGGGTGTGTCAATACTGGCACACCCTCTCGCCATTATGAAGATAAAAAAACAACTGTTCGTATTAGTCTATCCGCACTTGGAGTAGCCGCAGTTGCGACAATGTTTGCAGCCGTCCTCAAAGACGAGCTTCTCGCCACAGGTGGGACATTTCTCCTTCTCATCGACCAAGCCGTCGGGCACATATTTCTTCAGTGCACGTGCAATGCCATTCTTCCAAGTGTTGATGCTTTCTTCCTCCACATTGAGGTTCTGCACCAATTCGATCACATATTGGATAGGCATGCCATGACGCAGGATGCCTGAAATCAGTTTGGCATAGTTCCAGTATTCCTTGTCGAACGAACGCGACAGGCCTTGCATCAGCACTTCGTAACCGTCCTTGTCGGTGTAACGGAAGTCATAGCGCGTTGATTCGCCTTTGATCTTCTCACGGATGATGATGCCTCGCTCAACATAAGGCGGCAGGAAGAAATCCTCGGCCTTGCCCAGGAAAATCTCGTAAGGCTTGCCGTTCAGCTTGCCGACAAAGGCAATCCATTTCTCGTAGTTATTCTGGAAACGCACCACGTCGCATTCCAACTCTCTCGGACGCGGAGGAGCGGAGTTCTCATGGATGTCGTTAGGTCTTGCACCCTCCTGGCTTTCCTTCTTCTCCTCTTTCTTCTCATCCTTTGAAACCAAGACGCCGTCGCGCGAGCCATCGCGGTAGATGGTCATGCCTTTGCAGCCGCTTTCCCAAGCGGTCATATAGATCTGGCTGACGAGTTCTTCAGTGGTCTCCTTTGGCACATTGACCGTCACGCTGATGCTGTGGTCGACCCATTTCTGCATCGAGCCCTGCATCCTGACTTTGTTCACCCAGTCAATGTCGTTGGCGGTAGCTTTGTAATAAGGTGACTTGGCGATGACCGCATTGAGTTTCTCGTCGTCGTATTTCAATACCTCTTCGACGTTGTAGCCGTTCACCTCAAGCCAGGTGATGAACTTGTGGTGGAACACATTGTACTCCTCGAACGAGTTGCCCGTCACGTCGGTGAAGGTGACATGGACATCCTTGTCGTTGGCATTCACCTTGCGGCGGCGTTTGTAAGCCACCATGAAGACGGGCTCGATACCTGAGGTGGTCTGCGTGCAAATGCTGACGGTGCCCGTCGGGGCGATGGTCAGCATGGCGATGTTGCGGCGACCCACACGGCACATCTTCTGGTAGAGGTCCTCGTCCAAGGCACGCAGACGCTTGATGAAGGGGTTGTTCTCCTCGCGTTTGGCGTCATACATGGGGAACTTGCCGCGTTCCTCGGCCAGATTGACAGAGGAACGGTAGGCGTTGTATGCCAACAGCTTCTGAATCTCGGTGGAGAAAGCGATGGCTTCGTCGGAGGCATAGCGTTTGCCCAAGGCGGCGAGCATGTCGCCCTCGGCAGTGATGCCGATACCCGTACGACGGCCTTGCAGACACTTCTCCTTGATGTGTTTCCACAGGTTGGCTTCGGTGCTTTTCACCTCATCGTCTTCGGGGTCGGAGGCGATCTTGGCCAGGATGGTGTCCACCTTCTCGATCTCGAGGTCGACGATGTCGTCCATCATGCGTTGAGCGATGGCCACATGCTTCGAGAACAGCTGGAAGTTGAAGCGGGCCTCAGGCGTAAAGGGATGGTCAACATAGCTGTAGAGGTTGATGGCCAACAGTCGACAACTGTCGTAGGCACAAAGCGGAATCTCACCGCAGGGGTTGGTGCTCAAGGTCTTGAAGCCCAAGTCGGCATAACAGTCGGGGATGGACTCGCGGATGATGGTGTCCCAGAACATCACGCCTGGCTCGGCCGACTTCCATGCGTTGTGGATGATTTTGTTCCACAAGGCGCGGGCGTCAATCTCTTTGGTATATTTCGGATTCGGTGAGTCGATGGGATATTGCTGGATGAAAGGCTTTCCTTCCTTGACGCATTGCATGAACTCGTCGGTGAGGCGCACTGAGACATTGGCGTTGGTGATGCGGCCTTGAGTCATCTTGGCGTCGATGAAAGCCTCCGAGTCGGGATGCTTGATGCTGATGCTCATCATTAGGGCACCACGACGACCGTCTTGGGCGACTTCTTTCGTCGAGTTGGAAAAACGTTCCATGAAGGGAACGACGCCGGTGGACGTCAGAGCACAGTTCTTGACGGGGCTACCTGTGGGACGGATATGCGATAGGTCGTGACCCACACCGCCGCGACGCTTCATCAGCTGCACCTGTTCCTGGTCGGTCTTCATGATACCGCCGTAGGAGTCGGAGTTGCCGTTGTTGCCGATGACGAAGCAATTCGACAAAGATGAAATCTGGAAACTATTGCCGATACCAGCCATGGGGCTGCCTTGGGGCACGATGTAACGGAAGCCCTTCAGCACCTCATAAACCTCCTCTTCCTTCATGGGGCTGGGATAACGGCGTTCGATGCGGGCAATCTCGCGGGCGATGCGGTGGTGCATCTCGTCGGGAGTAAGCTCGTATGTGTTGCCTTCACTGTCCTTCAAAGCATATTTGTTAGCCCATACATCACCTGCCAAAGCATCGCCATGGAAATACTCCTTGGCTGCGGCCTTCACTTCCTCAATCGGATAGGCGTGGTATTCCATTTTCGGCTTCTCCTCATTGACAGGCTCATTTTTCACCTCATGAGAATCGGCCTTCTCCACCACTTGCACTTCGTCCTGACGCTCAATCTGTTCAGCAGCAAAATTAGCATTCTTCCGCGACTCTATAATCTTGTCGTACGGACGAACTTCCGGCTGATCGATTTGGGCTTCCTCAAGGCCGCTAAACAAGTCTCCCTCAAATTCCGTTTGAGTATGGTTTGATTTCATCTCTCTGATAATTACTGAGTTACAAGCAAAAGCAATAAAAATCTACTCGTCCTTTTTCAAGTTGCGAAATTAGCAAAGAAGAAGGTATCTTGCCCAGAAAAAATGCTTTTTCGGACGGTTATTTTTCAACAATGGTTGTTGATAAATTTTTATAATTTGATAGTCAAAAGAATATGAAAAAACGAGTAAAAATGGCACGCAGTAGAGACGTTTCAGGAAACGTCTCTACATGCGGATATCATTTTTTCATCTGTTCCATGGCAAAGGCGTAGGCGCCGACGGCCACTGCCGATGAAGTGCCGAGTGCGGTGATTCCCACACCCACGCGTTTGCTCGGGTCGTACCATACCTCTTGCTCACTGAAGGGCACTTTGACCATCTTGCCCGATTTCGCAGTGAAGCGTTTCATATCGTTGGTATCCATCAAGTTAAAGACTTCGGTCTCCATACGAGGGATGACGTTGCCGTTCACTCGGTATGGCTCGTTCATCTTACGGATGAGCATGGGCATGAACACAGGCCAAGCACCTGAGAGTCCGCCTCCGATGACCACAAGACCATCGGTGAAACGGAGACCGTTACCAAGCACAT
>JAEEGJ010020027.1_pt1 | contig 14633 bp, 7 predicted proteins | sample 8958761 | NCBI WGS metagenome assembly JAEEGJ01 (sample SAMN16246546, study PRJNA631951) | gut metagenome | biome: gut microbiome; feature: rumen; material: RS-attached | host: Bos | place: Iran: Karaj | collected 2018-10 | reverse complement strand
AAATTTGAAGTATCTACTTCACTTCATGTTTGTGTTTCTAATATCTCTGTCGAAGAGTTTTGTGTATTATCTTCTCCTTCACTATCTCCGTTATCCTCTAATTCTAATAATAAATTTTCATTTCCTACTTCTTCATTATTATCATCCTGCATATCTAATGAAGAATTTTGTATATCCTCTTCTTCATCTTCCATATCTTCTTGTCATTCTAAGACATTATCAGAGGATTCTTGAATATTTCCTCCTTCATTATCATCATTTTCTTCTTCTCTATCTGATAAAGAATCACCTATATTTTCCTCTTCTATATCTTCAGATACTTCCTCTTCTTCCTCTTGAATATTATTTTCTTCAATTTGAAAATCTTGTTCAGCATTAATTTCTGCTAACACATAACTCATTGGTGTAAAACATTCTGTTAACACCAATACCAATAACGTAAGTAAACTGCAGATTCTCTTTACCATTTCAAATCTGTGTATGCTCAAAATAGCCGGGGTACGGCTCATTATAATTATACTCCTGAATCCCAATTTTTGCAAAAATCCAATAGCTTTTTTTATTATTTAAAATTGACTTTTGCTTAAAATATCTAAAATGTAAATTCTCTAATTTTTACCCAAAGATTCTTTGATTTATTCACAAATTAATTCAATAAAAAAAAGGAGGGAATATAATTCCTCTCCTTAATCTAGCTCCATTTTGTTCCACTAATTGCCAGATCATCCCGAATGTCATGATGATGGTACTATATCATCATCTTCTCATTCTTCACCACTTCTCTCCTCTCTATCCCATCTTACAAAATGATATCATGGCTTAGGTACTGCATTTACTGGTACTTCACTTCCACATTCTCGTACTGCTTCTGTTTTTCTCTCTCCATTTATCTCTAAGTAATCTACTCACTTATCTCCACTTAAATGTACTGTATAACTATTTCTATTATAATATAGATATATCTTCGTTGATCCATCTCACTTAATCGTAGTTTGTGTTACTATCTCTCATGGTCAATTTTCTGTTCATGTTAGACTTCATCTATCGTAACTTGCACATGGATACTGACTTTCCTTAGATAGGGATGATAATATTAATACATCATCCGTTCTTCAATGTCATGTCTCCGTTTCTGCTAATATATATTTATTTTCTCAAATCTTCTTCACATAATGATATATTATATATTCTACATTGCTACTCTGCCATACCGCATTATATTCCTTATCTCCATAACTTCATGATGGTATTATTATTCACGTTTCTACCACTTCTCCATTACTTCACGTCCATCATAAGAATACATATCATGTCTTTATTGGTTGTTCAAGTGTTATTGCTCAGCTTTCTATTGTATATGTGGCTGGATTATTTGGACTATTTGTTCATCAATTTAAATTATATGTAATTGTATATTCTACTAGATTTCGTTTAGCTACTAGATTAGTAGTTCACACAATTGGTGTAGAGAAATCAAAATCTATTCAATTCAATGTCCATCCACTAAATTCATATCATGTTTTAGTTGGATCTGGAATTGGTTTTGTTGCTGTAGATCAATATTCAACATTTTGAATAGGTGGTGTATAATCTCATCCATTAGAATCAAATATCACATCATATTCATTTACTTCTCTATCAAACTGTGCCTGGATGATACATCCAGTTATTAATGAATTTCCACAAGTATTATTCCATCCACTGAATGTATATGTGTATTGTGCATTTCATGTCGTTGGTGTGGCTACCACAGTTGTAGTTCAGATTGTTAATATATTTCAATTTATGGAAATTGATATTCAATAATCTGCTGTTACTAATCAACTACTTACAGTTCCATATCCATCTGGATTAGCTGTAATTGTGGCTGTATATTGATTTACAGTTTCATTAAATTGTGCCGTATAAGTAGCATCAGCTGTAGCTGGTACTATGGCTGGAGACCACGTATTATTAAATGTATAACTATATTGTGCTGTGGCTGTTTTAGTTGGAGTAGTTCCGTTATAACTAGGTGTTACACCATAATTTACCATATCTGTTCCCAAAGGTTTTCCATCTCAATCTAACCAAGTAATCTGGAACGTATCTATTTCACACGAATTATTATTTGCTCATGTATGGTAATATGGATCACATGTCCATGCACAATCATCTGCTGTAGGCCAACTTCCATTATTCCATGTTCATTGCCATGTTATTTGTACGTTTCATGCTACATAACTTGAGTGATCAGGTTTTCATGATTGTGTACATGCTACTGTTTTTATATTTCATGTACATATTGAATTATCTTCTGTATGATAACCACTAGCACAGTTTGTTAATTTATATACTGTAGTTCATGCATTACAGCTATTATCATTAACTGTATATGGCGTACATGAATCATATGTTCAATTTGCACCTGTTGAATTTAATGTAAAACTTGCATCACAATCTAATTGTGCAAGATTACATCCTGTATAATTATATCATGTATTTCATTCTAATATACCGTTATTACATATGATAGTTCATGCTGTACACGTAGTAGGACATTCTCATCCAGCTGTAGAATATACAGTCATACCACTTCCATGTAACAATATTCCTCATCATAAATTAGCAGGTAATGGACAGTTTTGAATATCTGATACACATTCTCCATTTTCTTCACGATATCCAGTATTACATTTCCATATAGCATATAACTTAATCATATCTCACGTTGTACTAGCCCAATTTATTACTGAATGCCCATTACTGTATCATATTCATGATCCATCAGCTTTGGTATTCCATCCACTAAATGATGCATTATCTTTTGTAAATGTATTCATTCTTAAGTTATCCGATGTATCGTATGTCATAGTTGTATCAGCCATAGTTCATGTTCATCCATTAGCTTTATATCTAATAGTATATGTGATAGGCGCCCACTGTGCATAAAGAGTAAAACTCGAAGTAACCTGCGAACTAAAATCATATGGTGATCAATTATTTTGTGTTCTAGACCACCACTTCAAAAGATATCATGTTTTAGTAGGTTCATCAGGTTCTCTCACTGATCCATACTGTCATATATTAGCATCCACTTCTGTTGATCATTCTCCTGCTAAAATTCATCCATTTGCATTAAATGTTACTGTATTATAATTATTATTTCAAATTGCATAAATCGTTTTAGATTGTGTTATTGATGTACTAAAGTCAAAGTTATTAGAAGTATTTGTTGGTCATGGCTGTTCACTATTACTCCATCTAGAAAAATATTCTGATCTATTGTTATTACCTATTCTTACCGTTATAGGAGAATTTGGATCTTCAGGCCTTCTTACTGGAGTTCCACATGCCACTTCTACAGTCATTGGTAGCTCACTAAATGTACATCTAGCCCTAGTGTTATTAGTATTGTTAGTACCATAATAACAATAACCATTAGTAAATGTTACCGTACATACATTAGCCCATTGTGCGTACAATATTAAATCTCATTCTACTGGTGTATCAAAATTATATTGGTTATTTCACTGACTATCAGTAGTCCAATATTTAAAAATCTGATTATTCTTAATTGGATCTGCTGGTTTTATTACTTTAGCTCAATCTCACACAATTTGTTCTGGAATAATATTTCATCCATTTGTTTCAAATGTTACCCTATGAGCATCCGATAAATCATATCTCTCAAATACTGCCGTATATGTTTTAGTACCTACAACCATAGAGATTTCAGAATCCCATCATTCAAATGTATAAATATACTGACTATCAGATGGTTTCTCAGGAATATCGCCATTATAAACTGGAGTACCTCATTCCATCACCATTCCGCTTTGTAATACTGTACCATCGTAGTTTACAAACTGAATCGAATACCATACTGGATCCTTAAAACAACGTACTCATTCAGCTCTTTCTGTATTGTTGGATGTATAACTTACAAATCCTCAATTACTATACATTGTAATAGCCGCGTTTGTATTGTATGGTGATGATGTATATAAGTATGCATATGTTCATCAATTACTTATTCCTAACGATTCAGATGCTCAAAGACTAAAAAAACCATTATCATATGTATATGTCAAATATCCATTATTTGGAATATAAAAATCTGATTTAAATTCAGCTAAATTTTCACTTTGAATTCATGCAACATTATTTGTAGATGCCGTCGTATATCACTTACTAGCAGTCCAATACCTATTCAATGTGGACCATTCATATGCACTTGGCACATGCCATCCATCTGGACATGGTCATTGCCTATCTGTATAATTAGTTTGTCCTTGACCATAACTATTACTACTATTATCAGATCATCATCACCACAGATTACTATTCATAGAACTCATCCACTGCTGGTTGTAATCTCTAGTACGATTATAAAAACTACCATTTTGAACATAATATTTTATAAGTGTGCTACTTTTATATGCACTTGCTCAATAGCTAGAAACATTAGGCCTATCGTCACTAACTGAACTAGAACTTGATGTGAATCAATAGTTGTTTCACCACTGATAATAATATCCATAAGAATTTGAACTACTAGTATTATTTGTGGTTGCTCACAAATTACGATCCATTATTATCACACATTGTGTAGTATCTTCCGGATTTTGTTGCACGATTCTTTCATAATTTGATCATTCTATCCATGTTGAAATATTACCTATCGGTTCTTCAGCCAATTGTGTAACAATCGTATATACACTAAAATTTTCAGCATCAATCACAATCTCTCACTCTGTACTTTCAGATTCGTTTACTTTTATTTCTTTTATCGATATTTCTTCTGATTTCCTATTTTTCTTATTTTTTACTTTTTCAAAATGGTATATCTTTAAATCTTTATTCTTATCTTTTTTTCATTTATTAAATTTATTATTATTTTTATAATTGAATGATACCTTTACTGTATTTCAATCTTTTGGTTGAAGTTCTACTTCCTCTCCATTGGATAGTGTATAAATAAATGAAATATCAAAAGAAACTAGCTCTGATTGTGCCGTCACACTTCCATTCTCCATCAACTGCTCTTTAATAGCCTGATTTTCTGCATCTCACACAATTGGACTAATTCTAAGTTCCACTCATTCAGGGAATATTCACTTTGGAGCTTCTACATTTACAGTTATATTATTGTAAGTTTCTTTTCATTTTATCTTTTTATTGTTTAATGTATTTCGAATTTGAGCTAATTCTAATTCTCTATCTTCATCTGTATATTCCAATACTTTTCATGTTTCAGCTTGTACCAATAATTCTTCCAATATATCTATAGCTGATCATGATTCTACATTTCATGTTTGTCATTCTGAATCATACAAAGAATCTTGTGTGCTTCATCATCCACCTCATACATAAGATCATTCAACCCATTCATCTAGAATTCATGATCAATTATTTCCATCATCCTGGGGCAATATCGATAAATCTTCCTTTTCTACCTCTTTAACATCATATTTAGCAACATATTCTATATCTCATTTAATTTCACTTATTTCCTTATCCCATCATGTGAATATGTATTCAAATTCCTCTGTAGATTCTTTTGTTGGTACTTCTCCATCATATGTTGGAATAGTTCCATATTCTACTTCTTCTGTCTTTAGCATTGTTTCATCTTCATTTTTCCATGTTACTGTATATTTTCTAAGTGTATAAGTATATTTCGCTCTATATTCCACATCTCATGTTACCACTTTAATTTCTGGCTCCCATCACTTAAATGTATATGTATATTTTTCATCAGCTGGCTGTGTAATATCTTCATGTGTTGGTATCTGTCCATACGCCACTTGCGTAGTATCTCTAATTGTACCATCTTCGTTCTTCCATGTTATTGTATATTCCTTTGCTGTCCAATGAGCATATACTTTTAGTCATTCTGATACAGATAGAGTTTCAAAATCTATATTCTCTCATCAATTCAATCCTGTATACCATCCATCAAATATATATCATTCTCTTGTAGGAATTTCTATTTCATCCATTAACTTATATCATACTGGCGTAGGTAATATCTCTTCTACTTCATATCCAGATCGATATTCATCTTGTTTTAAAGCATCTACATTAATAGTAGTTTCTTCATTATAATATCCATATTTTACAGTTTTAGATTCTTTTTCATCAGAAAATTTTCATCAATTTGCACCCAGTTGGACATCTATCAAATCTTTGGTTGTGTCTAGGACTAATGTATGAGATATAAATTCCGATGGTATATTTTGACCAGAGTAAGAAACTTGTTTCTCATTTTCTAATCCTTCTTTATTATCCAATGAATTTATTTCATTTCATGTACCTAATTTTTCTTCTTCCCCTTGAACCTCTATCTCTACAGGTGTTTCATATGGATCTACATTTTGAAAACATCTTATGTTATGTCATTGAGACTTATACTGCAGTCTCTCATCTACTCAATTTCAAATATATACATTCATATCAAATACTCATGCTTTATTTCCATCCTTTGCTATTGTTGTCCAATACACTCACAATCCTTCTTCATAATTTCCATCCTCATCATAACTTCATGCCAATGGTAGTTTTAATTCCTCTGACAACGTTTCTATGATAATTGATAATTTATCTTCATCCACACATTCTGTTTCTCATTGAACACACTGTGTGGCCGCTCATTTGAAGGTATGTATATTCTTTGTAGCATAATCTGCTGAATATCTTAACACTATTCCATTCTTAGTTGTATCTTGTGTATGAATCTTTCACCATATACTCAACAATTGATTCCATTCTTTTACTGTTGGTATATGATATCCTACTGGACAGGATCCATATCTAGAACTTTCTTTCGACTCGTTTCACCACAAACTATTATAATGATCTCCATTCTCCCAATAATCCCTACCTCACACTATAAACATTCATTTACCATCATATCCACGATTATAATAACTATCCTTATATATTGCCTTCTCTGTTGTTTTATTTGATCAATTCACTGTTTTAACTCCACTATTATTTCACCACTGGAAATAATATCCATATGAACTTCTTCCTACTCCAACACTTTCTGCTCATAGATTCTTATCCATTATCGTTATACTTGTTGATGTTTTTGGATCTTTTAATGTAATTGTTCATATATTATTCGAATCTCTTCCGTATTTTATGTACCTACTATCTAACTCCCTTTTAAAGAAATATCTAATCTTCGTTATTATCTCTTGTATCTCTTCTGTTATAGTTTCTATCACTCATCATTCTTTTTCTTCTTCCTGTCATTGTGGAATATTAATTCATGTATCTACTCCACTTCATGTTTGTGTTCATGTTTGTATTTCTGGTGTTTCAACTGAAGGATCTTGTGTGTTTTGTTCTTCATTATCTTGGATATTATTTTCTCCATTATCTTGGATATTATTTTCTCCGTTTTCTTGGTTGTTTTCTTGTAAATTTGAAGTATCTACTTCACTTCATGTTTGTAGTTCTGATGTTTCAACCGAAGGATTTTGTGTGTTATTTTCTTCTTCATTCTCATCATTATCCTCTACTTCTGCTGATAAAGTTTCATTTTCTACTGCTTCATTGTTATCATCCTGCATATCTACTGCAGAATTTTGTTCATCTTGTTCTTCATCTTTTATATCTTCTTGTAATTCTAAGACATCATCAGAAGATTCTTGAATGTTTTCTTCTTCATTATCATCATTTTGAGTTTCTTCTTCTCTATCTGATAAAGAATCATCTATATCTTCCTCTTCTGAATTATCAGATACTTCATTTTCTTCCTCTTGAATGACATTTTCTTCAATTTGAAAATCTTGTTCAGCATCATTTTCCGCTAACACATAACTCATTGGTGTAAAACATTCTGTTAACACCAATACCAATAACGTAATTAAACTTCAGATTCTCTTTACCATTTCCATATTCATGTACGCTCAAAATAGCCGGGGTGCGGCTCATTATATTATACTCCTAACCTATAATTTTTTCAAAAATTCAATAGGTTTTTTACCTATTTAGAATTGACTTTTTTTCTTTTTTATTAATAATTATATACGCTTATTTATAACAAAAAAACATTAATTCTAAACTATTGTTTTATTTGTTTTTTATAAAAATTTTTATTGAAACAAAAAAATAATTTATTGATAAAACTTTACAAAATATTTTTTATAAAAATTCTTTGCAATTATGCATTCATGTATGTAAAATGCATTGGATCATTATAATTTGAACTTCGATCTCATCATCGATAAAATCAGTGTTTTTTCCGTATTGCTACCATTTCCTTACCATTAAAATATGGACTGCTCTTATCTGTTTTACCGTAAACTCATCCATTCACATCCCAGTTGACATCAACTGCTGATCAGTAACTATGATGTGACATCTTGTTTCATTTACGCATTTTTCTCCAACAAAATCATCATGTTTTTTTTGGATTTACTGGAATGTTTTTATCATACATCTCTTTAAATATAGCCTCATATTCACTCGCTAATTTTGAATGAATATTTAGTTTTAATTTATCTTCTTGTCAATCTGGTGTACGAACAAGCACCTCTATTTCCCTGAGATGTCCTCGCATTTCCTCTTTGCTTTGTGGAATTCACTCAGGGAATAATCGTTTCATACGTTCATTTTTAGGTATATTTGCTGCTTCTCATACTTCTGCAGACGTTATATTAGAGGATTCATCATTTGAATTTGAAGAATTATCTGTTGATTCAGAAGAAGATCCTCCACTTGAACTTGAAGAGTTATCTGTTGATTCAGAAGAAGATCCTCCACTTGAACTTGAAGAGTTGTCTGTTGATTCAGAAGAAGATCCTCCATTTGAACTTGAAGAGTTATCTGTTGATTCAGAAGAAGATCCTCCACTTGAACTTGAAGAATTATCTATTGTTTTATTCGAATGTTTTCTATGCTTATGTGAGCTTTTTTTCTCTTTCTTTTCTTTTTTCTTTTCTTTTTTATATTCTTTTGAAAGTTTTTCTAATAAATCATCATCAAATCCTTTGTTCTTCCATTTTTTTAAAAATTTATCAAACTCTTTCCTGTCCCCTTTTTTTGCCTCTTGTCGTTCTTCATGAAAAATTTTAAATTTTCCTTTCTTAACAATCTTATCAAGATTTCTTAGATCTTTGTTTGTTAAAAAAATTCCTTTTTCTTCAAACGCTTTTTTGTATTTACGCCATCTTCTATGTTTTTTCTTTGGTTTTTCTTCATTTTCCTTTTTTACTTTATTTTCTGTTTCTGTATCCTTTTTTACTTCATTTTCGATATTTTTTCATTTTTCCTTAAAATATTTTATTATTTTTTTTTCTAATTCTTTTTTTTGCTTTCTGTTCTCTTCATATTCTTTTAACCATTTTTCTAAACCTGTAAGTTGCTGTTTTGATTTATTTACTTCCTGTTTTGATGATTCTTTTTTTTCGACTTCAGTTGAACGTCACTCGGTTTTACGGTGTTCTGTTACTTCTTTGTATGTATCTTTGGACATCCTATAAATTTTTAAAAATAAAACCTAGTGAATAAAATTTATTATATTCAATTAAAATTATAATTAAAATTTTTAATTTGTCAAAAAATCGAAGATTTTTTTATCAATTATTGATAAAAATCTTTAATCTATTGTTAATCACTTTGCTACTGATTTAAGTGGCCTCAAAGAAATTCACACAATAAATAAATTGTAAATTCATGCAATTATTAGAAATAATCGCCGACTAAGATTATGATTTTCTAACCATCCATTTATAAAAAATCAAATAATTAACATAATTATTAAAATTCAAAATAATTCTAATCAAGCTTTTTTTTGAAATTTAGGGAAAACTTTCAGTTTTCAAGCTACTATCATCGCTCAAAACATGAATATAGTTTCTATTAAGACTTGTGTAATAATTCATCATAGCAATCATAATTGTGGAATTGAAATAGTTTGTCATAATACATTTATATTTAGTCATTTAATTATACATAAACCAACCAAAACTCATATTACTACTCATGTTAGATTGATTTTAAAAAGTACATTCTGCTTTTCGATTGATACAAATAAATAATTGAAAATCTGTTTAATAAAACTGAAAAATAATACAATTCCAAGGAATGGTAAAATCTGATTAGATCACCATGTAGTTATAGATTCTCGACTTCATAAAAAATCTTTACTAGATACAAATAATATTATATCTCTATTAAAAACTCGAAAATCTATCGCTATTATTCATCCGATCCATGCAACTAAGCTAAGTAAATTTCACATGGATTTTCTTTTATTTATAGTTGAATATGTAGGAATTTTATGAAGTAAACTATTTCCTAATGATGATGGAATAATTAAAAGAATTTCTAATAATGACAATGCTAATGCCCAATATCATACATATTCATATCATGATGATGTTGGAAAAAACCAACCCAAAAACATCAAAACAATCAATGTATGGAATGAACTAAAAAAATATGAAAATCAGTATCTCCAATTTTCTTTAAAAATATTTTTTATAAATTTTAAATCTATATCTATTTTAAATGGAAGTAAATCCTTACTTCTTAAGTGAACATCTAAATTCTGTCAAATCGAGCTCGCAACTACCGAAAATATTACACAGCAGAATGCTAATATTGTAGTTGTATTTACTGCATCTCAATCAAATTTTACACCCTTAAAAATAAGATATACAGTTGGGAGTAAAACTGCTAATTGAGACAATCTTGCAACTATTAATGATCGACTTAATCTATTCATTTTCCGGAAAAGTTGTAATGGAAGCTGTTGGATTCATACAAACATATTACTTGCAGAATATAACATCGCAAGTGGTAGTCATCGGATTATGAATTGATTACTTGTATATGCTGGAATCAAATATGCTGTTACAATAGCTACTGTGTAGATAATTATTATCATAAACATTCTAGTTCATACAAATTTATGATAATTTTCTTTAAGTTCAGGTGATTCTCATCATTTTTCTTCTTTAATTGCTCAGAGACGTTTTACAGCAATTACATAAACACCGAAATCTACAAGAGCTGTTCGTCGAGCAAAAAATCTGAATATTGTCCCATAATCTCCATATCTAAGAGGTCATAAATATGAAGAAATAATTTTGGTAATTACAAAACCAAAAAGAGCTGAAATAATTCTCCCAAATAGTTGCCAAGCTGCATCTTTAATTACTAATTTATGTCACGACATTTATTATATTTCACGTAAATATATTCAAAAAAATATTCAAAATCTGATTTATAATTTTAATTTTCTAATAAATTTATCCATTGTTGTTTGCTCATAATTTTCGAGCATAGGAACATATCAATTTAATTCGTTAACGAAATTTTCGAGATTTTTTTCTGTATCTTTGATTGTATATATTCTAGGTACTTTCTTATCATCTATTATCACAATATTTTGGATTTTCTTTTTTTCTGTATGATATTCTAATACAAATCAACTTAAATTTTTATATGGAAAAACTATTTTTCATATTTGTAACGCTTCTGGTCATATTATCATTTTTATTATATTATTTATTTTTGTTATATAGAAAATATAACCTCATGCTACAATAAATACAAATATTCATCAAACAATATTGCTTGATAATATCGAAAGTACTACAACTAATAGTATAACTAGAGAAAAAATTAAAAACCAATTCTTACTTCTATCAAATTTTTCTCAGTCATAAACTTTTAATTCCATTATTTAAAAAATAATATAAGATAAAAATTTAATTAATTGATTTTACAGTTATATCAAATATCAAGTCTTTCCCTGCTAATTCATGATTTAAGTCTAATGTTATTGATTTGTCTGTTACTTCTGTAATCAGTGCTGCAGCTCATATTCATAAATAAACTCTTTGTCACTGTGTAAATTTACTTAAATCTCAAACTTCTTCTGCTGAATATGTCATTACATATTTATCATTACGTTGTCCGTATCACTTTTCCGGTCAGAATTGGACTGTCTTTGTTTGTCAAACTTTCATTCATATTACTCATTCATCAAATCATTTTATCATTTGTCATACTCATACCTCAAAAGATAATCATTGAGTATAATCTCTACCTTCGTTATATTTTCAGCATCATTTTGCTACTGATTCTATACTTGTATCAAAAACTATTCAATCTGGTAAACGTCATATATAATCTACAGTAATATTATCTCCATTTTTCACTTCATTTCACTTTCATTCTTTATCAGACTTTTCTAAATATTCCTGTACTGCTTTTTGTATTTCCATAATAATTAAAAATAAAAATTAAATTAATTAATTGATTTTACAGTTATATCAAATATCAAGTCTTTCCCTGCTAATTCATGATTCATATCAAAAGTTACTTCTTTATCTGTAATTTTAACAATTTTAGCAGGATATCCCATTCATAGATAAACTGTATCTCATTCTGAGAATTGACTTACATCTCATACTTCATCTATTGGAGCGTTCATTATAAGGCTATCATCATATTCTCCATATCATTTTTCTGGTCAAAATTGGACTGTCTTTGTCTGTCAAACTTTCATTCATATTACTCATTCATCGAATCATTTTACCATTTGTCATCACATTGCCTCAAAAGATAATCACTGAGTGTAATCTCTACCTTCAACATATGTTCCACATGCTTCAGCTATTGATTTAATACTTGTATCAAAAACTGTTCAATCTTCTAGGCGTCAAATATAATCTACTACTATATTATCTCATTGTTTTATTTCTTCTCATTGTCACTCTTTGTCTGCTCAATCTAAATATTTTTGGACTGTTGCTTCACAATTACTATTATCAACAATTTCTGTAGGTTGTACATTTTCTGTTTGTTCTTCTTCCTTTTTTCCACATGCTGTTAAAACAATTACCGAAAATAAACCCAAACTCAATAATAATACAGTTTTTTTCATTTTTAATATATAAATAAAATAAAAAAATTATTCAATTTCACACAATAGTTTTATTCCATCTTTTTTCTCTTCATTTTCAAGTCAAAGAAATACAAAATTTTCTACATTATTCCACCAATTCCACTTTGATTTTATTCAGACTTCTTTTTCTTGTATTAAATCACCATCACGTAAAATTATTTTTCAATTATTTTTTCATAAACTACTGAAACAATTGCTTGGAATTCGAAGATTTTTGGAATTTTCAGAATTTATGGTAAAATATACTGTAATTTTTGTATTTTCATCACTGAGAATAAGATCTGAAACTTCTTCTAAGATATTAACTGTAATTGTGTATTCTCATTCTCAGTTTAATATTGGACTACGAGTATAGATTTCACCGTAATAATATGAATTTCATCGATTTTTATTCTCTGTTACAATAGTTACTCATGTTAAATTTTTAGTTAGTAAATATTCATCAAAACTTAAACTTACAGAAATTTCAGGAGTAAAACTATTATCTACAATTTTTAATAATTTATCTCAATCTTCTATTTTATCTCATTCATTTACATAAATTTCTGACACTATTCAATAAATCGGAGCTCTCGGAGAATATTTATCAATTTCATATAAATAATCTATATTTTCTTGGTTTTCTAGTAATATATTATTATCTAATCTAGTAACTTCTGATTTTAAATTTTCTCTTTGATTTTTTAATAATGTTAATTTTTCATTTATTTTTTGAGTTTCTTCTTGTATATTTTCTATTGTTTTTTTATCTTGTGAATCTATTGCTATACTCAATGCCGCGCCTTTTTCTCTTAATTCTTTTTCTAAATTTAAAATTTCCTCTCAATATTCTAATTCAAATTGATTATATTCATCTTTTTTTTGGTAATATTCAGCAAATTGCCTTCATAGTCTAGTATCTATATTTATATCTAGAATTTCTCAATTTTCATCTCATATTTGCATCAAAATATCCCATTCTTCTACAATATCTCACTCAGTTACGTTTAAAGTCATTACTTCTCAATCTGTTTCAGATAATACTGTTACTTCTGGATAAGATAATATTTTTCACTCTTTACCAATTTGTAAAATATTTGAAAATTTGTTAATATTTATCCATTCTTCTTTGATTTCTTGTTTTTTATTTTTTCGGAAAATATCATAAATTACAAAAAATATTATAATTATAACGAAAATAATACAAAAAATACCAATATTTTTATAATTTCTCCACCGATCTTTAAATTTCATTATTTCTGTAATATTTTTATTTTTTAAACCAATAATTAATTGTAAAAATATCAAAAATTATATCAAGAAATAATACTTTACTTGAAACTTTTATATGTTTCAATATTATAAATCAACTTAAATATTTTATCTATCTTCATAGAATCGTGACATCTTTATCATCATTCTATTCTTATCCACTTGAACCAATATCAGATTATAATCTTTATCAATCTCAAGTTCGACAAGATATTCAGTCCAAAATATATAGAAAACCAACCTTTAAGGTAAATCTTTTTTGAAAAGATTATTTTTGATTAATTAAAAAAAAAATTTTTTGACCATTAACCATACAGTGGTTTCAAGTAATGTGAGTATTTTTACCTGATGATTTGGAATTAATTCATAAAGAATTAGATTATTTGAAGAAAAAATACAGTAATAAAATGTGAAATATTTGTTTCCAATTATGAATAAATAATACTATGATTAGGTTTTTTAATAATAT
>JAEEGJ010020026.1_pt1 | contig 14633 bp, 9 predicted proteins | sample 8958761 | NCBI WGS metagenome assembly JAEEGJ01 (sample SAMN16246546, study PRJNA631951) | gut metagenome | biome: gut microbiome; feature: rumen; material: RS-attached | host: Bos | place: Iran: Karaj | collected 2018-10 | reverse complement strand
AACGAAAAGCACTTCTCAAAGAGAAGTGCTTTATCGCGGGATAGACGAGGCTTGAACTCGCAACCTCCGGCGTGACAGGCCGGTGCTCTAACCAAAATTGAGCTACCACCCCAGTGGTTTGATTCAGTCTTTCAACCGAACGAACCAAATATAAAAAGAATTAATTCGTGTGTCAAGGGATATAGGCGATTTTCTTTAAATTTTTTTCGCCTATCTCTGACCAGGGTATTTGACGCGGGTATGGTACGTGCCGTCGAGACTGTGGAGGAACGCTTCTTCGAGCTTGGAAAGTTCCTTTACAGACAAATTGCTCTCGTTGAACTGCCCGTCCATGAACTTGTCAAGAATCGTCTTGTGGATCATGGATATGAGCGCTTCGGAGGAGGTGTCTGTCATGGAACGGCTTGTCGCTTCGATGACGTCTGCCAGCATGAGGATCGCGGTTTCCATGCTCTGCGGGCGCGGGCCCTTGTAGCGGAAATCCTCTTCCTTGACTTCCTTGCCGGTTTCCTTGGCGAGTTCAGTTGCTTTATGGTGGAAGAACTGGATAAGCGTTGTGCCGTGGTGTTCCTGGATGCCTGTGGCGACGAGTTCCGGAATCTTGTATTCCTTGGCGAGCAGCATGCCTTGCGAAACGTGACCGGTCAAAATCTTGACGGACTGGTATGGGTCGAGGTTGTTGTGCGGGTTCACGCCTTGCTTCTGGTTTTCGGTGAAGTATTCGGGGCGCATCGTCTTGCCGAGGTCATGGTAGAGCGCCATCACGCGGACGAGGAGCGAATTTGCACCAATGCTTTCGGCAACGCTTTCGGCGAGGTTCGAAACCTGGATGCTGTGGTGGAACGTACCCGGTGCAAGTTCCGAAATGCGCTTGAGGGCCGGGCGGTTGAAGTCCGACATTTCCATTAGCGTAAGCACGGTCGTGATGCTGAAGACCTTCTCGACGACGTGGATCAAGAGCACGGATGCGACTGCGGTAAAGATGATGATGTTCGCGCTTGCGGCAATGAGCGTCTGGTAGAATGTCGCAAAGTTGAATCGGTTACGCAGGAGAAGCATAATGCTCACGGATGCGGCTGCGGCGACAATGCCTGCAATCATGCTCCAGGCAAACTGCACACGGTAGCGCATACGGAAGAGCGGGGCAATCACGGCGATGTTTACGACCAAACTTGTAAGCGTTGCGGCGAGGTCGTAGCCGTTCAAAATGCCGTAGAACCCGGCAGAGAATGTCGCAAATGCAAGTCCCATGCGGGCGTCATAGAGCACGACTGCAATCACAGGCGTAAACGTAATCGGGTACAGCCACATGAAGTCGATGGCGTCGGGGAGGATGCTTTCGGGGCGGCTGAGCGTACCCGAGAGATTGTGGATAATCCAGAACGCAAGGAGCTGCAACACCGTGAGGAAAATAAGGCTCCACAGCTGGCGCGGTGTCTTGAACATAGTGCGCGTCGGCGTGTAAAGGCAGAACATGATGAGGAGCGTAATGATGATGACAAAGACGAGCACGTTACCATACGGGGCGGTGAGCATCTTCGAGTTTTCTTCGTTCTGCTGGGCGAGCTGGAGTGCGTCGATCTTTTCGAGAATTTCCTTGGTGATGGGGGCACCCTGGGCTACGATTTCCATGCCGCGCGGGACCATGCCCTTGATGAGCGTAACCTTGTTGCTGGCGTCGAGCTTGCGGGCTTCAGTTTCTTTTTCGAGATAGAATACGTTCGGGCTCGTGAAAACGTAAAGGGCTTCGTAGAAGGCGCTTTGCAATCCCTGTTCGGCGGAGAACGAATTTTGCAGTTGGCCGAATGCTTCTTCGATGCGACGCTGCATGGGCTGAATTTCGCTGATTTCGAGCGTGCTTTCTTCGTTTTCCTTGATAAGCGAAATGTTCGGCTTGTTATAGATGATGTTCTTGATCTGCTTGATGTTGTAGCTGCTGCAGAACAAGCTGACTTCGGTTTCGGTCTTGGCAAGTAGCGTGTTCGAAACACCCTTTTGCATCATCTGGTAGAATACGGACATCAATGAATCGCGTGCAACGGCGTTTGTGCTAAGCGGCTTGATGGCGGTAATGGAAAGGCGCTGCTTGAGCTGGTCGTAAATGCTCGATGCTTCCTTGATTTTCTCCTGCATGGCGGCGCTGCCGTCGTCTTTGCTGGTGCTGATGACGGCTTGCATCTTGCCGTACTGTTCGAGTTTCTTGAGGTACTGTTCCAGTTCGCGCAAGAGGCGCGTTGTTTCGTCGGCGTTGAATTCAAAAATGGCGTTGATCTTGTCGGCAGCACGGGCCTTTTCGGCCTGGATTTCCTGTTCGCTCTTCGGAACTTCGAACTTGAACGGGGCGACAATCGTCCTAGTACTGAGCTGGCCCAAGTGCGGGCGCTCGGCGCGGAGGGCAATGTTCTTGTCCGGGAATAAGAGAATGGCTATAAGGATTAAGATAACCCAGCCAATAAACAGATGAATCTTTTTCTCTTTCTTGTTCATTTATTTCTCTTCTATTTTTTTTGCTCGTTCTGTTCGTAAGCTAGCAAAATGTCCTTGACTAGATGATGACGAAGAACGTCAGTTGCGCTAAATTCGACTTCCGCGATTCCCCGGATCCCCTGGAGGATTTTCATCGCGTGCTCGAGACCGGAAGTTTGGCCTTTGGCTAGGTCAATCTGGCTTGTGTCTCCGGTGATAATCGCCTTGCTGTGGGGGCCAAGTCGCGTGAGGAACATCTTCATCTGGGCAATGGTCGTATTTTGCGCTTCGTCAAGGATGATGAAGGCTCGTTTCAAAGTGCGGCCGCGCATGTAGGCGAGGGGAGCCACTTCGATGGCGCCCGTTTCTTCGTAACGCTTGAGTTTCTCGGCGGGTAAAAGCTCGGAGAGGCTGTCGTGGATCGGGCGAAGGTACGGGGCTATTTTCTCTTTGAGGTCGCCTGGCAAGTAGCCAAGCGATTCGCCGGCTTCGACGGCGGGGCGCACAAGGCAGATGCGTTCGGCTTCGCCGCGTTCAAGGCTTGCGACGGCAAGCGTTACGGCAAGGAATGTCTTGCCGGTACCTGCGGGGCCCTTTGCAAAAATGATGTCGTTTTTTTCGACTGCCTTGACCAGTTCCGCCTGAGCGGGAGTCTTTGCGGAGACGCTGATGCCGAACCTGTTCCTAAAGACGGGGCTGTCGGGAATGAGTTCGGTGTAGCTTGTTTCGGAAGTTTCCTTGGGACCGAGCATGCGGTCGAGCTGGGTGGCGTCTAGAATCTCGCCGTTGCGTGCGGCGATTTTGAGCTGGTCGAGCACGGCCAGCAGGCCTGACAAGTCGGCACCTTCCTGGGGGACGAGGTCCAGACCCGGAAGACGGGTGCGTATTTCAACGCAAAAACGGCTCTCCAGTAATCGGAAAACCGTTTCACGTTCGCCTGAAATAACTCGTTTCAGGTTGTCAGACAGTGAGTAATGCCTTATACTACTCTTCATCTGTAGAAGGTTGCTGAATCGGGAGACCAAGCTTGGTCCTTGCTTCGAAGATTTCCTTGCGGAGCTTGTGGTTGTCTTCGTTAGCGGCGACTGCTTCGTCCTGAGTCTTCTTCAGAGTCTTTTCGTTGATGACTTCCTTGGGCGGTTCCTTCTTTGCAGGAGCAGCCGGCTTAGCGGCTTCGGCCTGGTTTTCGCTGTAACCCGTGTAAGAAGAGGATTCAGAAGTGGATTCGTTGCTTCCGGTGTAGCCAGCATCGCTGCTGCCAGAGTTAGAAGAACCTGCGCAAGCTGTGAAAAGTGCTACAGAAACAGAGGCGAGAACTAATTTCCATTTTTTAAGAGACATTATTAAGCTCCATTCTAGTCTTTGATGGCTAAAATATATATAGTTGTGGCAGAAAAAATGTTAAAAAAGGTAAAAATTGACTATGCAAGCACGTAAAAATGACGTTCAAGCCTATTCTCAGGTCTTTTTATCGTCCAAAAATTACGATTCCAAGAAAATTTATGCGAAAAGACGCTTGTCCTTGATGAAAAAGTTGGACTCTTTTGGCGTTTTTGCCGGGATGCCCATTGAACCGGGGGGCGAGGAAGCCTTTGTTCAAACTTGGACGCGCTTTGTGCAGGACCCGGCGTTTCTGTATTTGACGGGCGTGAACCAGGCGGGTTGCTATCTGGTGCTGGACCCGCGTGCTATGCGTTCGACGCTCTTTGTGCCGCGCAAGGACCCGTTCAAGGAATTCTGGAACGGCAAGCGCCTTGGCTTTGTGGATGGCGAAAACGTTGTAGCATGTTTGACGGGCGTCGAGGAAGTTCGACCGATTGATGATCTTTGGGATTTTGTCGAGTCGCTTGCGAAGAAATATACGAACGGCAAGAATGCGGTGGACCACGCTTATGCTTTCTATTATGAGAAGTTCAAGGGCGACCACAACGAAAAGCTCAAGAACGATTTGAAGAAGGTGCTCCGCCCCTATAAGTTGAGCGTCAAGAGCTGTGCCGACAAGCACTTTGAAGACCGCCTGGTGTTAGAACCGGAGCGCATTGATGATGCCCGCGTGGCGCAAAAGATTACGGACGAGGCGTTCCGTGCGCTTTTGCCCGAGATGAAGAATATGAAGACCGAGCGCGATGTGGCGCTGTTCCTCAATTACGAAATGCAGCGCCGTGGCGATGGCGACCTTGCGTTCCCGACGATTATTGCGGGCGGCAAGAATGCCTGCTGTCTGCATTACGTGAAGAATGACGAGCAATTGCGCGATGGCGAACTTGTGCTCTTTGACTTTGGTGTGCGGTTCGGGACGCTCCACAGCGATATCTCGCGCACCATCCCTGTAAATGGCAGGTTTGACCCGCTTCAAAAAATGTTGTACGAAATCGTGCTCGAATCTGCAAAGGTGTACCAGCGCGTGGTGCGTCCGGGTGTTGCTCTCAAGGAAATCGGCATGATTTGCTGGGAGTTCATCATGATGGAACTCGACCGCCGCCTTGTAAAGGGGGCGAAGGGGAGTTTCAAGCTCTTGTACGACAAGAGGCCGCATGGGGTGAGCCACTTTATCGGGGAACATATCCACGAAGGCGACCCGGGTTCACGTTCCTTGGATGTGGTCTTGAAACCGGGGATGCTCATCTCTTGCGAGCCGGGGCTGTATGGCGATTTTACGGCGACAATTGATGGCAAGCGCTACCGCGAAAGTATCGGCATCCGCATCGAAGATGATTTAATTATTACAAAAAGCGGTTTTGAAAATATTTCGGAGCATATTCCGCGCACAGTGGGGGAGATTGAGGCGCTCATGAAGTGATTTTTCTATCTTTGGACAAAAGGACATTTTGCAAAAAAGGGTTTTGTAAATGTGGAAAGTTAAAGGTTCTATAAGATTCTTCTTATCTATCCTTGCAACAACTTTTGTTCAGGCGGGTGTGTTTATTTACGCCCAGAAAATTCTGTCGGGATCGTTCTTTGCCAAAGACGGTATCATCTGGCAGAACTTCATGCTTCAAATCTTCTTCCTCGCGCCATACGTGTTGATGGTGTTCTTTGCGGGGTTCTTCACCAATAAGTTCTCGAAGAACAAGGTGATGGCTTGGTCGTCACTCATGATGACGCTATTTGTGATAGCGCAGTCGGTCTTGGTGACGGTCGATTACCCGCGAATCGCATTCTGGCTCTCGATAGGCCTGAGCTGCGGTTTTGCCATCCACAGTGCGGCAAAGTACGCCATTATCAAGGAAATGTTCGGCGTGCGCAATTTGAGCTACGCGAATGCTTTCCTCCAGATATTCAGTATTAGCGGTATTATCGCGGCATCATGGCTTGCGATTGTCGGCGTGAACCTGATCAACCTCGACCAGCTCGTTTCTTACGAAGCTGTTCGCCGCATTACGGAAAAGTCCGTCGTGATTCCGTGGATTTTGACCGCGGTGAGCGTGCTCGGTACGATTGCAAACTTCATGATTCCGCGTGTGAAGTTCGAAGACTTGAATGTGAGCATTGATAAGGTCAAGCGCCACTTGAGTCTCGGTTTCCGCGTGCCTACGCTCCGTGCGTCCATCATCGCCCTTTCGATGTTCTGGGCTTTGGCTCAGGTGTTCGTGTTGACTTACCAGGACGTGTCCGGTTCTTCGACCGTGAACATGATGCAGGACTACATGTCGTTTGCGATTGTGGGCCTCATGGTCGGTACGATTGTGGCTGCACACTTCTCCAAGGACTTTATTGAATCCGGCTTTGTGCCGCTTGGCATGTTTGGTGCCTCGATCTGCATGTTCCTCGTGCCGTTCCTTGTACATCCGGTTGCACTTGTGCTTCTTTACTCCTTGACCGGTTTCTTTGGCGGTCTCATCTTGGTGCCGGTGAATGCGCTTTTGCAGTATAACACGCGTCCGAATAACTCCGGTTCCGTGATTGCTCTTGCGAACTTGATCCAGGCTGTGGTGCTTGTGGCATTCCTGTTCGTGTTCACGATGATGGTCCGCAACACCGATGTCCGTCCGCAGAACTACTTCATTGGCCTTGCCGTGATTTCTGTGGCTGTGTTCGTCTGGTCGATTTCCAACTTGCCGCAGGCAATGCTCCGTACGCTTTTACGTTTTGTGTTCAGCCGCTATAGAATCCGCGTGTTGAACGTGCAGAACATCCCGAACGAAGGCCCGATTCTCTTGGTCGGTAACCACCACAGCTTTATTGACTGGGCTATGGTGCAGATGGCTTCTCCGCGTCCGCTTTGCATTGCAAGTAACAAGGACCATTTCGACAAGTGGTACTTGCGCGCTGTGCTCAAGCGCTTGGGCATGATCCGCATCGATAACCGCAATCCCAAGGTTGCGATGGATAAGATTCATGCCGCCCTCCTCGCAGGTAAGGCTGTCGTGATTTTCCCGTCGGGCGAAGTTTCCAAGTCTCCGCACGTGGAACCGTTTACGATTGACTATTCCTCCGCTGTCGATGGCACGAAGGCTCAGGTAATTCCGTTCTACATCCAGGGCTTGTGGGGCTCTAACTATAGCTATAGCTCTTCGAACATGTTCGGTGCTTCGGCTGAACGTTCTGTGACGGTCGCCTTTGGTGAAGCTCTCCCGGCGAATACGCCGCCTAACGAAATTCGTGCTGTTATCCGTCGCATTTCGATTGACGCTTGGAACTACGCTGTTTCGTTTGTGCACCCGATTGCCGATAGCTGGATCCGCACTTACAAGAAGTATGTGAAGAACGGCCCTGCTATTTATAGCCCGGATGGCGCTCACTTCTCGGGTTACAAGCTGATGGGCGCTGTGATGGCGTTCCGCGGCTACCTCAAGAAGACGCTTGGTAAGAACGAACAGAACGTGGGTATTATGCTCCCGCCGAGCCCTGCAGGCGTGATTGTGAACCTCGCTCTCTGGGTAATTGGCAAGACGAATGTGAACTTGAACTACACGTCTTCTGTTGATAACGTGAAGTTCTGCTGCGATCGCGCTGAATGCTCAACCGTGATTACGAGCCGCCAGTTTGTGCAAAAGCTGAAAGGCCGTGGTAACGATTACTCGCAGATTGCTTCGGACAAGGTGCGCTTGCTCTATGCCGAAGACATCATGAAGGAAATCCCGAAGGTTAAGATTGCTGCATTCCTCGTGCTTTGCATGATTATGCCGAGCTGGCTGATTCGCCTTGTGTTTGTGAAGCGCCGTGCTATGGACGACAATGCTGTTATCGTGTTTAGCTCTGGTTCTGAAGGTACGCCGAAGGGTGTGGAACTTACGCAGCGCAACTTGATGGGTAACATCCAGCAGCTCGCCTGTATTTTGAACGTGAGCCGTGGTGACGTGATGCTCTCGGAACTCCCTCTGTTCCATAGCTTTGGTCTTACGGTGACGACGCTTTTGAACCTCACGGAAGGCTGCCCGATTGTGGCTGTGGCCGACCCGACCGACGTGAAGACTATGTCTCGCGTTTGTGCGGAATTCCAGGTGACGTTCCTTGTGGCAACGCCGACGTTCCTCCGCGCCTTTACGGTGAGCCGCTATGTACACCCGTTGATGTTCAAGTCTGTGCGAATCATTATCGCTGGTGCCGAAGCGCTCCGTCCAGAACTTGCAACGGCATTCCGCCTCAAGTTCGGTAAGGAAATTTACGAAGGTTACGGCTGTACCGAAACGGCTCCGGTGGCCTCGGTCAATACCGAAAATACGTTGTTCGATGACTATACCACGTTGCAGGTGAATAACAAGCCGGGTACGGTGGGTCCTGCGCTTCCGGGTACGCAGTTCTTGATTGTCGACCCTGAAACAAACGAACCGCTCCCGACTGGTGAAGCGGGCATGATTCTCATTGGCGGTTGCCAGGTGATGAAGGGCTACCTCAAGGATGAAGACCGCACGAAGAGTGTGATTGTCCAGAAGGATGGCATACGCTATTACCGCACGGGCGACAAGGGCTATCTCGATGAAGACGGCTTCCTTACGATTGTGGACCGCTACAGCCGCTTTGCAAAGCTCGGCGGTGAAATGATTAGCCTTGGCGCAGTCGAAAAGAAGATTCAGGATACGCCTGTTTTGCAGGGTTGCGATTACGTTGTTACGGCAATCCCGGATGCGACCAAGGGCGAAAAGATTGTTCTTTTGTACCAGGGCGAAAAGGATCCGAAGGATGTGCTCTCGGAATTGCGTGCAAGCGGCATGCCGCCTCTCATGCTCCCGTCCGCTGCGTTTAACGTAGATGTGATGCCGAAGCTTGGTTCTGGCAAGGCTGACTTTGTGACCGCAAAGAAGATGGCAAAGGAACTGGTGGAGAAAAAATAAATGAAGAGTCTCACATCTGTACGTACTGCGCGTTTGGTTGCATCGCTGATTGCAATCCTTGGAATGTTCTTCTTTGCTGCCGAACGTGTGCTTGCGAAAGTTTGCGTCATGGCAAAAGACGGCGTGCAGATGGGGCTCAACCGTTATTCCAATTCGTTCACGGGGCGCTTTGCAGCCGAGAATTTCTCGGATGACAAAAAGCTCTTGGATGTTCTCCGTCAGGCGAATGAGCTTTTCCCGATTGTAGAGAAAGTCTCGCTTGCCTTGTTCATTATTTGCTTGATTCTCTTTATCGTGGCTGCTTTTGGAATTGCGTTCCCGAAGCAGTTCTGCCATGTGCTCGTGGCGGTGAAACTCCTCAAGTGGCAAGACGGGATTGTTTTGCAGGATATGAAACTCTCGGAAACTCCGTCAGAGGGGCCTAGCGTTTCTGATAAACTTAAGGAACTTTGCGGAAAAATTGCCGCTGCTGCGAAAAAAGTTCAGCCGAAGTACTGGATTTTTATCGGTTGCTCGCTTGTGTTTGTGCTTGTGCTCGTCTTTGGCGTGCGCGGTTGTTCGGCTCCGAGCGTTTTCGGCGGCTCGCAGGCTGTGACCGATGATTTGAACGGACAGACTTTGTACTATATCCAGGCGCAAAAGTCGTTCTTTGCAAAGACGAATAAGGTGGGCGGGCCGAAATCCCTCCAGATGCCGGATTCTTTAGTGTCTGACTACTTTACGTATCGCATTACGGGCGGTAAGTTTACGGCAACGCTGAACAAGAATGTCAAGGATTGCCCTGCCGGTACCCGCTGGTCGGTGAGTGCGGCCACCAAGGGAATTTTCACCTTGGATCTAGTGCTTTATCGCTCTGCTCCCAAAGACTCCAATTGTGTGTTCATTTCGCCTAATTTCAAAAATCTCGGGAGAAAGTAATCTCAAACGAGTTGTCTCTAGACAACAATTTGCTAGTTGATTCTTGCGCTTGAGGGGGCGAGAATATATATTAGTAATACCTAGAATGTTCTAGGGTTGTTGATGGGTGGTGGTATGAAATTTACGCAGATAGTCTGTGCTATGGCCGTTGCGTCGTTTGCTGACGTGACTTGGGTTCCGCAGTGTGAAGATAATGGCTTTACGCTGATTCGTTCTTCAGAACATTTTGAAGTTTGCAAAAAGCCAAAGACCGACGATGGCGCGGCGAACAATGTTTCAATCTCGACTTCTGATGCCGATGGTGTTCTCCAGTCGCTTGAAAAGGTGTATTCGTTCTACATCGATTCGCTCGGCTGGATGTTGCCGTTCCCGAAAAGTTCGGACAGGAAACTCAAAAGCAATATTTATGTGTTTGAAACATTGCCGTCCTTGTTCGGTGGCCAGGATTATGTGAAGGCTTTGAATGGCGAGTATGGGCCTGGCATGTGGATTGGTGTCGGGGCCTTGAAAGATTATTGGGGAACTTCGCATGAGTTTGCGCACGGTTTGCAAGGCGTGGCGGGCTGGCTTGGCAACAATAGCCATTCAGGCTGGATGGCGGAATCGCATGCGAACTGGATGGCTCACCAGTATAATCCGAATGATGCGCATTGCTCTGAATATCTGATTAACTTTCCGTATTTGTATTATGGTTCCACGCGCGACCGTTATTGCGACTGGCAGTTCCTGGAACATTTGAAAGAAGAATTTGGTGGCGGCAATAAAGGCGCTCACGAAGTCAATCGCATTTGGATGGAATCGATTCGCGACGGCGAAGACGGTCGCATGGAGCAGACTCCGTTTAGTGCGATGATGATGGTTTACGGCTGGACGCTGGAACAGCTGAATGATCAGTTTGGCAAGTTTGCGATGAAGAATGCAACGGTGGAGTACGCTCCTGCCAAGAAAACTTTGTACAAAAAGTCCTGGGGCGATTACGAATTTGCGACTCGTCGTACGCACGATGGCTGGGGAGATTTGTATCGCAGACATTCCCGCGTGACGATGCTGAACAAAATGAAATGTGAAAGTTCTGAGAATTCGGATGGGAATGTCGCGGCCGAGAATTGCGCGGACCGTTACATTTCGCCGAGTTACTGGGCTCCGCAGCGCTGGGGCTATAACCTGGTGCGCATTTATCCAGATTCGGCAGGGAAGGTGACTGTCAAGTTCCGTGGAATTGTGCAGGAAAAGCCGACGGTCAATGGCTACACTTGCTTTGGCGATAATACGGACTATTACAAGGGTAAAACTTATAAATGGTGCAATTATGCTCCGGACAAATTGCCGGATCCTGCGTCGGGTTGGACGGTTGGCTTGGTGGCGGAAGGTGCTGATGGCACGCCGCGATACAGCGAAATGAAACATGGCTTTGGATTCAATCTTGAAATCGAAACAAAGGCTAATGATAAGGCTTTGTGGCTTGCGGTGACGGCGACTCCGACCGAAATGCAGACGATTTTGTGGGACCAGTTCTATTACAGCATTTACCGCTATCCGTACATGATTGAAGTTATGAACGGTGCGCCTGAAGGTTATACGAAGGATTTTTGGAAACCGGCTGGATTTAATGGAACGACTGCTTCTGGATATACGCAACATAGTAATGGCGGTGGTTGGGTCAGCAACAAGGCGAAGGTCGCTGCTACGGCTTATGTGGGGCCTGATGCGGTTGTGAATGGCGGTACTGTTTCGGGGAATGCACGCATTGAAGATTTTGCCGTCGTGAATGGAGGGACCATTAGCGGGAACGCCGTGGTGCGCGGGCGTGCTCTTGTGACTGCAGGCTCGATTGGCGATGACGCCGTGCTTGAAGACGATGCTTGGCTTGTAAGCGGAATGATTAGTGGCAAGGCTAAAGTCGGTGCGCTTTCGATTATCGTGAATACGACCGTGACCGACAACGCACAGGTCTATGGCGTGATGTGGGCGGTTTCTGGCAAAAAGCTGAGCGGAACGGCGCAGTTGCGCGGCGACCTCGAAAACAACTTCGATAAGGAAATCTCAAAGGGAATTTTCTACGGCATGGTCGATAACGGAATGCTTGGCAATGCGAATTACGGTGCAAACCTCACGACGCCCCCGACGGATGCGACTGCAAGCATTGAAAATGCTAAATGGTATGCGATTGCGGATGATTCCACGCAGACAGACCCGGGGCCAACAGGAATTGTTTCTAGGGTGGCTTCGCTCCAGTTTAGTGACGTGAATGAAACATATGATGTGTTCGATTTGAATGGAAAACATCTTGGTTTTGCGAAAGTAACGCCCTCTGAATGGAATGCGCTTGGCAACAAATCTTTACAAAAAACGCTTCGTGCATCAGGATTCAACGCTGGAATGTATATTGTTCGTGCAAAACGTTCGCACCGCCTGGTTCGTGTAAATGTGCGTTAACGTCTTGTCGATTTGGCAATAAAATAAATTTGAGAAACTTCGAAATGGGGTTTCTTTTTGGTTATAATAATATTGGTGGGATATTTATGGAGTAAAAATGGTTAAAAAGTTTTTGTTTTCGCTTGCTGTTTTGGGAGTGGTGTCTTTTGCTCAGGACCCGAACTTGCATATTTACCTCGCTTACGGGCAGTCCAATATGTCGGGGCAGGCGACTATTACGGATACGGACCGTCAAACGAATCCGCGTTTCTTGGTGTTACGTGCTGGGAATCATTCCAACCAGAAAGTTGGTGAATTTTATCCGGCGGCACCTCCCATGGGTCATAGCGGTTCCAAGGTCGGCATTGTTGACTTCTTTGGTCGCAAAATGATCAAGGAACTCCCGGATAGCATCACGGTGGCGGTCGCGAATGTGGCGATTGGCGGGCAGAGCATTGACCTGTTCGATAAAGACCGCAATGCGGCTTATGTGCAGAATGCTAAAAATAAGAACGATACTTGGTGGATTCAGTATCTGAATGAATACGGTGGCGATGTGCACAAGCGCATTGTCGAAATGGGTAAAATTGCAAAGCAAAAGGGCGTTATCAAGGGATTCCTTTTCCATCAGGGCGAAGCGGATTACCAGATGAAGGACTGGCCTGAACGCGTCAAGAAGGTTTATGACCAATTCATTGAAGAACTGGAACTTGATCCGGAAAAGACTCCGATTTTGCTTGGGGAGCTTGCGCCTACGGGTGATTTGGGCTGGCGAAACGATGCGGTGAAAGAGGCGGCGGACTTGATTCCGAATGGCTACGTGATTTCAGCTCAGGGGTGCCCTGCGATTAAGGAACCGAGCTACACGCTCCATTTCACTCGCGATGGCTACCAGACTTTGGGTGAACGCTATGCGGAAAAGATGCTTGAATTGCTCAAGGCTCAGGAACCGGCTCCAGATACGAGCAAGAAGGATTCTGTAGTGACGGATTCCTCGAAAGTCGTGCCCTCCGATTCAACAGGGCGTGATTCTGTGGCCACGGATAGTACAAACGCTATTCGCAATTCGGCTGTTGCGCGTGCTGTGGAATCGCATTTACCGAGACTTTTCTACGATGTTCGCGAACATAGTTTGTTTGTTCGATTCAAGAAAAACGGTGTAGAACATCGTTATCGTTTGACCGGACGGAAAGAGTAGAATTTATATTTTAGAGTGCTATGGTCTCTAAAATATTTGAAAAATTGTCCGGTTTTTTGCTTTTGGCGTTTTCGCTCTCGTTTTCTTGCGATGGAAGGTCGTCGTGCGAAGGTGGCTGCGCCATTTTCCTCAATATTCTTGATTTGAAAAATAATCCGAAAATGGCGGAATTGTTTGCGTCCATTGATGATTCTCTATATGCAAGGAAGATGAATCATAAATATCAAGACCCGGAACCCGATGGCTTGGTGGGATTGTGCGGATGCGATCCCGGTGGAATCTTTTTGGAATCGCGTCATGTTGATTTGATGGATTCCGGCTGGCATTTCAACAGTTGCGGAAATCCTGATTCTATAGTCAAGTTGCAAACTTATAGCAGTTCTATACCTGAGGAAAATTACATTGTAGAAAGTAATTCTGTCTTGTCGCGTAATATTGAAACTTTGAAACGGTTCCTCAAGGATGATGGTTGCATTGTTGATTCCGTTTATGAAATTTCAGCAGCGGAGTTGACTCCTGAAAATGCTAAAAAGGGAATTTATGCGACTTCGATAAATGTCTTTAATAGAGATGTTGTTGTCCCTAAAAATGTGAGAGTTCTAAAAACGTACCATCCCAATGGAAAACTGGCGCAGAAAATTCAGTTTGAACAAGGTAAACGTAATGGAACTGAAATGCGTTATTTTCCGCATGGGAAAAAATACAAGGTGACAAATTTTAAAAATGGATTGCGCCACGGAACTGAAATTGAATACGATGAGTCCGGTTACAAAAAGTATGAAGAGCCTTATAGGAACGGAAAATTACACGGCATAAAAAAGTACTACGATGAAAAAGGACGAGTTTGGTCAAAACAGAAATATGTGGATGACGTGAAAATTTCTTCGGAACGGGTGAAAAAATAGAATAAAAGAAAAACGTCCAGCGAGTGCTGGACGTTTTTGCTTAATGTTTTTAGATCATCACGTGATGCCTTGCGGCATCTCGTTGAAATTAGCCTTCAACCTTCGGAAGCTGGGCGAGGCTCTTGGCGATGTCTTCATCCGTCGGGATGTAGTCGCTCATTTCGCCGTCGTTGAACTTCTGGTAAGCTACCATGTCGAAGTAACCCGTGCCGGTGAGACCGAACACGATGTTCTTGGCCTGGCCGGATTCCTTGCACTTGAGAGCTTCGTCAATTGTAGCGCGAATGGCGTGGCTGGATTCCGGAGCCGGGAGGATACCTTCGGTCTGGGCGAAGAGCTTTGCTGCTTCGAAAACTTTAGTTTGTTCAACAGACGTTGCACGCAAGAGACCCTGATCGTAAAGTTCAGAGAGGATGCTGCTCATGCCGTGGTAGCGGAGACCGCCAGCGTGGTTTG
>JAEEGJ010020022.1_pt1 | contig 14636 bp, 12 predicted proteins | sample 8958761 | NCBI WGS metagenome assembly JAEEGJ01 (sample SAMN16246546, study PRJNA631951) | gut metagenome | biome: gut microbiome; feature: rumen; material: RS-attached | host: Bos | place: Iran: Karaj | collected 2018-10 | reverse complement strand
ATCAAACTGAGGAGCACCATTACCACGAACTGCTGCCTGATATTCTTCTTCCGTTTCTGCAGTACACCGCGGCTTCATTTGCCATCTTGAAGTATTCATCAGATAAAGCCGCAAATATGGCCGAACAGGATAAACCGCTCTGGTGCAGACTTATAACCACTGAGCAGTGGTCGGTATATATGGATCTGATTGCCGATTGCAGTCCCTCGAAGGTTGCATATCTTTCCTGCGAAGACTCCGAACAGAGACTTGCCAACAGAAGCCGCGAGGCCGCAGACTTATATCTGCTGACTCAGAGTAAAACCTGCTGTGACTGTGATGACAGTATTGAAGGCCGGTTTCAGAGGTGGTATCAGGAGCAGATAGAGGAGGAAGCCGTACATAAACAGATTTCTCTTTCTGCGTTCAACCTTCAGATGCAGGTTTCGACCAAAACTCTCAGCGGTATGGCCGGAGATTTGGTCGATACCGGGCATACTGTTCCTGCCATGTTAAGATTCTTGATCCCCGTGATATTTGCTTCCGAACTGTTCTGCATGCTGACAATCGAAACCGGAATAAAAGGTCGGATCTTCAATCCGCTCTTCTACATAAAACTGCCGGACAGTTCAGGTTCCATGACTTATCCGGTATGCTCTTCCGACCGGCTGTTCAGGCCTCCCGCGCCCGTCCGTTAACTGAAATCATCCAATCACTTTTAAAAAAACGCTTCCAGGTACCTCTACAATAGAATCCGGGGTGCTGAAAAAATTTAAAAATGACAGGGTTCAACATAAATTTCAGAGGTAACGGCTATGAAAAACGGCAAATACAAACTTGATGCAAATCAAATCAGACAAATCTGCCTTGGTCTTGCACGCGGAAAATCGTTCAGAGCGATTTCCCGCCAGACCGGTTTGAACATAAACCGGGTAAACAGAACAGCCGGCAGAATTCAGGCGGTTTCGGGAGGAAAACCTGAGGAGCTGGTCAATCAGGACGATCACCCCTGAAAGTACTAGCCTTAGTGGCTAGTAAATTTAAAAATACTAATGGCACGGATTATGCTAATTCTTGGTTAAGATCCCGCTATAACCAATAACTTCCAAAAACTTTTTATCTCGTTTTATCTGTTCTGTAATCAATCGCACATGTGGATGTTTACCTCCATGCAGATTTACAGATTCAACACAATCGAACCATTCAAAAATCTCATGTAGAGACTTATTCTCTAACCATGATTTTACCTTTTTTTCCAATTTGAGATTGTCACTGAGATCATGCACTGGATCTCCTGTAACCTGACCAAGTGTTTGTTTCAATGTTTTGATCTTTTTGTAAAGAAAATCAAAATATCCGAGACTTACAAACTGGACAAACTGTCTGCCTTTAAACCTCCAGTCATCACATACTCTAGGCTTGCTGCCATCCGCAATATTTTTGAGTTTTTCGTAGTGATCCTCAATGTGTTCACGCTTTCTGTATATTGCCAGAGCAGACTCCTTGTACTTTTCATCATTGGTCAGCAGAAGGAGTAATCCAAAATATCTAGATCTCTTCAGGCATCCATCCTGATTTGGAGTTACTGATATTTTACCCCTTGATTTGGTGACTATAAAACATTCATCTGCGATTTTCTGTGCGGCCGGGGTTAATTCATCTTCTGCAAAAAGATGTGCTTTTATATCTGCCAGTTGAGACGCAAACAGTTTCTCCTCCTGGTGTTTGTTCTCTCTGAGCCGGTAGATGTGCAGATGAAGTTTTTTGATAACAGTAATTTTCTCTCCGGCCTTATGACCTTCCGTATTGTACTTGCAGAGACGTTCAAAATTGTGTTCAAAGCATATTGAGACACCTTGAATATTCGCATCACTGTCAAGCTGATTGGAAAAAAGGTCGAGTTCATTCAAATGTTCATCTACAATTTTTTTCAACCACGCCCCGTCCCGCAGAGTTACTCTAGTGAGAAAACGCATGCGTTCGAATATGAATGCGGTGATGTTATCGAGAGAATAAAAACCATTATCGGAAACGATCAGAGGTTTGCTGATATTCAGGTAACTCAATTCCCGCAATGCATTCTTGATTGAAATAATGTCAGGTATGTTTCCCGGCTGATGATAAAAAGCAAGTGGCTGGTGTGCATCCAGCGAATAAAGTGTCAGTGTTTTTATCGTCGGCAGACTGTCATCCTGCTTGTTGAAGCCGTATCGTGCCGCATCCAGCTGTTGAGAGTATGTGGATGTAGTGGTACTGTCAATCGCTATTACAGATCTTTTTTCCAGTCCATTGCACCTGCACTTAAAATAGTTCTGCACATAGCTTTCATTTTGTCCCAGTGTGTCGAAAACCTGTTTGTAAAGATTTTCAGTAATCAATTCGTCCTCGGCAATAGCATGCTTAATCTGCCAGGTACGCATATTTGGCAAGGTCTCGCCGTTCGTGGCAACCCAATACCTCGCGATATTTATACACTTGTTTGCAGTATCATTGTCGTCTCCGAAGGCTACTTTCAAATCCTCATCAATACCCGATGCTTTTCCTACCCATTCCAAAAGTGATGTAACACCAATTTTTTTTCTCTGTATAGTGTCGTTGTCCTCTGAATTGCCAGTTTTTGTACTGATAACACGTTTAGGTTTGGTTGGGATTATCTTCCCTGTTTCAGGATCTTCTATACCAAGAAGCTTTCTCTGTAAGGTTATATTCCTGCGGGTTTCTGGATCATACTTTACAACTCGTTCGTACACGTAAACCCTACCATTATTCAGGTGTCGGCGTTCCTGTTTGATTCTTACATCCCCAACTATTGGTCTGGCCATAGAAGAATTCCTTATATTATTTAACTGGCTACTATATTATAGCATGGTAGCTAGTTAAATAATATAAAAATATGCGAACAAAGTCGCATTTTTAAATAATTTTAAAGAACTATTGTTTAAAATATAATTTATTCGATTTGTTTTTAAACAATGATTTTGCTAGCCACTAATTGGGATAGTACTTTCAGGATACAACGGACGATATTTATCGATGCCTGCATTTTCTATCCAAATACAAAGATAGCATAATGAAACATCTTTCCAACAGAGTTGGAGAAGTAATTCCAAGAGAAAAATCACTTCTTTTTTACGATTGTACAAATTGCTATTTTGAAACACCATGCAATGATGTTTACTGGAACCGAAAAAAAGGACTACGTATACTACGGCGGATACTCAGGAAAGAAAATTCGGATTTTCAAAATTTATCAGACCGTGATTTGAACACGGTGATTAATGAATCGCCGGAATACAGCCTGATGCTGGAGGAACTCATAGAAAGTTTAGGAGAGCCTTTGCGAATGCACGGGGTCAGCAAAGAAAAGCGATTTGATCTCCCTCTGATTTCCATATCACTGGTTATTGATGAACATGCAATTCCTATAGATTTTCAAATTTATGCAGGTAATCAGGCTGAAGCATCAACAATGGTGGAATCAATAAAAAGGCTCAAGGAAAAGTACAATATAAAAAATGCGGTGCTGGTAGCAGACAGTGCGCTAAACGGCACTAAAAATCTTGATATGCTGCTCAAGGAGGGGCTTGGTTTTGCTGTAGCGAAATCAGCGCTAACCTTCACTGATAAAATCAGAAAGAGTGAGTTGGATTTGACAACATTCTCAAAAGTAAAGGATGAAGCAGGAAACGAAACCAGTTTTCTTTACAAAATTATCCCGTATCAAAATGTTAAGTATGAACGAAAGTTTGAGAACGGTAAGTGGATTTCCAACAAGTATTCCATTGACTGCAACATGATGATTACGTTCAGTGAAACCAGGAAGAACAGAGATTTATCAACATTGGAGGAGAATATTCTTCAGGCTAAAGCCGCCATTGAACGAAATGCGCAAATCAATTTGATCAAAAACGGTTGGAAACAGTTTGTGATCACTTCTGATGAAATAAAGGCAAATACTGCACAAAATCAATCAACCTCCGGACAATCTGATCAGACAGACGGTGCATCAAATACCTCTGACAACAATGCCACCAATGACGAAAAACAGAAAACCAAAGGTAAATCTAAAACCAAAGAAACAAAGGCAAAAAATTCTGAACCTTGCATAGCTGTTGCACTGAACGACAAAAAAATCGAAAAAAGACGTGAGTGTGCGGGCTTTGCTGCTATCCTCTTTCAACCACCTCCAGGTTCAGAAGAAGCGATGAACGCTGATTACGTAAGTTCTCTTTATCATCATCTTGTTCAAATAGAAGAATGCTTCAGAATTATGAAAAGCGAATTTGAAATCAGGCCTCTGTTTGTCAGGGACAGAGACAGCGTAACAGGTCATGTTCTTTTATGCATTGTGGCCTTAATAATGGTGAGACTCATTCAGAAAAAAGCCGCCGAAAAGGAATGTTCAATTACAGCTGCCAAATTAAAAGAAATAATGAACGCATTGACTGTACTGACTCTCTACCGCGATGACAATCACTGCGTATATCTGAAATCTAAGGAATTTAACCTGACAAACGGATTAAGAAAAGTAAAAGAGGAAAATTCAACGTCGGTAGTAGAACCTGAATTTTTATTTGAACTCCTGACAGGAGTAAAAATGCCAAATGTTTCTACTATGGAGGAATTACGAAAGATTTTTAAAATCAAATCAATGAACCGATCTAAAGATCAGATAGAACAACTAAAATGCTCTGTAAGTGCTTAATTGAGCACCATAAAATTACGGTAACAAAAATCGCACTAAACCATTGGTGCGACTGCGTTACCGTAATTTTTTATACTCCGTTAGCTGCGGAACACAGGAATATAAGATCAATCAATAATTTTAAGTATGTGTTTATGCTATAATAAAACATCGGTTGTTAGTTTTTATAAAGAGAGCATTATGGCTTTACAAATTGTTATTTTAGCAGCAGGAAAAGGTACGAGAATGAGATCATCGTTACCGAAAGTTTTGCATACAATTGCAAATAAACCAATGATAGAACATATCTACGAAACTGCTAGACTTTTAAATCCGGATCAAATTCATATTATTTATGGCTACAATGGCGAATTTTTAAAATCTAAATTGAACCATCTTGATGTTGATTTTGTAGAACAAAAGGAACAGTTAGGTACTGCTCATGCATTAATGCAGGTACTTCCTAGTATTAAAGATGAAGATGAAGTTTTGGTTTTGTTTGGTGATACTGTATTTGTTAAAAATGAAACCTTAAAGGGATTGTTGAATGTAACTGCTGAAAATTCTTTATCTATTTTGACATGTAAAGTTGATGATCCTTTTGGATTGGGAAGAATTGTAAGAGATGCAAACGGTAGATTCGAAAGAATTGTAGAACAGAAAGATGCAAGTCAAAACGAACTTAAAATAAAAGAAATTAATACCGGCGTTTGTTGTGGAAAAGCTGAAATTTTCAAAAAACTTATAAATTTGGTTGGTTGTTCTAATAGTCAGAAAGAATATTATTTGACTGATATTTTTTCGATTGCTCTTTCTAAAGGGTACTGTGTAAATACTTTTGTATCTGATGATCAAACGGAGTCTTTAGGAATTAATGACCATATACAGCAGGCAAAAATGGAACGAATTTATCAACAAAAAAGTGCAGAAAAGTTAATGAAAGCAGGTCTTACTTTGTTGGATCCTAATAGGTTTGACTTACGTGGAAGTCTAGAGTTTGGTACTGACGTTATTATTGATATAAATGTTATTGTCGAGGGAAATGTTGTATTGGGCAATAATGTTAGAATTGGTGCAGGTTGCATTTTGAAAGATTGTATTATTGAAGATGGTAGCGTAATCAGTCCTTATTCTATAATTGAATTATCTCATATTCATAAGGAGAATACCATAGGTCCATTTGCTAGATTAAGGCCTGGTTGTGAATTACAAGATCAAGTTCACGTTGGTAATTTTGTTGAAGTTAAAAATTCCAAGATTGATTTTGGCACAAAAGCCGGTCATTTAACTTATATCGGTGACAGTGAAGTTGGAAAGAACGTTAATTTTGGAGCAGGAACTATCACGTGTAATTATGATGGAGCTAATAAACATAAAACAATTATAGGTGACGATGTTTTTGTTGGATCAGATACTCAGTTTGTTGCACCTGTTAATATTAGTAATGGGGCAACAATAGGTGCTGGCTCAACTATAACCAAAGATATTAATGAAAATGAATTGGTAATAACCCGTGTTCCACAAAGACATATTCAAGGTTGGAAACGTCCTGTAAAGAAAAAGGGAGTATAAAAATGTGTGGAATAGTAGGTGCTGTAGCGCAACGAGATGTTATTGATATTCTGTTAGAGGGATTAAGACGTCTAGAATATCGTGGCTATGATTCTGCAGGAGTAGCAGTAGTTAACAACAAAAATGAATTAGTTCGCGTAAGAAGTGTTGGGAAAGTTAGTGAACTGGTAAAGAAAATTGAAGATAATCCGCAGGAAGGTTCATTAGGAATTGCTCATACTAGGTGGGCAACACACGGTAAACCATCAGAAAATAATGCTCATCCGCATAAATCAGGAACAGTAGCGTTGGTACATAACGGTATTATAGAAAACTTCCAGGAATTAAAGGATGAACTGATAACAAAAGGATATACTTTCGAATCTGATACTGACACGGAAGTTATGGCTCATCTGATAAACAGCTATAAAAAAGAATCCGGTGAATTGCTTGAGGCTGTAAAGAAAACTGTAGCTAGACTGAAAGGAGCATACGGAACAGCTGTTATAGATTCAGAAGAGCCTAAGACTATGGTTGTAGCCCGTTGTGGTTCTCCTCTGGTGATAGGTCTTGGAATTGGAGAAAATTTTGTAGCCTCGGACCAGCTGGCACTTTTGCCTGTAACACATAATTTCATATATTTGGAAGAAGGTGACATAGCAAAAATAACAAGAAAGACAGTTCAGATCTATGATAAGAATGGCAATGAAGTAAAAAGAAAAACTGTATCAAGTGACATAAGCTGCGACAGCGCAGACAAAAAAGGCTATTCGCACTATATGCTGAAGGAAATCTATGAACAGCCTGTTGCTATCAATAATACTGTGGATGGAAGAATAACTGATAGTTCATTTATACATGGAGTGTTTGGAGAAAAAGCCCAGGCTCTTCTCTCACAGATAGAGAATGTAAAAATTGTTGCCTGCGGAACGTCGTATCATGCAGGTCTTGTAGCAAGATACTGGCTGGAGGAACTGGCTGGAGTAACCTGTAGCGTAGAGATTGCATCAGAATACAGGTATAGAAAGTCAGTAACACCGAAGAACAGTCTATTTGTTACTTTGTCCCAGTCTGGCGAAACTGCAGATACCCTTGAGGCATTGAGATTATCGAAGAAACAGGGGTATTTGGCATCATTATCTATCTGTAATGTTAACGGCTCATCTCTTGTACGTGAATCTGATTTTTCATTTTTAACCAAGGCTGGTGTAGAAATTGGTGTTGCATCGACGAAGGCATTTTTGACTCAGTTAATATCATTGCTGATGTTATGTGGTTGTCTTGGTGTTTCTAAAAAAACAATAGATGCAGATAAAGAAAATCAAATAATATCTTCAATAAAGAAATTACCAAGCTTTATAGAAAATATACTCAACCTGGATACGCAACTGGCAATTCTTGCAAAAGATTTCATAAAGAGTAGTAGCTGTATATTCCTTGGCAGGGGAATAAACTGGCCTGTGGCTATGGAAGGTGCTTTGAAACTTAAAGAAATCAGTTATATTCACGCAGAAGCATATGCGGCTGGTGAATTGAAACATGGTCCTATAGCATTGATAGACGAAAATATGCCGGTTGTTATTGTGGCACCTAATAATGATCTTCTAGAGAAACTGAAGTCAAATGTACAATCTGTGTTAGCAAGAAACGGAAGAGTTTATATTTTTGCAGACCCTCAGTCAGATATCAAAACTATGTTTGGCAACAATGAGAATTGTAAAATAATCAACATGCCGTATGTTGATGATTTGGTTTCCCCTCTCGCGTATACTGTACCTTTGCAACTGCTTGCATATCATGTAGCAGTTTTGAAAGGGACTGACGTTGATCAGCCAAGAAATCTAGCAAAAAGTGTTACAGTCGAGTAGTTTATTTCTTTTAATAGTTTATGGGATGTTGTTATGGAAGATAAAATTGTGCGTATCATTTCGTCTATACCAATATCTCGTGTTTGCTATTTAGAGATAAATGTTAACAGTTCTAGTGATAAGCTTATTGATTTCAGTGTTGACGAAGATAATTTACTTTTTTTTGTTAAATTTATATTTAATGATAATTGTGATTATTCTTATTTTCTTGACTGTGTAAGTAGAACCATCAAACAAATGAGTAATGTTTCACGTGAAACATTACTTGAATTATTAAATTCCAAAGTTTCACTGATACAAAAAGGATTCTTTTTCTTAAAAGGTATTGATAGCGAGTTTCAAAGTAGTCCAATTCGAAAAATAATAGTGAAAGTTAAAAATCAACACGGTCTTCATGCCCGCCCTACAACTGTACTAACGAAGATAGTACAACGATTTCAATCAAAAATATGGATAAAGAAAAATAAAGAACAGATAGTAAATGCAAGAGATTTTCTTCAAGTCCTTACATTAGAGATAAAAAATAATGATGTAATTGAGATTTTATCTCAAGGACCCGATTCAGGAGATGCTTTGATTTGTCTAGAACAAGCTTTTGAAGAACAGTTATCTGATGATTTTTATGCTAAATTTTTAGATGGGATAAAAATTTAGTATTAGGTCTAAAACTATGATTTTTTAGACTGTTCTGAGAGGAATTATACCATCTGAAATAAGGTTAATTTCACTCTATTTTTACCTGTAATTTTTGCGAATATATACATCACATTTCTGTATAAAAATATTTTTTTAGGATATGCAGTAAAACGCCTCTATTATGCGTTCTACTACGATATTTTCCTTTTGACGGCAGTTTTGTCATTTTTTATTGTTATCGAGCCCTGCGATCGTTCTACGTGCTTATATGGATCTTTTAGCGAGTCAGTGTATGTAAAAACAAGAGTTAAAAAGCCCGAAAAAACGAGTTTGGTATAATACTCACATAGCATAATATCAGCAATATAAAGGATTGACGATGTCAAAGGAAGAGATTAAGCTCAATTTGATTCTATAGTAGAGCAGTTAAAGTGAAAATTATCCACACTGCCAGAATCGATATCTCTTCTTGTTAATCTTCTGATTGCGACTTTCAATATGCATTTTGAACTTACTGCAAACCAATTCGATAGCATGAAAGCATCTATCGATTCACTAAAACAAACGATAGAAAATCTAACAAAGACAAATCAGAAACTTGTAAAAAAGCAGGAGCTGAAGAATCAGGAAATATTAAAACACCATGAGTTGATAAAGTCTTTAAATACTCTTCTTCATTCAAAGAATGTTGATTTGGATGCATTGAAGCGACTTCTGTTTCAAGGTGGAAGAGAACAGAATGAACAGCCGGTACCACAGGAAAAAGCAGAGAGACTGCAGAGTAAAAGCAAAACAGCAAAACCTGAGAAGGACAGAGTAATAAGACAAAATTGACATGTTGCGATGTTGAACAGGCAAGTTTTCATGATGTGAATGGAAATGCTTTAGGAGCTTCAACCATAGATGAAGCATCAGCCGAAATTCCCAAGCAAATTGAAAGAAACGGAAAAAAGTATGTATTTAAAGGCTGGAAAGAATGTTCCGACAGCAGAATAATGACCTATACAACAAAGGTTAAAGTTACAAAATACGTTCCTGTTTATGAAGAAATTCAGGAACATGGAACAGCAAATGGAACGGAGCAGAATTCTGCAAATAGAAAAACTCCAGTTGCAACAATTGTCGGTTTAGATCCGGAAAAAGATTTTCTTCCAAAGACTGTTGTCGGTTTTGATTTCATGTCAGAGATGATTGAATCAAGAATGAAGAATAGAATACCAATGAACCGGATAGCACTGGCAGTCAGTGATGCACTCGGGTTCAGTATAACAAGACAGCAGCTTGCAAGATATTTTATTTTTGCTGCAGACTGGATAGAGCCTGCCTACCAATGTTTGATTAGCAAAGTGCTGGATAACCAGGTAATACACCTTGATGAAACCTTTATTCATTGTCAGGCAGAAAAGAACAGCCGCCAGTACATGATAGTTTTTACATCAGCAACAGGGTGTTTCTATCACTATGCAAACACCAGATCGCAGACAGTTCCGTTTGCAATTCTGCAGAATCATTTTGATGGTGGCAACTGGGTAGATAATGACGGCAACACTGTCATAATATCAACAGACGGCTGGTACAATGTAGAATGGTTAAAAGATGATAAAGGAAACTTCTCCGCTGTTCTGGTTGGCTGTATGGTCCATCTTCGCAGATATTTCTGGGATGTTTATGACGTGCATAAGAACCACAAGAATGAGAACAGTGAGGATTACATAATTTCGGAGCAGATAATAAATCTTCTGAAATTCATCTTTCACAGGGACAAGGAATGCAAAACCGCTGAAGAACGGACCAAAATAAGGAAAGAGGGAGAGGTAAGAGAAAAATTCAACGAAATTAAGAAACTGGTTGATGAATGCTACAGGAAAATGCAGGCATGTAAAAACCCCTCGGAGGTATATACAGCCAAGTTTATAAAAGCGGTCAACTACGCATACAACCAGTGGGGAAAATTCACCAGACTCATGGAGGATGGAAATGCTCCTTTGGATAACTCTGATGCAGAGCGGGCTATACGTGACTTCGCAGTGTTAAGGCATTCAACTGCCAGTGGATTTGCTTCAGTTGAAGGAGCAAAGTCTTTAGCCGTATTTTCATCATTTCATGAAACCTGTAAAAAACACGGGGTGCATCTAAGAGAATACCTTGCATACTTGTTCCGATATATAGGATTACACCAAAAAGAATTGAACGCTCCAGGTATTCAACCTGAAGAGAAAATGCAATTCTTGAAAAGGCTATGCCTTGGAATTTTAAAAAGGTCTAAGCTAGAGATTTTAGACCTAATACTTTACATGTTAGCATTTTTTCAGGGCGAACGCATCTAAATTAAAAATATTACTAATATTATCAATGATTTATCTTGATTTTGTATAAATAATATGCGATAATATCTATATTAGTAATACGGAGATGCTATGAGTAAACCAGATTTATCGCAATACCCTGAAATTCCACAAGGTTGCCTAATAAATGAGAACAAAACGTTTGGCTTGTTTCAAATATATCGAAATATCAGTATAAAAGATCCGATTACCGGAATAGTTAAACACACAAGAGAAACAATAGGCTCGATTAAAAATGGAATTTTTACTTTCAGCAAAACATACCTATTAGCGGAACAAAATAGAGAATTGTCATCCAAAATTGATTCTATGAGCGCAGTGAATCAAGTAACTTTGGAAACTAATTCTCAAAAGTCATGTGAAAGCGCATCTGTTCCTGCATCTAAGGATCATGATGATAAAAAGACTGAATTATCAATTGAGGATAAAATCTGTCAAAAGCTTAATGAAGCGTTGAATAAAACAAACTTTGACGAAAGAAATCCTGGTCGAATAGAAATTCCAATGCTTACGATTGTGTTAGGTTCAATCATGAGTGCTCTGTGCGGAGATACGGGCTGCGTGGAAATCAGTGAGGCAATTAACCGGCGGTTCAAAACTTTTTTTCAGGAAAATAATCTTTCTGAACTTGTTGTTGATAATTGTTCTCATGATACAGTACGTAAAGCATTGATGCTGGTTGAACCCGAATCATTAAATTCTTTGTATGCCGAGTTAATTTCTCCTTTGCTTAAGACCTGCGACAGGATAATTGCTGCAGACGGACAGGCGATTAAAGCTACAGGTAAAACTTCACCTGAAGATGAAAACAAGCACGGCATATACATGTTAATGAATTTCTATGATGCCACAAATCGAGTATGTCTTTACCATCGCCTGATTCAACATAAGGAAAATGAAATTACCGTCGGTCCGGATTCTTTGAGGAAATTAAATCTAAAAGGGGCGGTTGTTACTGCAGATGCTATGAGCTGTCAGGTAGAGTTTGTCAATGCGGTCATCAGTAAAGGAGCTGATTATTGTCTGTCACTTAAAGGTAATCAGAACAAATCGTTTGATGAGATTAGGTATATTTTCAACAGTACTCATTCTGATCAGATTATCAAATATGAACCTGAGGTCGAAAAGGATCATGGCAGAATTGAACAATATAAAGTTTCCATAATCAGAGGCTCACTGTTGTCGCCAGTTATAAAAGAAAAATGGTTGGGAATAGAAGGGGGAAGTTTGGTTAAAATAGAAAGAAACAGCACCAAACAAACCACAAATAAAGATTCCTGGGAAGAACGATATTATATTACCTCTTTGCCTCCTGAAAATGATGCGGCAAAAAGGATATCGGAGGTAGTCAGAACCCATTGGAAAATTGAAAATAATCTTCACTGGTGTCTAGATGTGAGATTTTCACAAGATCGCATGCAGGCTAACAATCCAAATTACATAGCCAACAGAAGTGCCTTAAATAAGCTGGCGCTGGCTTACCTGGAAAATTACAGATTTTGGTTATGGAACAAAGGGTATGAAAAAAAGGTGATCAGCATAAATCAATTGCAGAAACGGTGTTATGACCCTAAAATGGCTTTAGAATGCGTAGCATCTTCTTTAGGTATTGTCTAGAGTTTTTTGATGCGTTCGCCCTGGCATTTTTTTTATTGAGTTATTTTATATGCTATAATTCTAAATAATTTATATGTTTTGTGAGATAACTATGCTGTCAGATATAAAAAAATATTTTCTTAGATTTTTAGCTTGTTCTATGTTCATCACACTGATTAGTTCTATCGCATATGGATTAAGAACTGCTATTTTAGAACATGATCCTATAACAATATCAATGAAGACAAAATTTGATCAAGAACAGAACATAAAAGTTTATTACACTAACAAACAGAAGGAAATATACTCTGATAATGAGATGCAGAGTTTCCATGTAAATGCAGGAGAGTTTGATTCAAAATTTGAATTAAAGAACTTGAATAATATTAGCTATTTTAAATTTTTATTTGATAGGAACGTTGGTACTGTTGAAATTTCTGATATCAAAATAAGTGGAGAGACAGACTATCAATTATCAGATCTTAACAAAATTATACATGAAAATACTGAACATTTTGAAATAAAGGGTAATACCTTGATTTTTGGAACAAACAGTATGAATACTAGTATCAGATATAGTGAACCTATCAATGTATATTCGAAATCATATGTATGGGGTATTCCAATTAATGTATACACACTCAGCGCAATGCTTATAGCAATATTTTTAGGATTTTGGTGGTTGCTTTCCGTGATATCTTTAATTAATAAAGATATTGCAGATAGTTTCAAAAAAGAAACCCAGTTTTAAAGAGGAATTCATGTATTATACTGATAAGATTAACGAATATGATGATTGGATAAGTAAGAGTCAAAAAAAAAGAGATTCTAAAAAACTGAATGTATTTGCTGAGCAGATTGTTGATTTGAGGGATAATGAATTTGAGAGAATAGATTTCGGTGAGGCTGATTTTTTAAAGGATGAACTAATCTGCGCAAAAAAATTTAAAAAAAATAGTCAGTTTGAACCTTTTAGACGTCAAATGCTTCATATTGAAAGATTATTGAGAAGTTGTGATGAAACTTTAGTTAGTCACTTGGAAGAACAAGTTAATTTTACTATAAGCAAAAAATTAGCCAATAATACAAAGTTTCATCGATTAGAGCAATTGAGAAATAGTCTATTGACGAGTGATGATTATATGCAAATTGTTAATAAACTTTCATATAGTAATGAGAGCGTAGATAAAAATAAATTAAGGCAACTTATTGTAAAGGCTAGGGATAATAAAAAAACTGGAAATGTAAATTATTCAACAGAGTTGTTTAGATATCTTAGAGATAATATTTTAAATGATGAAGCAGTTAAGGAATTATTGAAATGAGAGATCTTGTAAAAAAAATATTTTGTTCAACATTATTCACACTTGTTTCAGCAAATTTGTATGCTGAAACTTATTATATAGATGTGAGAACAGCTGAAGAATATGCCGGTGATCATATTGATAATGCCATTAATATTGAACATTCCAAAATCATTGAGGGAATAAATGAAAATAACATAAATAAGGACGATACTATTTATGTTTATTGTAGATCTGGGAAAAGAGCCGAATTTGCAAAACAGATGCTAGAAAAAGCAGGTTTTACAAAAGTAACTAATCTTGGTGGTATAGAGCAGGCTAAAACTTTTATAGAAAAAAATAAGTAAATTGGTTTACAGAATTGAGATCTAAACAGAATACAGTAAACGCATCTATAATGACCTCTTGAACTGGAAATTATATTTATTAAAATTTTTGCTCCACGGCATGAGTTAATCAAAAACCTCATTAGAAATTATATGGGACTTAAACTTGGTAAACGCTCCATAATGACCTCATGATCGAAAAATTTTATTTTTCAAAATTTTCGTTCCACGGCATGAGTTCATCTAAAATTTCACTCGAAATTGTATGGGACTTAAAACCTGTGAAAGTCCCATTTTTATTTTTTTCGAAAATAATTTTGTCCTATTCATAGTCATAACAGCCAGCA
>JAEEGJ010020020.1_pt1 | contig 14640 bp, 11 predicted proteins | sample 8958761 | NCBI WGS metagenome assembly JAEEGJ01 (sample SAMN16246546, study PRJNA631951) | gut metagenome | biome: gut microbiome; feature: rumen; material: RS-attached | host: Bos | place: Iran: Karaj | collected 2018-10 | reverse complement strand
AATACACCGGCCCGGCTACAACCGTGTCTGTTCCTGATACGGTTAAAATCATCGGTGAAGAAGCTTTTGCCGACAACACCTACATGACAAGCGTGAAGCTTCCTGCGAACCTTGAAAAAATCAGTTACGCGGCATTTTCAGGCTGCAATAACCTTAAGAGCGTGGTAATACCCGACAATGTTACGGAAATCGGTATAGCTGCTTTTGCCAACTGTACGGCTCTTACCTCAGCCAACATCGGTAAATCCACGAAGACCTTTGGAATAGGTGTGTTTACCGGGTGCAGCGAGCTTTCTTCCGTAACGGGCAACGACCGCTTTATTTGCACCGACGGCGTCATATATGACAAGGACAAAACTCAGATTTATGAGGTACTTCAGAATGCCAAGGTAAAAAGAAGCGTTTCCTCAAACGACCTTGTTAACATGACAAGATATACCATGCCCGATACGGTTCAAAAAATCAGTCCTTATGCTTTTTACGGTTGTAAGAATATTGAGAGCATTACCCTTTCCAACGGACTTGAGGAAATACCGGAATACGCTTTTTCTTACTGTAACGGACTTACGACTATGTCGCTGCCCTATTCGGTCAACAGGATAGACGTTAAGGCTTTTCAGTATTGCGTTAATCTTGAAAAAGTAGACATTCCCATTAGCGTTACATATATTCACGAGACTGCTTTTGACGGCTGCTCCAAGTTAAAGATTGTGGCGCCGGAGGGAAGTTACGCGGACAACTGGTTTAAGAAATTTGACAATTCGGATGTCAATATCATAGACAAAGAAGACAACAAATCAAGCGATTCCAAAGACAATAAAGATACTTCCGCAGCAGAACCCGATGACAATGCTTATATTCCGCCCAAAATCGACGGCCTTATTTCCGAGACGGTTATTGTGGGAAGACAGGCGGTTTTCTTTATCGACAATACCAAACAGTCGGTTGTGACCGGCCCCGGAGTGGGTCATAACGAGACTTCGGAATATGCGGAGATAGTGGATCAGATGGAGCCGATTCTTCAGACAGAGACTCACGGTAAAGGCTTATCCCTTCCCAAATTCGCGGTTATCGGTGACAAAATTGCCGGCAAGGCATTTTATGAAGACAAGACACTTACGGAATATGCTGTTCCTTCCAATATCACGACAATCGGGGATTTTGCTTTTGCAAGAAGCAATCTTGAAGCAATTACTATTCCCAATACCGTAACACACATAGGCTACGGCGCATTTTATCATTGCGACAAACTGGCTGAAATACTTGTGCCGGGTACGGTTACGGACATCGAGCCGTCTGCTTTTGACAAAACAAGGATGATGCAGAACTGGAAGATGTACGGCGAGAGTAACTTCCTGATAATGGGTGACGGAATCCTGGTGGCTTACAAAGGTTCCGGCAACTTTGTGGAGATTCCCGACGGCGTCAAGCAGATAGGCCCCAATGTATTTAAGAACAATCACTCCATTACCGAAGTATCCATTCCGGACTCTGTATGGAGAGTCTGCGAAGATGCTTTTTACGGATGCAGCAATCTTAAGTCCGTAACGGGCGGCATGGAAGTGGAAGTAATAGAAGACAGAGCGTTTGCAGGCTGCCCCGTTGAAACTGTGAGAATCGTTGATACGGTGCGCAAAATGGGCGCCAAGGCATTTGACCTTGACATGGCCATGACAGGTGCTTCCAATCGTGTTGCTATGTTTAATTCTAACACCCTGCCGCTGGTATCCTATAACAAGACTACCTCCAGACTTACCAATTCCGACTACAGGGGAGATGCCCTTGAAGGCGTCCGTGTGGCCGTTATACCAAGCGAAAACATTAACAGGCTTAATTCTGTACTCGACAGAAAAGAATCGGGCTTCAGCGGCCTTGTATGCGTTATAAGCGAGCCGCCGACGGAATACTTTAACGGAACCCTCAATATCATCGATTGCACCCTTACTGAGGAAGAGGCCTCAAGGATTATCATTCCCGAAACCGTATACATCTACGGCAAAGGCTACAATTTCCGCGCGGAGCAGCTTGAGTCTGTTTTGAACATGGCACGAGCGGGCGCGTATTACGAGGATGAGGAGAAGCCCGAGACGGTTTCTTTTACCGGCGGAAGCGAGAGATATATTCTTGACGTTATTAAGGACTCGTACGTTAACCTGTCCGTCAAGGATGCTTACAAGCGCATTTACGGTGATACTGTTCCCGCAAATTTCACCACATACACGATTTTCATGACGGAAGAGGACAGCGGTGTAAGAATCACCAAGTTCGGCAAGCAGACCTATCCCATAAACATTACGCTTCCGGACAATATGCCTACATCCAATCTTCATATAATCTGCATAGACGAATACGACCAGCTTGAAGACCTGCCTTTCACGGTCAAAGAAAATGACGGAAAGCTTTCGGTTGAGTTTAATATTTCACACACCGGCTACTACGGACTGTATTCTTTTAACTCAACCGCAGTGTCCAAATACGACCTGGACGTATCCCCCGACACCGGCGACCCCATTCATCCGAAGTGGTTCCTGGCGGTGGGACTTCTTTCCCTGGGACTTGTGTTAATCCTTATTAAGGGCAAAGAAAAGAATCTTGCAAAAGCATAAAACTCAACATTTAAAGCCGTAAGACGAAAAGTTTTACGGCTTTTTTGATTTAATTCGCTAAATCGCCTTGACATTAATTGCATTATTGTATACAATCGTACACAAACACACTATTACACTGTGAGAGGTGCAACTTAATGTCTATTAACGAGAATGATATATTTACACAGGAAGCAGCGGAAATGTTTACCAACCGCCCTGTTACCATGAATGAAAAAAACAATCTTTTACAGATTGAGGAGCATATGTACATTCTTAATGACGTGGAAAAGCCCAACGTCTTTCGTAATATGTTCCCTTATTCGGAGATTCCGAAGATTCCTTTCAATGACCGTATCGTTCCTCACAACATGCCCAAGAACATCTGGATTACTGACACTACCTTCAGAGACGGTCAGCAGTCCCGTGCGCCTTACACCACCGAACAGATAGTTACCATTTACGACTATCTTCACAAGCTCGGCGGCCCCAACGGCATGATTAAGGCAAGCGAATTCTTTCTTTATTCCAAAAAGGACCGTGACGCGGTTTACAAGTGTATGGAGAAGGGCTACGAATTCCCCGAAGTCACCAGCTGGATCAGAGCGTCCAAAGAAGACTTTAAGCTTGTCAAAGAAATCGGCATGAAAGAAACCGGTATTCTGGTAAGCTGCTCCGACTATCACATTTTCTTAAAACTTAAGATGACCCGTAAGCAGGCCATGGAACATTATTTGTCCGTTGTACGCGACTGCCTTGAAGAGGGTATTGCGGTACGTTGTCACCTTGAGGATATTACAAGAGCGGACATTTACGGATATGTGGTTCCGTTCTGTCTCGAACTCATGAAGCTTATGGACGAGTACAAGATACCCATTAAGATTCGTGCCTGCGACACCATGGGTTACGGCGTCAACTTCTCCGGTGCGGTTATTCCCAGAAGCGTGCAGGGTATCATCTATGCCATAAACGTTCACGCAGGCGTTCCTCACGAACTTATTGAGTGGCACGGACACAACGACTTCTACAAGGCAGTTGCCAATTCCACCACAGCATGGTTATACGGCTGCTCCGGCGTCAATACTTCGCTTTTCGGTATCGGCGAAAGAACAGGTAACACTCCTCTTGAGGCTATGGTATTTGAATATGCTCAGCTTAAGGGTGACTTAAACGGAATGGATACTACGGTTATTACTGAACTTGCCGAGTATTATGAAAAAGAAATCGGCTATCACATTCCCGACAGAACACCTTTCGTTGGTAAGAACTTCAACGTAACCCGTGCAGGTATCCACGCAGACGGACTTCTTAAGAACGAAGAGATTTACAATATTTTTGATACCGAAAAGTTTTTAAACCGTCCCGTTATATGTGCGGTTTCCAATACTTCGGGTCTTGCCGGCATAGCGCACTGGATTAACTTTAAGTACAAGTTAAAGGGCGACAAGGCCGTTGACAAAAATTCAGAACTGGTTCATGCTATCAAAGATTGGGTTGATGAGGAGTATGCAGGCGGTCGTGTAACTGTTATGACCGACGATGAACTTGTAACGGCAATCAAGAAATTCACCAAGAAGCTTGGATTGGAGAAGATATGGGAAGCTACGACTTAAAACAGGAAGTAACTGACAAATATTCCCTGAGAGGACGTGTTTTTAACAAGATTCGCGAAGACATCCTGTCGGGTAAGTACAAAGAAAACGATGAACTCAAGGAAATCGCCATCGGCGAGGAACTGGGAGTTTCAAGAACACCGGTAAGAGAGGCCTTCAGACAGCTCGAACTTGAAGGACTTATTCAGATTGTGCCCAATAAAGGCGCATATGTTACCGGTATCACCATTGAAGACGTTAAAGACATTTATATGATTCGTTCCAAACTCGAAGGCCTTTGCGCCGCCTGGGCTTGCGAACATATTACGGATGAGCAGCTTGAAGAGATGGAAGAGAACATCTATCTTGCCAAGTTCCATGCAGAGCGCGGTCATTTTGAACAGATGGCGGAGCTTGACTCAAGATTCCATGAGATTTTGTATGAATCATGTAATTCCAAAATGCTTGAGCATCTGCTTAAGGATTTCCATCAGTATGTGCAGAGAGTACGTAAGAAAACTCTTTCCACTACCGAACGCGGCATAGCTTCCAACCACGAACATCAGATGATTATGGAAGCCATTAAGGCCAAAAACCCCGAGGAAGCCGAGCGTCTTGCCACGGTTCATATTAATAACGCTTACAAAAATATGGTTAAAAACGGCCTGAAGGAGGCTTATTCCAATGAGTAAAATACAGATGTCCACCCCTATTGTGGAGATGGACGGCGACGAAATGACCAGAATTCTTTGGAAGATGATTAAGGACGAGCTTATTCTTCCTTACGTCGACTTAAAGACAGAATACTACGATCTCGGCCTTGAAAACCGTAACAAAACCGGTGACAAGGTTACAAAAGAATCAGCGGAAGCAACTTTAAAATACGGCGTAGCGGTTAAATGTGCCACCATTACTCCCAACGCCGCAAGAGTTACGGAATACAATCTTTCCGAAATGTGGAAGAGCCCCAACGCCACCATTCGTGCCATTCTGGACGGCACCGTTTTCAGAGCACCCATTATTGTTAAGGGCATTTCTCCATGCGTCAAGAACTGGAAGAAACCCATTACTCTTGCAAGACACGCTTACGGCGACGTTTACAAAAACGCTGAGATTAAGGTTCCCGGTAAAGGCAAGGCTGAACTTGTATTTACAGCAGAAGACGGAACCGTAACACGAGAGCTTATTCACGAATTCGACGGCCCCGGCATTATCCAGGGTATGCATAATACGGTAGCATCCATCACAAGCTTTGCTCACGCATGCTTTAATTATGCGTTGTCTACAGGTCAGGATTTATGGTTTGCCACCAAGGACACCATTTCCAAGAAATATGACCATACCTTCAAGGACATTTTCGCCGACCTTTATGAGAATGAATACAAAGAAAGATTCGACAAAGCAGGCATTCAATACTTCTACACGCTTATTGACGATGCCGTGGCAAGAGTCATGAAAGAAGAAGGCGGCTTTATCTGGGCCTGCAAGAACTACGACGGCGACGTTATGAGCGACATGGTTTCCTCCGCCTTCGGTTCTTTGTCCATGATGACCAGCGTTCTTGTTTCTCCCAAGGGAGTATTTGAGTACGAAGCGGCTCACGGCACCATTCAGAAGCACTACTACAGATACCTTGAAGGCGAAGAGCCCAAGTCCAACCCCGTAGCCACCATCTTTGCATGGACAGGCGCTTTCAAAAAGAGAGGCGAACTTGACGGCAACAAGGAACTTACGGAATTTGGCGAAAGACTCGAAAATGCCGTAATTAAGACCATCGAAAGCGGTATTATGACCGCAGACCTTTCAAGAATCTGCGATTTAAAGGACGTTAAAAGCGTTAATACTCACGATTTCTTTGAGGCAATCAAATCCAATATGTAAAGACTTACGGGCCGACTTCTTTTTATGGGAAGTCGGTCTCTTTCTTGATTGACAAGTATTTAACAAATGCATATAATTATTTATGTAAATACGAATCGATAAAGAGGTTTTTTTCATATGGATGATAAAAACATTTCTCAGGCCGTAATCAGCAGGCTTCCGAGGTATTTAAGGTATTTGGGGGAATTAAAGGACTCCAATGTCGAAAGAATATCTTCTCAGGAACTTTCCCAGCTTATGAACGTAACAGCTTCCCAGATTCGACAGGATTTTAACAATTTTGGAGGATTCGGTCAGCAGGGCTACGGTTATAAGGTCAATTTCCTCTATGACGAAATAGCCAAAATACTTGGTATTAACAAGACCCACCACCTTATTATCGTAGGTGCGGGCAACCTTGGGCAAGCTTTGGCCAATTATATGAATTTTGAAAGAAGAGGCTTTCACTTCACCGGAATATTTGACCGCAACGAAGCTCTCTACGGCAAAAAGATTCGCGACATGTACGTACAACCAATGGAGAATCTTGAAACCTTCGTTAAGGACAACGACATTGATATAGCCGTTTTAACCATTCCCAAGGACGGTGCCGTGAAGGTTGCGGACAAGCTCGTACGCTGCGGAGTCAAGGCTTTCTGGAACTTTGCCCACGTGGATTTAAACGTTCCGGATGACATTGTGGTTGAAAACGTTCACTTATCGGATTCATTAATGAAGCTTACGTATAATATTACCCGTAAGGAACAGGAAACCGATATTTAGTTGCTGAAAGGAAGCGGTTTGTATGTCCAGAAAAGACGATGTATTTATACCGGCATTAAAGGACAAAAAAATACCTTTGCTTACCCTTGACAATACCTGGCACAGACTTTTTACCCAGACGGATCCCTCCCCCGAGATAGTTAAGCTTTCGGAGGAGCTTAACGAGCTTTTAAAGAAACAGGGTAAGCTTAACAACGACACCAAAGACATTAAGGCACTCAAAAAACGCCTTATGGCGGAAATCGTTGAGCAGATGGACGCTTTGAGCGAGAATCCTTCAAAAGCCCTGGAAAAAAAGCTTAACGACAACAAACGCCTCATTGAAGAGTGCAATCAAAAGCTTGAGGAATTCGGCGATGACATCTACGACATCCCCAAGCAGATTAACGATGTCAATTACAAGCTTATGTTAGCCACCATGGAAGTCTGCTATGAGCAGATTCAGGACAATAACGCGGAAATCGAAGAGATCAGCAACTGGGTCAACGAGATTCGCGCGGAACTTAAGAAAAAGGTGGTCAGAAAACAGCAAAAGCTTAAAAGAAACCAGAATTTCTACACCTACATGCATGATATTTTCGGTGCGGACGTCATCAATATTTTTGACATGAAATACAATATTGAGCCCCTTATCGAAAGCGATACCAAAGACAAATCATCGGATAAAAAGGATGAAGACAAACCTGACAACCAGAAAATTTGAACTTCCTGCCGCCAAACTTTGCTTTCCGGCCAAATACCCGGATGCCGACAAGATTAAATACGGCAGAACCTTAGTGATTGCAGGCAGCAAAAATATATACGGCGCTGCTTTCTTTGCCGCCAAAAGTGCTCTTATGTCGGGAGCGGGTATGGTAAGAGTCATTACCCACAAAAATAACCGTCTGCCCCTTACGAGAGACATTCCCGAAGCAATGTTTTCTTTTTACGGTCTTTTAGTCCATAAGAAGGCACTGATAAATTCGCTTAAATGGGCGGACACGGTTGTGGCGGGTCCGGGACTTTCAACGGGCCGCACGGCACACAGACTTTTGAAACTTACTTTAAAGCATATCAGGAGAGACACGATTCTTGTTCTTGATGCCGACGCTTTGAATATATTGTCTCGTTCCGAACGGCTTTTGAACCTTTTGACGGGTCTTACCCGGACTTATTTTTGCAAATGTGTCATCACCCCTCACAAAGGTGAACTAGGGAGACTCAAAAAAGCTCTGAAAATTGTGGATTTTGGTGATGACGAGGCTTCCCTCCACATTTATAATACTTATAAGATTTATGTTGTGAGAAAGGGCGGTCCTACGCTTACCTTTGGCGAGGAAGTCTTTGAAAATACCACAGGCAATGAAGGCATGGCTACCGCGGGAAGCGGAGACGTGCTTTCGGGAATTCTCGGTGGGGTACTTTACAGAACGCGGAAATCGCCTCTTTCTTTGGGAGCGGCCTTTTCGGTTTTTTTGCACGGAATGTGCGGTGATATGGCGGCTTCGGACATGAATTCCATATCCGTTAACGCTACGGATATTATGAAGCGGATACCGGATGCTTTAAGTTTTATTGAAAACTATGGGGAAACCCCTTGATTTCTTGACGATATATAGAGGAAATGTTATATTATTCTTTGTGTTTTTTATAAGGACCGGGCTTCTTTCGCAGAGTATTAAAAGCGTAAGAACAGTGTAATTTCGGAGGATTTTTATGGGACCACGTGAGGTAGCGATACTGCTTATTGTGCTTATCGCCCTTGTCATAGTCGATATTTGCATCAGAATTTTCAAAAAAAGGACCGTTACGGACCCCAAACTTGAAAATGAAATTATTTCCATGGTCAATGAAGGCCATGAGCAGGGAGTTTTGGAGACCAGCGAAGCGGAGATGATCAACAACATCTTTGACTTTGACGACAAAGAAGTGGGCGAGATTATGACTACCCGCTCCAATATTGTGGCCATCGACAAAAACACCAATCTTTGCGATGCCATTAACTTCATGCTTTCCAACAACAACTCAAGATATCCGGTTTACGAGGAGAATCTCGACCATGTTATAGGCATTCTTTATCTTAAAGATGCCATGAGGCTTCACTCCAAGGACGAATCCTTTGACAAACCCATCGGCGAGATTAAGAATCTTATCAGAAAAGCCATGGTTGTGCTTGAGACCACCAATATCAACGATTTGTTCAAATCCATGCAGAGCAAGAAGACGCAGATGGCCATAGTGGTTGACGAATACGGCCAGACAGTCGGCCTTGTTTCCATGGAAGACATTCTCGAAGAAATTGTGGGCAACATCATGGACGAATACGATGTTGATGAAAAACACATACGGGGCAGAGGCGCCGATTCCTACATTATCGACGGATTTACGCCCCTTTCCGAAGTCGAGGAGACCTTAGGCATCAAGTTTGACACACATGACTTTGAGACGCTTAACGGTTTCATGATTTCAAGACTCGACAGACTTCCCGAGAAAAAGGAAGAATTTACCACCAACTATTGCGGATACGATTTTTCCATTTTAAAGGTTGAAAACCGTATGGTTACAAAAGTTTCCGTTAAAAAGGCAAAAGAAGATAAAGAGAAAGAAGAGGATTAATTAATGTCAGGACATTCAAAATTTGCCAACATCAAACACAAAAAAGAGAAAAACGATGCCGCAAAGGGTAAGATTTTTACCATCATCGGCCGTGAAATTGCAGTAGCAGTCAAAGAAGGCGGACCCGACCCTTCCAATAACTTTAAGCTTGCTACAGTCATTGCAAAAGCAAAAGCCAACAACGTACCCAACGATACCATCGACAGAGGTATTAAGAAGGCTGCGGGCGAAGGCAATGCCGTTAACTACGAATACTGCTCCTATGAAGGTTACGGCCCCAACGGTATCGCAATCATAGTAGACTGCCTTACCGACAACAAAAACCGTACGGCTGCCAATGTAAGAAGCGCATTCACCAAGGGAAGCGGTTCCATCGGAACTCCCGGCTGCGTATCCTTCATGTTTGACAAAAAAGGTCAGATTTACATTGACAAAGAAGACTGCCCCATGGATGCGGACACCCTTATGATGACCGTTCTTGACTGCGGCGCAGAGGACTTCAACGAAGAAGACGACTGCTACGAGATTTTAACCGATCCCGATGAATTCGATAACGTATTAAAGGCAATTGAAAATGAAAAATTAAGCGTTGCAAGCGCTGAAGTTACCATGATTCCCCAGAATTACGCAAGCCTTACCGACGAAACCGCCGTTAAGAACCTTCAGAGAACCCTCGATCTTCTTGACGAAGACGACGACGTTCAGAACGTATATACCAACTGGGAAGAACAGGAATAATAACAATTTAGGAGAGTGTGTACCATGAGGAAAGAAACCATTTGCGTGCAGGGCGGATACGAACCCGGTAACGGAGATCCCCGTATAATGCCCATTATTCAGAGTACTACCTTTAAATATTCATCAAGCGATGAAATGGGTAAGTTATTCGACCTTGAAAAAGAAGGATATTTCTACACAAGACTTCAGAATCCTTCCAACGATTACGTTGCCAAAAAGATCTGCGAACTTGAAGGCGGTGTGGCCGCAATGCTTACTTCCTCGGGTCAGGCTGCCAATTTCTATGCAGTATTCAATATCTGTGAAGCCGGAGACAGCTTTATTATGTCCAGTGCCATCTACGGTGGCACCTTCAATCTGTTGAAGAACACCATGGCCAAGATGGGTATCGAGGCCATCGTAATCGATCCCGACTGCACCGAAGAAGAACTCGATGCCGCTTTTAAAGACAACACCAAGTGCGTATTCGGCGAGTCCGTTGCCAATCCCGCACTTAACGTATTTGACTTTGACAAATTTGTTAAGGTTGCACATGCTCACGGTGTTCCGGTTATTGTTGACAATACCTTCCCTACACCCATCAACTGCAGACCTTTTGAATTCGGCGTTGACATTGTAACCCATGCCACCACCAAATACATGGACGGTCATGCGGCTACCGTAGGCGGATGTATCGTTGACTCCGGTAATTTTGACTGGATGGCTCATAAGGACAAGTTCCCGGGACTTTGCACTCCCGACGAAACCTATCACGGAATCGTATATGCCGAGAAATTCGGCAAGGGTGCTTACATTACCAAATGTACGGCTCAGCTCATGAGAGACTTTGGCTCAATTCAGTCCCCCCAGCATGCTTTTTACATTAACATCGGACTTGAAACTCTTGCACTCAGAATGGAGCGCCACTGTGCAAACGCTCAGAAGGTTGCGGAATGGCTTGAGAAGAATCCCAAGGTTGCCTGGGTTAATTATCCCGGACTTAAGTCCAATAAATATTACGACCTGGCACAGAAGTACATGCCTAACGGAACCAGCGGCGTTATTACCTTCGGTATGGGCTCAAGAGAAGCATCCGCCGCAGTTATGGACAAACTTAAGCTTGTTGCAATCGTAACTCATGTTGCAGATGCCCGCACCTGCGTACTTCATCCCGCCAGCCACACTCACAGACAGATGAACGAAGAACAGCTTAAAGAAGCAGGTATTTCACCCGACCTTGTAAGACTTTCCGTGGGTATAGAGAACGTTGACGATATTATCGAAGATTTGGCACAGGCTATCGGCTAAAGGGGTATATAAATGGACAGACTTGGAATTGTGGTTCCCTGTTACAACGAAGAAGAAGTGTTAAAGATTGCCTCGGAAGCGCTCAGAGGCGTTTTGAACGATCTTATAGCCAAAGAAAAAATATCTCCGGACAGTTTCATAATGTTTGTAAATGACGGTTCAAAAGATGCCACCTGGCAGCTTATCGAAGAAGAGCATTCTTTGTACCCGCATCAGGTATTCGGCGTAAAACTTGCAGGCAATGTGGGACATCAGTACGCCCTCACAGCCGGCCTCAATACCGCCAAGGACATGTGTGATATATCGGTGTCCATAGATGCGGATTTACAGGACGACGTAGCCGTTATCGAGGAAATGGTAGACAAATTCCACGAGGGCAAAGATATTGTTTACGGAGTCAGAAAGAAACGCTCCACAGACTCCTTCTTTAAACGCACCACCGCCCAGGGGTTTTATAAATTCATGAGCATTATGGGCGTTAAAACCGTTTACAATCATGCCGATTTCAGACTTATGAGCAGACGTGCCATGGAACAGTTTTCTGAGTACAAAGAAGCCAATCTGTTCATAAGAGGAATTGTTCCGCTTATAGGGTACGAGACCGATTGCGTTTATTACGACCGCAAGGAGCGTGTGGCGGGAGAGAGCAAATATCCGCTTAAAAAGATGCTTGCTTTGGCATTTAACGGTATTTCGTCTTTTAGTATCAAGCCCATTTCGCTTATTACGGGACTTGGTGCGCTTATCATTTTTTTGAGTATCTGCGCGGCAGTTTATGCGTTGATTTCATATTTCCTCGGTCGTGTTCAACCGGGCTGGACATCACTTATACTTTCCATCTGGTTTTTGGGAGGTGTTCAGCTTCTTTGTATAGGTCTGATAGGTCAGTACATAGGCAAGATCTATATTGAGTCCAAACACAGACCCAGATATAATATAGAAAAGGTTTTATCCGACGACATAGTAGCACATTAAGAGGGGAGACTTATGCGCCTTAAAAAGAATGTTTTCGGCTATATCAATTTTTCAATCGGGACATTAATAATGAGTGTATATCTTTATACACTCTTTGTTTCGTTATTTAAGTCCTTTGAAGAAAAAGCCGGCAAAAGAATATTGTTTATGGGCATCAAATTATCTTATATAAACGCGGCCCTTCTTTTCATAGTTTCCCTCGCGCTTATATTCCTGCTTTATTTTGTCAAGAGCAAGATCACCGTTAAGCCTTTCAAAGCATCGGGACTTGTTTACGGCATAGTTTACTGGTGCCTGTTTGCGGGACTTTTGTCCTACGGATTTGTTGTGCGCCTTATGAATATGGGCGTTTTGAAAAAATGGGACAGTATCAAGAACTATACGGAGTCCGTTTCAAAACCCGGATACTGGCAGGTTCTTATCGATCTGTTTTACGGCAAGGATGTAGCCTTTGACAATTTCTTCCACAAGGCCTATTCCTTTGTCACTGCTTTGTTTCTCAGAATTTTCGGAGATACCCTTACGGTTCCGGTGGGTTTGAATCTGGTTCTTTACATGGTATCCTGCATACTTTTGTTTTTCTCAATCAGGTTCATTTTCGGAAAAGTGCCTGCATTGGTGACCTTTGCGGCTTTAATGTTATCTAAGGCACCGGTTGCATTTTTGTTTGAGATTACGGGATTTAACATGTTCTTTCTGGCTGCATCCCTGTTAATCTTCCTTGTGGCATATTTTCTTGACGTATTCACATCCACCAAACCGGTGATGTGTTACATAGTTTCTTTCGTTACTATACTTTTGGTTGTGATTATCAACCATTTTACTTTTAAGCCTTTCGAGCCCGTATTTTCTTTTGACTTAAGCGTTCTTAAGTTCAGACCTTCGGAGAATATTTATATATCCATACTTTTGGTAATACTGGCTCTGGCTGGACTTTATGCGTTTTTTAAGAACAGTTTTGACGAGATTTCTTTTGCAAACATACTTCTCGTGTTGCTTCTTTTGATACTTATGTTTGACTATTCGGCCAACAATACGTATCTTTTCGCAATTATGAGTTTTTGTATTTTTGCGGGAATCGGTGCTGACAATCTTTTGTTCAGACACTATAAGAGTGTACCTGTTAAGGAAGCATTGGGAGAGTATGATTCGGATATCCCCGAAGAGTTTCTTGCCAATACGGCGGAAGCATCTGTTGCTTCTGTGCCTTTAACGCCCGTTGAGACTCCTATATTTGATGAAGAGCCTGTTGAAGAAAGCGTTAAGGATGAAGAGCTTGTCAAGGCAGAAGAACCCGTTAAGGCCGAAGAGACCGCTCAGGTTGCCGAACCTGCTCCGGCAGTTGCAGATGTGCCCAAGGCTGAAGATAAGCCTGCCGAATCACCCGTTAAGCGTGAGGTTCCCAAGTTCTTCGAGACTCCTTTGCCCATGCCCAAGAAGCATGTCAAGAAGACTCTCGACTATACTTTTGAGCCTTCGCCCGAGTTGATGAAATACGATATTGAAATTTCTCCGGATGATGACTTTGACATTAAATAAATCATCCATTTATGATATAATAGCGCAAAGCTTTATTTGCCAAGATTTTTAGTTTACGGATGGTATAAATGGGAACAACCAGAAAACCTCAGACCAAAAGAAGTACTACGGCAAAAAAACGCAGTACTTCTTCCAGACAATCATATAAAAGAACCCGGAAGGATATAGAAGTAGCAAGGGATATAAAGATTATCCTTTTTGTTTGCGTATGCATTTTTATTTTTGTGTGCAACTTTAATCTTGTGGGTAAATTCGGAGCCGCATTATCCGGCTTCTTTTTTGGAGTCTTCGGACTTTTAAACTACATTGTCGCAATTTTTGCCGCAGGACTCTACATTTACGCCTCCATGAGTGCCGGCAGGAAAGGGCTTGCAGTTAAATGTATTTCCGCAAGTGCCCTTTTTCTTTTGGTGTCCATGATTGTTGATTTGATTAACGGTATATCCGCCAATCTTCAAAAATACAGTGTTAAAGAACTTTACGAATATTCCAAGTCCACACACAAAGGGGGCGGAGTAATAGCCGCTTCTTTTAACTATGGACTTCTTTCTTTAATCGATATGGTGGGTACCTTAATAGTAATCGGTGCCCTGATTTTGATATGTATCGTTCTTTTGACGGAAAAATCTCTTGTAAACAGTGTAAGAGACACAAGAGATTTCATGCATGAATTAAAGGACGAAGAC
>JAEEGJ010020019.1_pt1 | contig 14640 bp, 13 predicted proteins | sample 8958761 | NCBI WGS metagenome assembly JAEEGJ01 (sample SAMN16246546, study PRJNA631951) | gut metagenome | biome: gut microbiome; feature: rumen; material: RS-attached | host: Bos | place: Iran: Karaj | collected 2018-10 | reverse complement strand
GAAGAGAGTTTACAGATGTCCAACATCTATCCCTACCGCATTTTTGAACGCAATGGACTGAAAATCGGCGTAATAGGCGGCATTCAAATCAGCGAGAACGGCTTGCCCGACTTCCATCCCAAAAATGCTGGCGGCTCGCATTTCGATTCCATTACCCATGTACTGCCCAAGTACATTAACGATTTGCGTAGTCAATGCGATGCCCTCTTCCTCCTCTCCCATTGCGGTTACGAAGCCGACCGTGAAACAGCGGAACAATTCCCGCAATTAGATGCTATCTTCGGCGGTCATACCCACACTCGCGTCGCCGAGCGGCAGATTGTCAACGGTGTGATGGTCACCCAAGCAGGTTCCAAAGTCAAGTATTTGACCTTAAGCACTTTCACCTTCCGCAATGGCAAGCTCGTCGATAAGGACATGCAGCTGCTTTCCATCCTCGACTTCAAGGGACGCAACGCCGAGGTGAAGGCCATGGTTGACAACTATAACAACAACGAGTATTTCTGCACTGTACTGGCGCAAAACACCACTCCCATTGACAGTGACGAGTCGTTAGGGTGCCTGATGACCGACGCCATCCGTTACACCACTGGTGCCGACATGGCCTTCCAGAACCCTGGCGGTGTGCGTTACGACACACTCTCCGTCAGACCTTTCACGCTGAAAGACCTCCTCGCTCTCGACCCATTTGACAACGAAATCGTGAAATTCACTCTCACTGGCGAAGAAATCATCCGTTTGATGAAATGCTGCTTCACTACCGATGGCGGCCCCATTTTCTGTTCTGGCTGCTCCTATAATTATAAGGTGGACGAAGGCGGCGAAATGACAGACATCCACGTTACTTTGGAGAATGGTAAGCCCTTAGACATGAAAGCCAAATACAACATCGTGATGAACAGCTATATGGCCAGCGTATTCGACTATGAGCATGAGGACGAAGGCACTTCCACTTTCCGCACTTCCAATGAGTTGACACTGGAATACTTGAAATCGCATCCAGAAATCGATTATGGGAGCATCTCGCGAGTAACGGAGAATTGACTTTGGCACGATTTTGGTAATAGACAAAGCAAACGGACAAACCAACTGAAGTCAAACCCTCAAAACAAACGCTACCATGAAAGCAAAGAATATCCTGATGAGCATCCTGTTAGTGATGGGATCCATCACAGCCAAAGCAGCCACCGGCTACCCTCCTGAACTCGCATTAGTGTCGCAGCCCGTGATGGTCTACAACGCCAACTCCATCACTGTCTACTACGACGTGGAGAACATTGGCGACTACACCTACAAAGGCAGCGTTTACCTGTACCTCGACCCTGACGAAGGCTACTACTACGCCAAAAAGTGTGTCAAGGTTCGCCCTGGCCGCATCAAGAGAATCGCCATTGACATCCCGGCTCACCGCATCCGCAGGGGTCACACCTTCATGATCATGCCTTACTACGAGATGGGCGATGAGCTGTTCAGCTTCACCACCTTCGAATACTTTGAACCGATCAGCTTCTGCTGGAACGGACCCCGCAACGAGTCCTGGGTGGTCGTCTACGTAGGCCCTTGCCCGCGCTACTACCACCGTCCTGGCCACTACCGCTACTACTACGACGGTTTCCGTCCGCCGATGCCGCCTCCCGGTCATAAGCCCCACCCGATGGACCCGCATCACCACACCTACGGCTACCACCACAACAATGGAGGCTATCCCGGCAACCACTTCGACGGAGACCATGGTCCCAAGCCCAACGACAACAACGGTCCAAAGCCCAACGATAACGGCGGTGCCACGGTAAGACCCAACGAAAACGCGGGAAGCATGAGCCACAGCAACAGCAACAGCGGTACTTCGACAGGTTCAGCAACCAACGGAAGCAACAGCAGCGTGAAGCCCAACGACAACAATGGCACTTCGACAGGTTCAGCGACCGGCAGTGGCAGGACTCCCAATAGCGGAAGTAACGTCAGCCGCCCGAACAGCGACAGGCCCTCTGGCACCAGCAGCGGAACCTCGACGGGGCGCAGGGGCAACAGCGGAAGCTCCAACAGCCGCGTCAACAGTGGCTCTAACAGCAGCTCCAGCTCCTCCAGCGGACGCACGGGTAACAACAACTCTGGCAGCAGCCGAGTCAACAACGGCTCCAGCAGCACTCGCAGCAGCGGCACTAGCTCCTCGGGCAGCGGCTCCACCAGAGGCTCGAACTCCAGCAGCTCCTCACGCAACTCTGGCTCTAGCAGCAGCCGCAGCAGCAACGGCGGAACAAGAGGCAAATAAAATCACAAATAAAGTCAGAAATTCGGGGTGGCCCATCGGTCGCCCCGATTTTTTTTCTATTTTTGCGCAAATCTTTCGAGCCGTGAAAATCATCAACTTTGCAGAAACCAACAGCATCCTCAACCAGTATGTCGCCGAGTTGAGGGATGTCCGCATCCAAGCCGACCGTAACACCTTCCGCCACAACCTGCAACGCATTGGGCAAATGATGGCCTACGAGGTGAGCAAGACACTACACTATTCGGAAAAGGAAATCCAGACGCCATTGGCGAAAGCCAAAGCCTACACGCCCGACAACGACATCGTTTTGGCCACCGTGTTTCGCGCCGGCCTGCCCTTCCATCAAGGTTTCTTGGATGTGTTCGACCATGCGGGCAACGCCTTCGTGTCGGCCTACCGCTACTATTTGGACGAAAAGCATGAGAACGTAGGCATTAAAGTGGAATACTTGGCCGCCCCCGACCTTACCAACAAAACCGTTATCATCGCCGACCCGATGCTTGCCACGGGCGGCAGCCTCGAATTGGCCTACCAAGCCCTTTGCTCCAAAGGCATACCGAGCCAGCTGCACTTGTGCTGTGTCATCGCGGCCCAAGCGGGTATCGACAACCTATTAAAGCTGTTCCGTCCCTTGGATAACGTCACTCTCTGGTGCGCCGCCATCGACCCCGTCCTGAATGAACACAAATACATCGTTCCCGGCCTCGGTGATGCTGGTGATTTAGCCTATGGAGATAAAATTTAGATACACTCGGCTTCACCTTGGTATGACATGGTTCCAAAAGCCGTAAACCTTTAATCCCGTTTTCCCTCGAGCGTGTCGACGATGGCATCAATAAGATTGTATGCACCGTCATAGACATCCTTCAATGTGGCGTCAAGCATATAAGCTGGCGTGGTGAACACCAGTTCAGCGTTGTCGGCGCACACATCGCCATGCTCGGTTTGAACGTGTTCGGCACCCATTTTGCGAACATTGTCGGCATCGGGCGTACCTTCCATACCAAGGGTAACACATACATTGGGAATCAGTTTGGCGAACATAACGGGCGCAATGCACATTCCGCCGATGGACTTGTGGGCCTCGTGTGTTTCGATGATGGCGCGAGCCACATCGGGCTGTACCTCCATCGCCGCACCTTTGTAGGCATAGTCGCACAGGTTTTTAGCCACGCCATAGCCGCCACTGAAAAGTAGGCCATCGAAGTCATCAGCCTTGTATTCCTCAATAGGACGGACATTGCTTCGGGCCAAACGCGCAGCCTCTGTCAAGATGTTGCGTTTGGCGTTGGCGACCTTTTTGTCCGTCAGGTGATCTATGACCTCGGTTTGCGGACGGTCAGGTGCAAAGCATTGGTATTCACAATGATGTTGCTCGATGGAGAGCAAAAGAGTGATGGCCTCGTTGATTTCGCTGCCGTCCTTGCGACCGCAGCCGGCTAATACTACTGCAAATCTTTTCATGGTATATGTAGGTTTTAATTTAATTCTTGAGCCATTCGGGGGCGCGTTTTTCGAAAAACGCTTTCATGCCTTCCTGACCCGACTTGGAAACACGTTGATTGGCAATGAGTTGCGATGTTTGCAGGAAAATGGGATTGTAAGGGTCGGCTGTACCGCTCACCATACGAAGCAAGTGTTTGCATTCGGCCACAGCATCAGGCGAAGCTTGGAGAAAATGGTCGATGTAAAGACGCTCCGCATCAAGCATTTTCGGCTCATCAACGGCAACATTCACCAAGCCAAAGGTTTTGGCCTCATCGGCAGTGAAGCGGCGACCCGTAAGCATCAACTCCCTAGCGGCTGTATTGCCGATCTTAGCGACCACGAAAGGTGAAATCGTGGCGGGCGTTAGGCCCAACTTTACTTCTGTAAAGGCAAATTTCGTTTCCTTTTCAGCAATGACAATGTCGGCGGCAGCAACGATGCCGTTGGCTCCACCAATGCAGGCACCATGCACCTCCACGACGACCGCTTTGTTGCAAAAATGGATGGTCTGAAAGAGTTTAGAAAGCTTTTCGGCATCGGCTAAATTCTCGGCATAGCTGTAATTTGCCATGGCCTTCATGTAGTTCAAATCAGCACCAGCACAGAAAGCCTTACCATTGCCGCGCAGGACGATGACGCGGACATCGTCACGGGCATTGAGCCAATCGAAGAGTTCGGTGAGCTCGTGTATCATCGCGTCATTCAAGGCGTTGCGGACATCGGGCCGATCAAGACTCACCCATGCCACACTCTCGCCCAATTGTACTTTTATCGTGTTGAAATCCATGGTTATCAGTTTAGAGTTGAGAGTTTAGAGTTGAGAGTCAGTGGAAAGTTTAGAGTTGAGAGTTTAGAGTTGAATTGAAAGTGCAATAATCGGAAAAATTTGGCAATCCAATACAATCAATCCACAAAAAATGCGTTACTTTGCAAACGATTTGACAGACGTAGGGTGTGCTGAGCGCGAAACCACAAGGCGGCACAGTCCTAACTGACAATTGATTAACTGAACAATTGACAACTGAATAATGGATGACGACAACCTCAATAACGGCCTCGACGACCTTTTGAACATGTTCAAGAAAATGATGGAAAGCCAAGACCTCGACGCTATTCCAGGCATCAACGAGGAGCAGAAGGAACAGCTGAAGGAATTCCTTGAGGACTTCGACGAAATCAAGGACGACATGAAAGTGGAGATCTACAAGCTTGACCCCTTCTCAAAACAATTGGTGGGCATGGTGATGGGTCATTTGAACAACCTGACAGGCAACCCTCAACAAACCGGGAACCAAAATGTTGCTCCACAAGAACCCGCTCCAAAGAAAGAATTGCAGCTCACCGACATCCCTGGAACCACCGAGAATCTTGAGGCCAAACTCGCCGCCATCGACGAACAACTCCGCAAACCCGGCCTCACCGATGAACAAGTCAATGATTTGTTGGATCAAAGGAGTGCAATCGCCACGGAATTGAACAATTAACCGCCAAACATAATGAAAAAAATTCTCATCACCATCCTCGCGCTGACACTTTCGGCAACTTCGTTTGCCCAACTCATTGCCAACAAGACCGACAACAAAGTGACCGTCGGTTTTGACCTGTTCAGCGACTTCCAATTTGGCACCAACGACAATTGGGATGCCCGTAGCTTCAACCAAGGTGCGAGCTGGGCCATCACTTACAACTTCCCTTTAGGCGAGAGTTCGAAACACACGGTCAGCATCGGTGCAGGCATGACGCACCACAACTATTTCTCCTACAACCGAATCCTAAACCCCTACAATGACACTCTGAACATCAGTGACTCATACCGCAGTAACGAGAGTTTCAAACGCGCCAAGGTGAATGCCAATTATGCCGACATCCCGTTAGAGTTGCGGTTTCGCATCAAGGACCAAGTGAAAATCGGCGTGGGTTTCAAGCTCGGCATTTTGGTGATGGCCAAAACGAAGTACGTTGGCCCCGACGAGGACGGCATCATCGTCCACCACAAGGACACCTACATCAAGAACCTGGAACGCTATACGTACTCCGCCACGCTGCGCGTGGGCTGGAAGTGGGTCAGTGCTTTCGCCGCTTACCAACTCAACCCTGTGTTTGAAGTCGGACACGACGCACCAGTGATTCATCCGCTCTCGGTTGGCTTGTCGATTGCCCCGTTCTAAATGAAAGCATGACATATCGGGTCTTTCCGTCCACAGATACACTCACTCCTATCGTCGTTCGGTATGACATGGACGAAAAGACGAGCGTATCTATACCTCCCATACGATAACGTTTATGAAATCGTTTTCCCAGTGGATTATCACGGAAGCCGACAAGTTGGGCTTCGATGCGTGTGGCATTGCGCGGGCAACAGCGTTGGAAGAAGAGTCAGCACACGTTGAGCAATGGCTTGAAGGCCAGAACGAAGGCGAAATGGCCTACCTCACCCGCAACCGCGAAAAACGCTATGATCCGCGGCTGCTGGCAGAAGGCACCAAAAGCGTGGTAACCGTCCTTTACAACTACTTCCCAAAACAGCAACTTGGCGATGGCCAACACTACATGATTGCCAAATATGCCTACGGCAACGACTACCACAATGTGTTGAAGCGCAAACTGCATCAACTTTTGGAACGCATTGAAACCCAGACAGGCCAACTGGAAAAAGTTCGCATTTTCGTCGACTCGGCCCCTGTACTCGATCGTGCCTGGGCTGTGCGCTGCGGTTTGGGGTTCATCGGGAAAAACACCACCTTAATTCATCCCAAGAAAGGTTCTTTCTTCTTTATTGGCCATCTCTTCCTTCCCTTGAACTTGACCGAAACTGGTCAAGTGTTGACCAACCATTGCGGTCGCTGCACGAAATGCCTCGATGCATGCCCAACGGGAGCCTTGTCGGAGCCGTTCCACATCGACGCACGCAAATGCATCTCCTACCTCACCATCGAGTATAAAGGCAGCCTCGAAGGCCACGACCCCATACAATTCCGAGGCTGGATGTATGGTTGCGATATCTGCCAGGATGTTTGTCCCTACAATCGATTTTCATTGCCCAACCTAGAACCCGATTTTCAGCCTTCAGAACAGCTTTTGGCCATGCGCGAGGAAAACTGGCGAAGTCTTGACCAAGCCAATTTTGATACACTGTTCGCCCATTCCGCCGTGCAACGTGCTGGATTCGAAGGGTTGAAAAGAAACATTGAGTTTATCTCAAAGGAGAGTAGAAATTGTAATTGAGAGTGAACTGCCACACCTTGTTATAATAATGTCCGTAGAAATAGCTCGGAGATTCGCCGTTGAAGCGACATGGCACGAAAGAATACATCCAACGTGCACCAATACCTAAATGGTCAGTTATCGCGAAATGCACGCCCGCATTGGCTGTCGACGAAAAGAAGTTCCAACGATTAGTAGTCACTTGAAAATCATTATCAAGAGTATTGCTGACCATTTCCGTCGCCCTCAAACGGAAATCGAGGCTAATGCCTGCCTCCAATGTGATGAAATCCAGAGGTCGGCCTCCCACCGTGAAATGTCCAAGGTCATAGCGCAACATAATTGGAATCTCGGCATAATGCAGGCGCAAATTGAAATCATTGTAACCGAATTCCTCAATCTCTTTAACCGAAGCTCTTGCGCCCAAAAGCGAATATTTCAGCTCCATCTGCGCTGCAAAATGTTCGGCCATAGGCAGATTGACGTAAGCTCCCGCCGTAAAGCCCAATTGGTGATAACCATAATAGCTGTCGCCATCCACTTGGCTGAATGTCCCTCCCGCAACGAGGCCTGCGTTGAAAGATTGGGCGAATGTCTTGTTAAAGTCGAACAGGGATAACAGGCTTAATGTCAAGATGATAATAAGTTTTTTCATAAGAAATCAATTATAGCTCGCCTGATATTGGTAATACCGATCCAAAACTTCCTCGACGAAGCGGTAAGTCTCCGTGCCTCGCAGGTAACCTGCCTTGCAACAGGTGTCGCTGTAATATTGCTTCTTTGATTTGTTGAGGATGAAATAATCGACGTTGTTGTCCCACACCTCGGGGTCTTTGCCGTATTTCACTGCCAGTCGCTGGGCATCGTACACATGCCCGGGACCCGCATTGTAAGAGGCCAACACAAACTTAACACGCTCGGCACTATCGGCCACCCTGTTCTCGAAGCACTCGCCGAGATAATTCAAGAGCTTGCCACCCGCCTCAAGCTGTTCCTCGGGCGTGGCATCATAGCCGATATCGTATCTCTCCATAACGACAGGCATGAGTTGCATGAGTCCGAAAGCACCTTTCTCACTCTCCAAGTCGAGCTTGAAATGCGACTCTTGATAGATGAGCGAGGCCAACAACCGCCAGTCCCAGCCGATTTTCTTGGCCGCCTGCTTGATGATGCCGTCGAACTGCGAAAGCTGTCCCTCGGCAGGCTTTCGCATCCCGAAGACGTTGCCTTTGTTGACATATTTGGCGAGGATGCGGTTGAGGTTGCGCTGCTCGAAGTTGTCAATCCAGCTATTGAGTGCGAGAAGCAGCGACGAATCGCCGTCGTGGTTGTGGATTGCCCAGCCCAAAGGCTGCTCAACACTGACACTCAGCTTGGTATCGAGGCCGTGCAGCCCGATGGAGGCCATGCGTGCCACATATTCCTCGACAACAGTATAGTCAATCAAGCCCGAAGCCACGGCCTGCACGAGGTCGACGCTGTTGAGGCTGTCGTTCTCAACAATATAGATGGTGTCGCCAATCTGGTCGGAAAGGTGCTCCAGCAACTTGACCTCATGGCTACCCGTAGGCAGATGGATGGTCTTGCCCGCCAGGTCAACCGACGAGCGAAGCAGCTGATTTTCCACCTCGTTTTCCGTTGACATCTTATTCCAGTCCTTCGGCAGCCGCTGCACGAGCACACTGCGTTGCATAAGGATGGGATTGGTCAGCAGATAGCGACGCTTCATGTCCTTATTGGCTCCGATGCCTATAGCCACCATGTCGACCTTGCAAGAATCCAAGAGACGGAAACAAGAGTCCATGTTCTCGTTGACGAGCATCTCCAATTTGAGACCGTTGGCGTTGCAGAAGTCACTCAACAATTCATATTCAAACCCCGAAGGCTTTCCTGTTTGGGTATTGTAATTAATGGCTTCACAGTTTGTCACCGCAACCAAAGTGCCCTTTCCCTTCAAATGATCGAAAACCGTCAAGGTATCCTTCAATTGCTGTAATTCATTCATTACCAACGTATCTTCCTCTATACCAATATTTTGTTTGAATTTTCCCAGCATAGTATCAACATTCTCACAAGCGGAAAAAAGCAAGAATGACAATATCAATCCTACGTTCTTGAGTTGTTTTTTATACATCTTATCTTTCATTTTGGGGCGGTAAAAGTAGAAAATTTTTGGGTTTCATTGAAAAAAAGACCCTCGTTTCTGTGAATTATGTAATTTTGAGGCTTGATTTCGACATCAAAATGGCCAAGAAAATACAAGATCCCGACTTTTGGTACTCTTTTCTCCTACCCTATGTCAACTTACACACGAGGCGGGCATACCGAAGATTTGAAGTACATGGCAAGAAGAACCTGCCCAAGGAAGGCGGCATGATTTTCGGTGTCAACCACAGCAACACACTGATGGATGCGCTTGTATTACTTTCTGCCGACAACATCCGCAAGGTGTTTATCGCACGGGGCGACATCTTCAAGAATCCCACCGTGGCCAAGATTTTGCACTTTCTCCGCATCCTCCCCATCTTCCGCATCCGCAATGGGGTCGCTGCGGTACGCCAAAACGACGACTCCTTGAACAAAGCCGTCGATGTCATCCATGACCGCGTCGACCTCTATCTCTTCCCAGAAGGCACGCATCGTACCAAACACTCTCTCATGCGCATGGGCAAAGGGCTGTTCCATATCGCCATGGACGCCAACCGGCAGTTTGGCAAGGAAAGGCCCGTCTACATCATCCCTACTGCCATCGAGTACGGCGACTATTTCCGCTACCGTTCCACAGCGATGATCAACTTCGGGCAACCCATTAACGTGACTGAGTTCCTGAAAAACACCACAGAGGAAAACGAGGCTGTCGAAATCAACCAACTGAAGGACTTGCTCGGCGAAGAAATCTCAAAACTCTTCACCTATATCCCCGACGACGATGACTACGAGGCGATTTGGGAAATCGTGAAGATGAAGAACGAGAAACGCGCCGGAGGCCTCTACCAAAAGATGCTCCGCAACCGCGCCACTGTCGACAATGTGCTGAAATTCAGGGAAGAAAAACCCGAAGAAGCCAGAAACCTCTTTGCGCGTGTGATGGATTTCGCTACCGAGCGCAAACGGCAGAAGATTTCCGTCATGTCGACCGCGAGGAAGTATCCATTAATTAATTTCATCTGGAAATTGGCCGTGCTGCTTGTGGGTTTGCCCTACTATGCAGCCTCTGCCGTGGTCAACCTGCCCGTTTGGCTCACTACATGGATTATACGAAAACAGCTTAAAGACCCTGCCTTCGGTAATACGGTCAGCTTTGGCGTGGAGTTTGTCCTTTTCCCTTTAGTATTCATTGTTGGCACCATTCTGCTGTTCTGCTACCTGCCATGGCAGTGGGCCTTGGGCGGCACGATACTGCTTTTCTTCTCCTATCCCCTCTTCATCGACTATGGTGAACTGTTCCGCCGCTGGCTTTCTGACGTGCGCTGGACGTTCAAGATACGCCTCCGCAAACAATTTGAAGCACTCAACCTCAACACTTTATTCTAATGGCACAACGCTGGATCATCCCCGATATTCATGGCTGCGCAAAGACGCTGCAAACCTTGCTCGAAAACATGCTGAAGGTGACGAAACAAGACAAACTCTATTTCCTCGGCGACTACATTGACCGCGGCCCCGACGGGAAAGGCGTCATCGACTATTTTATGCACCTGCAAAAGGAAGAATACGATGTGCATTTCCTGAAAGGCAACCACGAAGAGTTGTGTGCAGAGGCATTTGAGGCCGACAAAAAGAAGCGGCTTTTCGGCAAGCATCCCGAGCAAAAGGCATGGGAAGCTGTGGGAGGCAAAACGACTTTAGACAGCTTTGGCGTGAAGCACCCGCGCGAAATACCACAGCAGTACATCGATTGGATGAACAACTGTCTGCCTTTCATCGAGTTGGAAAGCTACATTCTCGTCCACGCGGGGATGAACTTCAAGATTGACGACCCTTTCAGTGACGTGCGCAGCATGATGTGGACGCGCAAGTTCAATGTCGACTTTACAAAGTCGCATGGCAAGAAGGTTATCCACGGCCACATTCCTGTCGATTACAGCTTCATGAGCCTCGTGTTGGAGAACAACGACGCCTACGACTTCATCGCTTTGGACAACGGTGTCTTCGTGACCGACAAGCCCGGCCTCGGCAACCTGATGGCCTTCAATCCCGACACGAAACAGCTTTTGGCACAGTCGAATATGGACATGTAATTCCAAGCGGTTTCCAATAAAACGGCTATTTTTTGAACAAACCAAGGAAACGTTTGTGGTGGATACCCATTTTCTCAACGAAATTGGCCTGCCGCGAGCCGTCAAGAGTAAGTTTGTCTATTGACGTTTGGCTTGACTCGCTCACGTTGCGGCCATTCCAGAGACGCTCTGCAAGGGCCATCATTTCATCAGCCGTGTCAACCCCAATACCCTCTACTGAATTAGCTGCCTTCCTCACAGCCACACCCCTTTCGGCTGCATAACCCACTATTTCACTAGGGATGTTATCGGAAGGCCAATACAGCACATTCAACTTGTAGAAGCCCATCTGGTCGATGACCTGCTTTATCTTGTCAAGGTTGCTTGTTGCGTCCATCCTGACAGCCCGCAAGGAACAATCCGTCCAATCGTGTACTTCAAGTTTGGCTGCCCTACCCTCTTCATCGATGAGTTGGGCCAACGTGCTTTCTGCCCAATGCCGGTTGCCTGAAAGTGTCGCCTTGCCGTTTTTTATCACTATACGATACTCGTCGGGATTGTCGAAATGGGTCTTTTTGTCGTAGACCATCCTGCGGATTTTCATCTTTTTCTTCCCTGTTTGCTGAAACTCCTTAGGTTCGGGGATGACATCGGTTTGGGTGTCAAGTTCGTAATAGCGCACGTAGTCGATTTGCAATGCCACGGGCAGCTTGGCCGTATCAATGTAGCGAGAGCCATCGCGTCCAAGTTGGGCATCCATGATGAGGAAATAATCATGCTCGCTAAAAGGAAACTGCCCGTCAACGCCTTTGCGATAGCGCGGATAGCAAAAGGTTCGTTTACCGTTGAGGAAAAACACAAGACTATCGTGGAAGCGTTCCACACCATAAGTGTTGTATTCACCTTGGCGATAAGGGGGATACGCCACGTAAGGAGGCCGGGTGCGTTTCCGCAGATTGTAAGTATAGTGCGTGTGTACCGTATGATTCACGTAAGGATTGGTCCCAAAATGCTCCATGATGTCAATTTCGCCGCCGTATGGCCAGTTGATGGCTTGGTTGGTATGCGGCAACATCCAAATGGCAGGCCAGAAGCCTTCCGCCACGTCGAATTTCGCCCTGATTTCAATTCGGCCAAAACCAAACGCCTTCCGGTTTTTGCTCCAAACGCCACCCGTCAAGAATCGAGCTGTGTCGTTGGGCAGGAAGTCGTTCACCATGCCACGCAACACGAGTTCACCATTCTCAAAGCCATACAATGAAGGGTCTGACGACATGTGTACGGCCCAATCAGAACGGTTGCGCCAAATCTTTTTCCATGCCTTATTGTCCAACATGTTAGAATCGAACTCGTCGTGCCATACCAAGACATAACGCCTGTGCTCCTGGGCGATGGAGCGTCCCGTAAAAGCGACAAACAGCAACAAGATGAAGAGAATTCGTTTCATAGCGACCATTATTTTTAGGCTGTAAAAATACACATTTTTGCGTTTTCATACTGCAGTTGTCGACAGAGTTTCCTATTTTTGCCGCAAAAACCAGCCACAATGGACAAGAAAGAACTTCGTGCTTACATCAAAACGCTGAAAAAGCAACACACCAAGGAACAACTGCTTGAACAGTCGGAGCGCATCCTCGCCAAGCTCGAACAACATCCCGACTTTATCAAGGCCGAAAGGGTAATGCTTTACAGTGCCCTGCCCGACGAGGTACAAACCCAAGCCTTCCTTGAAAAGTGGCACCTGAAGAAGACCATTATTTTACCTACCGTGGTCGGCGACGATATCATTCCCGTGGAATTTGGGAAGGACACCACCTTTGCCGTGGGCGATTTCAACATCCTTGAACCGCAGAACGAACCGTATGAAGGTGACTTTGACCTGATCATTGTCCCTGGTGTTTATTGTATACCATAATTCATCAAATGTCAATATTGAAGAGTAACTGCGCAATATTTTCAGAAAATGTTTTTCGGGATATTGACTTCAAGAGATCTTTATGATAAAATAAAAGGTAAGAATATAATAAATTGCGGTTTACTTTTTACGATTGGATTTTGTCAGAGACTCAAAATGAAATCAAGGCTGAAAATATATTATTGAAAGGATTGTTTTTCAATGAAGTCATTCAAACGCATTATTCTTCTGATGCTCGTATTAACGCTTGCCCTTTGCGCATGCGAACAAGCTGTTGAAGAGGTCGTTCCCGAATATGAGGGCGCAGCAGAGGGTGTAGATCTTGAAGGGTTTAACGCAACATGGGGCTGGAAAGGCGCCGAGGGAAGTTCTGTTTTCGGTTTTATCCCCGACACCGAAAATGCGGATTTTGCACTTCAACGTAAAAGTGACGTTGAAAAAGCGCTTAACTGCAAAATAAAACTGGCCTATTCTTCATCTCTGCTTGACAACTTCCGTGCAGGTATTCTTGCAGGTTATCAGGATTACGACATCATAGCCGCCGACGGCAACCTCATGCCCGACGTCCGTGCAGGTTACCTTACCGGACTTTCGCAGTATCTTGACGTAACCAATACAGACAAGTGGGGAACGCCGAACATGCTGCAGCAAATGCTTTGGGAAAAAGATCTTTTCGGCGTAGTTCCGTTTGCATGGCCTGACCTTATTTACAGACTTTCCGGTCATATCCTTGCAGTAAACGAAAACCTTATCACGATCCTTGCTCAGACAGACCCGAGAGAATACGTAGAAAACAATGAATGGACGTGGGACAAGTTTGAAGAAGTTCTTGCCGACTACACGTATACCGAAGGCGACAGAACCGTATACGGGGTAAGAGTGCATTTGCCGTACTATGCGATCAATATGTTCCTTTCGAGCGGCGTTGCCATCTCTTCTTATCAGGACGGACATGTAGTTGCCGGCGTATATACCGAAGTGGGCAGAGAAGCGCTTGAACGTGCGCAGAAGATATATTATGAAACATGCAGCGATTATTTCCATCCCCTTACAGACTCTGTAGGTGACGATGAATTTGTAAACGGCGAAGCAGTAATGTATCTTACATGGATGAACGAGCTTACCGGAAACACAAGATGGATAATGTATAACATGGACAACGTAGGCGTTCTTCCGTTCCCGCAGGGTCCTCACGCAACACCGGGCAAATATCTTTCATACCATGAAAACCTTCTTCTTGTTTTCGGAATACCTTTCAACGCAAAGGATCCCGCAGTGTCCGCACAGATCATGGACGCGATGTGCGAGCCTTTTGAAAAATATAAAACAAAAGAAGATATAATCGACTATATGGCAAGCCAGATATTCTTTGACAGAAGAGACGCCGAAGTTGTTGTAAACGAAGTTATGAATACCGAATACGGTTTTTACAGCGAAGGCGCAAGAATTGTTCTTGAGGGCGTAGGACAGACAAACACTCCCGTTTCAAGAATACTGGAATCCAACCAGTCGAGATACGATACGATAGTTGAAGAGTATAT
>JAEEGJ010020018.1_pt1 | contig 14640 bp, 5 predicted proteins | sample 8958761 | NCBI WGS metagenome assembly JAEEGJ01 (sample SAMN16246546, study PRJNA631951) | gut metagenome | biome: gut microbiome; feature: rumen; material: RS-attached | host: Bos | place: Iran: Karaj | collected 2018-10 | reverse complement strand
ACTGTTCCGCAAGGTTTTTGCTGTCTGTATCCCCCGATACAAATCCCAGACTGACCCTTACTGCCGGAATACCTGCCTCCTCAAGGAGCTCATCTCCCGTCGACGGAGCAACTCCCAGCGCTATTGCACCGGCTTTAGAAGCACAATTTCTCTCCATAATGTCCGCGAAGGTTGCATTGCTAAGCCTTCTTAAGAAAAATCTGTCATTGTAATAGCATGTGATCCCGTTATCCGATGCATTCTCCGAGGAGCTTGCCGACAGCTCCACAAATAAATCAGCCTGACTGTCGCGGATAAGTGCTCTTCTCTTTTCAGGATCCACATCTTCATCCTTCTGTCTTGTGAAATAGAACTTAACTTGACTGTTCTGCTCCCGCGATACCTTATTTTTCAGCAAAAGAGCTGTCTCAAGAGCAATGTCTTTTTCCAGAAGTAGTCCGCTTGCAGAGCCGTTATTCCTGCCTCCGGCGGCGGCATCCACGACTACTATACGGTCATATTTATCGGAAGGTCTGAAAAACTTAACCTCAATGGTACTGGCTTCCGTCAAAGAGCTCTCGTTGACATAAAGACCGTCAAGCTCAAAATCAAGGCAAACACTTCCCGTATCATTCTGATTTACGCAAACCGCACTGTCAATGATATCAAGATCGGTAACTATGGCGTTGTCCTTGTAAAAGCCCTCTTCCCTGCTGTCTATATAAATTCTGAGCTGATGGTCAATGTACCTGTCCTCCAGCACAATATTGTCTGAACTGACACTCTTCGGAAGTGGAATTGTAAGCACTCCGCTCTTGCCCTCAGGAACATTCTTATCCACCAGCAGTGTATATGCATTTTCGCTTTTGCCCCTGTCTATCTGTACCCCCGCAGCATCAGTGATCATGATATGCTTGGTAGATGCCCTGTAGAGCATCAGAGAAATGGAGACAATGGCGAAAACCGAAGCCTTAACGGCCACTTTTTTCATTTCTTTATTAGTCATGCCTTATCATTTCTCCTGGGTGGCTTAGGTCCCATATACTGATAGAAGTAGGTCTTAAGCATTCCGTTGTAGATCTTTCTGTTCTTATCAGCCTTTTTGCCGATGTACTTCTCGGCAGTTTCAAAACCGGTGATAAGATACATCGACCAGGAATCGAGAGCTTTATATCTCTCGCCAATGGTCTTGTAAAGCTGAGGAAGAAGGTTATTGTCGCCAATTCTCTCTCCGTACGGCGGATTGGTGATGATAAAGCCGTATTTCTTCCTGTGGCTCAAATCAGCAATATCTCTGGCCTGGAAGTGTATCATATTCTCAACTCCGGCCTTTTTGGCATTTATTCTGGCTATCTCAATCATCTCAGGATCAATATCATAGCCCTGAATGTCAGTCTCAACATCTGTCAGGATCTCATCTCTTGCTTCATCCCTGACATCCGCCCAGTTCTGCCTGTCTATGATATGAGTCCAGCTCTCAGCCGTAAAATTCCTGTTCATGCCCGGTGCAATATGAGAAGCCATCATGGCCGCCTCGATCGGAATAGTTCCGCTTCCGCAAAAAGGATCCACCAATATCCTGTCTCCGTGCCATGGCGTCAGCATAATAAGCGCAGCAGCCAGATTCTCTGCAATAGGAGCCTTGGATTCCAGCTTCCTGTAGCCTCTCTTGTGAAGGGAATCTCCTGTAGTATCTAGAGCCACTGTGACCTCATCCTTCATGATGAACACCCTTACAGGGAAATCATCGCCCTTTTCCTCAAACCAGTCGGTGCGATAGCTCAACTTCATCCTCTCCACCATGGCTTTCTTCATGATGGACTGTATGTCTGACGGGGAAAAGAGCTTACTCTTAACACTGCTCGCCTTCTTGACCCAGAATCTTCCGTCCCTCGGGATATAGTCTTCCCACGGAAGCGCCTTAGTACCCTGAAACAGTTCTTCAAAGCTCTCAGCATGAAAGCTTCCAATCTTGATCAGTATCCTCTCTGCTGTCCTCAGGCCAATATTGGCACGACAAACAGCGTCCGGATCACCCGCAAAGGTAACACGGCCGTCAGCCACTTCTGTGATGTCATATCCCAGGTCTATTATTTCTTTTTTCAGTACTGCCTCCAGCCCAAAATGGCATGGGGCTATCAATTCAAATTTCATCATACTAGATGATTATAGCATAGAAGAAAACTTAAAGAAATGGTCCCCAGGGACGGAGTCAAGGGGTCATTTTGAAAAATGAAACAGCCCCGGATGAGTAAGTCCGAGGCTGTCCCAAATGTATAATGAAAGGTGTGCAGTAAATGCAAATCCGCATTACTTCACGATATGAAAGATTGCAAGTATCTTAGCTAAAATTCCTGTCTTTATTGCAATGCCAACCGCTGCAATTACAACGACCGTTGCACCTGCTATAGGAAGTACAGGTGATACAGGCTTTCCGGGATTTTCAGGCTTGTCTGATGTGGGCTGCTGCTCCTCAGGGATTGACTGCTGATTGTCATTATCAGTTGAAGGAGTATCTGTAGCCTGTCCCTCAGTACTCTGGCTGTCTGCAGGCTGAGTCTCCGTTGTCTGACTCTCTTCCCTTGTAGCTCCTGCAACTGAACTGTCATCGTTATTACCGCCATTTCCTGTTACGGATGTATTTCCTCCGGTTGTAGTTTCTGTTCCGGTACCTGTAGTTGTTCCTGCGGCTGTCGATGCGCCGATTCCGGCTTCTGCAGTCGTACCTGTTGTTGATCCGGATGTTGCACTTGAAGCCGAGCTGCTGCCTGTGCTGCTTGATGTGCTTCCTGATGTACTTCCGGTGCTTCCTGAACCTGTTGAACCGCTTCCTGAGCCGGTTGATTCACTTCCAGAACCCGTTGCACTGCTGTCAGAGTTATCTGAGCTTCCGGAATTGCTTGAGCTTCCGGTGTTCGCGCTACCCGATCCGCTTGTTGATCCGCTTTCTGAGCCTGATCCTGAACCGGTGCTGCTTCCTGTCTCTGAACTGCTTCCACTGCCAGTCTCTGAACCGCTTCCACTGCCGGTCTCTGAGCTGCTTCCACTGCCTGACTCCGAACTGCTTCCGCTGCCTGACTCTGAGCTGCTGCCTGTTCCGGATTCACTGCTTCCAGGTTCCGGAATCTCTTTATCCTTATCAGCAGCTTCGGATGATCCGTTAATCTCTCTCTCATCCTTTATGGAAGCATAGTCGCCTCCAAGGTCTGCCACAATATCTTTTGCATCAAGTCCTGCAGCTGCAAGAGCCTTGAGACCTGTCTCGGAAAGCTTCATGAAATCTCCGAGATCGATCGAACCGTCTGCTGCCCTGAGTCTTTCAGCAACTGAAATAGGATTTTGAGCATCTGCCTTAGGTGCACTGAGTGATACGAACCAGTCCTCTGTTACTGTAAGTCCATCCTTGTTGGAAGACTTATTGTCATTCCAGAAGAAGTTGAGACTTCCGTAGATATTGTTCTCATCCTGTGTTCCCTTAGGCTTGATATTCTCATTGGTTCCCGTGTTATCTGTTCTGAAAGAAATAACACCGTCTACGTAGTAATTTGTATTAGCTGTATCGTTTGTATAAAGAGCTACGTTGTTTGATCCGTTGTTGAAGGACATTGAGTTGTAAACCTGAATATCCGGTCCGGAATTAGAGTCAATTCCCTTTGCCTTGTTGTCCCATGCAACAGAGTTGATGAGCTTGTGGTTACCGGCAATACTTGAACCACCCATCTTGAATCCGTTACCGTTTCCTTCGTTTGTTCCATCAACGCCGTAGCCGTTGTCAAATGCTACACAGTTCTGGATTGTAACCTGACCGATAGAGCCTGTCTCAACCTTTGCAAAGAGATCCCAACCGTCATCAGCATTGTTGTATGCGATACAACCATCAAATACGATTCCCTCTCCGCATGTGAGCTTAGCTGCAAATCCGTCAGCGTCCTCATAACCCGCATCAGCATTGCTGTATGATGTGCAGTTGAGGATCAGGTCATATGAAGGCCATAAGTCTCTGTCATCCGTTGAGAGATATCTGCTGACCTGTATACCTGTGTTGCCGTTCTCATATGTACGGATGTCCTCAAGAGTTATATGACTTCCGGATACCTGGATACCCTTCTGTGAATTAGCTGACCCCGTGCAGTCAATTCCGTTTATATACCAGTAGTTACCTGCCAGGATAAATCCTGCGCACTTTCCTCCGAAGTCAAAGATTGCTCTTCCACCATCTGTCACCATTCTGATCGGCTTATCAGGTGTTCCGTCAATTCCTCTGTCAATCTTAACTGTGCTTGTAAGATTGTATGTTCCGCTTTCAAGAACAATTGTCTGACCGGGCTGTACATACTTAACAGCTGTGTAGATATCTACAGGATCAGCCTGTGTTCCCTCAGCATCAGCACTTCCGTTTTGTGTTACATAAATCTTCTCATCATCATTGATGGTTTCATACTTAACCACATGCTCGAACTCTGCCATTTCATATGAAGAGAGTTTCTTATAAGGATCTCCTTCAGGGTTAAAGAATTCATCAGGAATGAACTTAACAGTAAATTTGTTGTCACCCTTCTTGAGTTTGGTCTCAACTTCAAACTGCTTATCCGCCTCAACCGCCTGTGCTGTCACAAGCTCTTTTCCTGAAGCATCTGTAATTGTAAGTACACCATCAGCGTTTCCTACATAACTGAGCTTATATTTAGCAGTATTTGAATATGTAGCCGAAACGATCTTGTAGTTAGGCGCAACGTACTCTACAGGTCTGTCTTCTGCAGGAGCATCATCCTCAGGATTTGTAAGCGTAAGCTCAATATCACTGAAGATTGCCTTGAAGGTCCTTGATGCATAGAATCCCACATATACATTCTCTGTATCGATCTGTGAAAGCGCCTCTGTATCATAGAACTTCTTGGTTGCAAGTGTATTTCCGTTGTCATCAAGATAGCTCACAAAATATCCTGTATTATTCTTCTGAATGCGAAGCCTTACTGTTGTAAGAGTATTCTCAACTGTTCCTGCTACTACATTGGAAGAATTACCCCAGAGATTATAAGTTCCTGCTCCTGATGCACCACATGATGTTTCAAGAGGATACATGTCAGATGAGAATTCACTGTTAATAATCTCTGTATTTCCGGCCTCAAAAAGAGCTAAATTATCTTTTGTAACACCTGCTTTCTGCTGAGCGCCAAGACCGTTTTTCATTGTGATCTTAGCAGCATTGCTATCATCCGTAGCCTCGCCCTTTTCAGTGTCATAAAAATACTCAACCTTTGTTCCGGAAGCCATGTACGAATTATTCCAGAACGCAGTGCCGTCTCCGTTAACACCAACTCTGTCAGCAGCCATAAGGCCGAAACCTTCCTGACCGTTTGTAAATGTCCAGGAATCAAGATTTGCTGTTGCAGTAAAGGTAAAGTTCATATCAGAAGGAACTGCTGTGTAATAATAGCTGAGTCCATCTGTACTTGCCGGAACAATCTTACCCTTATTTCCTGTATTCCATACAGTTATTGTTCCGTTATCATTTTCTGTGTAGCCAATGTTCGATCCGCTTGAAACGCCTGATCCGAATGCTGCGAATACCCATTCACGCTCAGCATTCTTTGTAACTACAACATCCTTGGTTGAAGCCTTTGATGTATCTGTTACTGTCTTTCCGTCTTCTTCTCTGTCTCTTGTTGCAGCAAGTGAAATCTCATAAGTATCGCCTACATCAAGTCCAACAAAAGTATATGAATACTCAGTCTTAACGTTATCCACAACTTCGCTTGGCTTGTATGTATCTCTTGAAGACTTTCCATCTGCATTTGTCTTATTTGTTGCAACGATTGTATATCCTGTTGCCTCTGCTACGGAGTAGAACTTAACCTGCAGAGTGCCGTTGCCTTTATTTACTACGCTCTTGATCTGTGGTGCTGTAAGAGGAAGAACAAATTCAACTTCCTCAGACTTATTGCTGGTCTTTGTCTCCTGATTGATTCTGTCTGCGAAAGCCACAAAGTAGAACGAACCGGACTTAGAAGGTGTAAATGTTGCTACAGAAGCATCAATCTTTGAAGCATCCATGACCTTTTCATCTGTCTGAGCATCAAACATTGAAACAGTAACAGAATCTGCTCCGTCATATCCGATGTCCATTGTATACTTGACCAAAATATCGCTGCCATTGCTTGCAAGGTCAACAGAATCGATTACCGGATCAGCAACCTCGCTCCAGGCTTTACGCTCTTTAACCACGGCAGAACCGGATTTTTGAACAGAAGTGATCTTATATACTCTAGCTCCTCTGTTACGGCTTGTGTCTTCCGGAGAAACAAATCTGTATGTGCCTTCCTCCAGGTTGTAATACGTAAGTGTTGTTCTGCTTGTTGTTGAAACAACGTCAATCTTCTCGTTATTTTCGATAGTCTGCTTATCGCTTCCATCTACTTTAATAAGAGCCACTCTGGATTCATTTGATGAACCTGTTGAGCTTGTTTCTATTGTCACATTAGCTGTTCCCGAAACAGTAAACTCGAAGTATCCACTCTCAGCTTTTCCGATTTCAGTTGAAGTAACTGCTGTAACATCGGAATTTGTCCTCTTTGTAAGTGTTCCGTTTGCTGCAAAATATCCATCAGCAAATGTTGTTCCGGATACAATCGCCTCTTTATCAGCTTTTGCTGTGAGTGTTGTGGCATCAAACTCATATGTAGTCTCTGTAACAGGCACTGATACTTCTGCTGTAATCTTATATACTCTTGCTCCTCTGTTACGGCTTGTATCTTCCGGAGAAACAAATCTGTATGTGCCTTCCTCAAGATTGTAATATGTCAGTGTTGTTCTGCTTGTTGTAGAAACAACTTCGATCTTCTCGTTGTTTTCGATGGTCACCTTATCAGTTCCATCTACTTTAATAAGCGCTACTCTGGATTCATTTGATGAACCTGTTGAGCTTGTTTCTATTGTCACATTAGCTGTTCCTGAAACAGTAAACTCGAAGTATCCGCTTTCAGCCTTTCCGATTTCAGTTGAAGTAACTGCTGTAACATCGGAATTTGTCCTCTTTGTAAGTGTTCCGTTTGCTGTATAGAATCCATCAGCAAATGTTGTTCCGGACACAATTGCCTCTTTATCAGCTTTTGCTGTGAGTGTTGTGGCATCAAAGACATATGTTGAAACCTCAGCCTCTGATCCTTCAGGCTCTGCTACAACCTTTCCGTCAGGCAACACAACTTCCATGTCCTGGCCATCAAACGGATTCCAGCTTCCAAGGAAAGTCTCAACCGATATTTCCTTACCATCTGTTGTTTCAGCCTTATCACTTACAGGTGACCATGACACTCTTGCTGCTGAATTATCAACATCTGCTGCCATCTCATATGTGCCGTACTCAACATTTCTAAGAGTCGTTCCGCTGAGAGTGTTATTCCATCCCTCAGGCTTTATGAGTGAAGGTGATGAACTTCTGTACTGATTGCAGGTTGCATCAATAACAGTGTTGTAATAAACAACCTCTGATGTATTTGCTGCCCATGGTCTTCCAAAGTATCCGGGCTTTGAAGCATACTGTGAAGCAGTATTCTCACCGGGTACTGTCGATGTAACCTTGCAGTTATACATGAGGTATCCTCTTATATTATCCTTGCTCTGCTGAGCAGCAGTAATATAAGAAACATCATTGCCATCTTCGCTTGTGTTCATAACAAGATTACACTTTGCGAATACTGCAGTCATACCACCGAAGATAAAGTCTGTTCCGCCGTAAATATCGCAGTTGTAATAAGCTTCTGTAGATCCTTCTGCGCCGTAAAGTGTATCCTGACGTCCAATGAAGGCACAATGATCAAAGTAAGCTTCCGTAGCTGATTTTGTCAAAGCTACTGCTGCAGCTCTCTCAACATACTTCTTATCCTGAACGGTCACGTCACCTGCTGCCATGGAAGAACGGGCAACAGTTCCCTCTTTTGCACCGCTCTGAGGAACGATAACGTCCTCTGCTGCCTTCTCAGACATATACTGGTTAAAAGAGTTCTCGAAGATAATGCCTTCTGCCTCAAATCCTTCGGCGCTTACTACAACAGAAGCATTCCAATAGCTTCCTGCTGTTGTGCCCGATCCCGGATTTTCGAATGAAGCATATCCGTTAGCCTTGTTAACTGCCAGCAGCTCCTCGTCGTACTTGCAGTCGCTGCCCATACTGTAATATGTGTATCCATGTCCGTAGTACCATGTAATACGAACTGCATTAGGATCAATGCCAACACCCTTATCTGTAAGAGCAATGCTGGGTGCAGAGCTTGCATTCTTAAGAGTTACATTAGGAACATCAACTACCAGCATCTCCTCGTAGTTGCCGGGCTCAATGCTGATGGTAACTCTCTTGCCATCTCTGTCCATGAGCCTTACAGCTTCAAGTGCCTCGCCGATTGTTGCAAAGTCAGCATCATCTGATGAACCAACCTTGAGCTCTGACTTGTACTCTGTCTGATATACAGTAGCAATCCTGGTTATATAAGAAGTTCCAAGAACTGTTATGTCAAAAGAGCCTTCGCCACCCTTATAGTCATAGGTAAAGGTGTCGTTCTGGCTTGTAGATCCGGTCTGCTTGCCAACTGATTCTTCTGTATCATTTTCAAAATAGTATGAATACTGGTAGTTTGCAGTTACCTGAATCTGGCAATCACCTTTAACGGGAACAGAGATCTTACCTGCACTTGAGTAAAGGTATGTACTGTTATGTGATCTTCCGTTTGTCCATGAAAGGCCGTTGTATGTGCCTGATGTAACGTTTGCAAACTTGGCTGCAAATGCTGCATCGCTGAAATTCCACTCAGTAATATCTGAGTCAAAAGAAATCTCTTTTACCACATCAGCACCGTTTACAACAAGGTCGCTTGTGAGCTTCTGAACATATGCTCCTGAGTTTGTCACTTCAACAATATACTGACCGTCTCTGAGCGCAATGTCATCTGTTCCCACAAACTCATATACATAGCCGTCGGGCTCAAAACCTTTTTCTGTATCAAGTCTTGTGAACTTGAAGGTTGCCTCTGCAAGGTCTGCAAGAGTTGCTCCCTTAGGAGAAATTGTAACCTTGTAAACAGGCTTAGCCTCAAACTCAATATTCAGGTCGCTTGAATCCTTGGAAACATTAAGTTCCTTGGTAACAAGGTTATAGTCATCTACAGCTGCATATTTCTCTGTAGTTGTATCTTCCCTGTCTGCTACAACCACATCATAAGTTACGCCGCTCTGGAGTTTAAGATCGTAATAGATGTTTGAACCCTCACCCTGCAGAGCAATCTTTGGTACATATACAGAATTCTCATCCTGTGGCTCAAAAGTAAACTCAGCTGCAGAAACGAAATTCTCTACATCATCAGCTGCAATTCCTGTAAGTTTGCCTGAAACATTTACAAGCTCTACGCTGACAAGATCAAGCTCAATGCTCTCATCACCATTTATTGATACAGTCTTAGGAGAGGCGATTGCATGATCATCTGCACCCTCGAGAGAGAGTTCATATTCAAAGCCTTCAGCAAGAGTTGCAGCAAATGCTCCGTCTGAAACTTCTGCCTTAACAACATTTCCGTTGGCCTTGTTTGTAAATACTACTTCTATAGTATCTTTTCCGTTATATCCGTTAACAGTTCCTGCAAGTGTGCTGTACTGCGCATGCTCACGAATCACTCTTGCCAGTACGAGCTTTTCTGTTGCGGAAAAGAGCTTGTACTTGCCGTCACTTGATGGATAAAATACCATCTTTGAAGCAGTGCCGCCTCCAAGAGTATGAACATAAGATGCGTCATCAGAAGCATCATCAACATTTCTGAAATGCACCTCTGAATCGTTACCGTTACTTGCAACAAAAGCTGTGATGATATCATCAGCTTCACACTCAAGAGCTACATATACACTATCTGTACTGCTCTTATTTGAATAAATGAAACCGTTATATACATTGCCATCGGAGTCCTTAAGGCTCTTAGCATCGTATCTTGTCAGCTCGGTGTTAGCTGTCCTGAGTCTGTGTGTTGAAGAATAACCACCGTCGTTAAACTCAAAATCACCGTCATCTACAGAAAATGAAGCAATGTTTACTCCTGTAGAACCTGCTGCAACATCTCCATAAAAGCCATTTATGGTATCAGCATCAAGTCTGTTGTTATAATCATCGCCAAGATCTTCTGCACCGAAATCCCATACGTCAGCCTTGTCAACATCGAAGTTTCTGTCATTTTTAGTTGTATCTTCAGGCACTTCGTTACCTGTATTCTCAGTAGCAACAGCTTCAAAACTAAGAACAACAGGATCCTGATCATCTGCAACATTCATCTGTTCAAAGTTAAGAGTAAGAAGTTTATAATTATCCACTCCCTTAAGTTCAAGTGCATACGTCACAAATTTCTTAACCTTAACAGAATAGCTTCCGTCATCATTGAATGAAACTGTCTTTGTTTCAGAGCCATCCTCAGGTATGCAGCTGATAACAGCATCCTTCTTAAAGTTCTCAAGGTCCTCATCGTTGATTCCCTGAAGCTCAAATTTAACTTCCACAAGTTCCTCAGTTTCATCAGCTGCTACAGATCCCTCGCTTGCAGAATCTGTCACAACTTCGCCTTCAGAAGCTTCAGTATCTGTGCTCTTAACTTCAACTTCCGAAGTCTCAGTAGTAGCAGAGTCTGAAGAAGCTGCCTTAACCTCAGCATCTTTTGTCACAGACTCAGCGTCAACTTCCTCTTTGATCTCGCTGAAAGTCTGCGTCTGCAAAAGAGTCTCCTCCTCCGCCAGTGTCATTCCTCCGGGCAGAGCCATCGAAACATTGGAAAACGTCAGTGCAGCAGTAAGAACTGCAGCAAAAAACTTCGCTCCGATTCCGCCCTTTCTTCTCTTTTTTGACATATTGTTCCTCCCGTTTGTTCCCCATAAAACTTTGTTTATAGTTTTTTAATAATGTAAACGCTTACATTATTTTCAGAACGTGACCTTATCTTATCATAGTCACTTTGACTAAAACAAGGGGAAAACGAAAGATTTTTTCACCATATTGCCTAATTAATAAACAAAATTTCAGGATAATAATTGTGCATTTTTTAGTGTTAGCGTTTTCATATGCCATCAAAAAAGTTAAATGTATTTTAGATTGTTTTAATAAATTCCAGTTTCCATGGCTTTTTCGAGGGATAAAAAAGACAATAAAAAAGCGATCACATCAAACGATGTAATCGCTTTATAAGTGTGCGTGACAGGATTCGAACCCACGACCTTCTGGTCCGTAGCCAGACGCTCTATCCAGCTGAGCTACACGCACATGAGCCATATCGGCAACAAATAATATTATATTCATGCCGACAGGCTTTGTCAAGAAAATTTACATATTCTTATCTGCTGCCTCTGCAGCCTTGGTCTCAAGGACCAGTTTTTCCATATCCGGCCTTGCAAATTCAAAGCAGGCCAGGAGCTTTTCATTGAATACTCCGCACTCTCCGTCCTTGATCATCTCATAGGCTTTATCCATAGGGAACGCTGCCTTGTAAACACGGTCACTGACCAGCGCGTCATATACATCTGCCAGCGCTGTAAGCTGAGCTCCAATAGAGTTTTCTTCACCTTTAAGTCCGTCAGGATAACCTCTTCCATCGTATCTCTCATGGTGGTGTCTGCAGATATCCAGACTCATTTCATAGTACTCTTTGTCCTGAACGTCTTTTAAGAGCTCAATGATCTCACTTCCACGGGTGGTATGAGATTTCATCAGCTCAAATTCTTCATTTGTGAGCTTACCGGGCTTAAGAAGAATTGAGTCCGGAACGGATATCTTACCGATATCATGCATTGCCGAAGCCTGAGTTATAACATCTATAAGGTGAGGTGTCAGTCCCAATTCCGGATAGTTATTCATTGCTGTGAGGGCAAGGATTCTGACAAATCCCTTTATCCTCTTTAAATGATAACTGGACTCCATGCTTCTGAATTCCACAATGGTCGCAATGGTGTCTATGACTTTTTCATTGCTGTTCTTAAGCTTCTCTTCCTGCTTTTTCAGGTAGATGAACTGCTTCTTTAAGACTCTGGTCTGATCATCAATCTGGCTCTCTAAGTTATTCTTGTGGTCATAGAGCTCAATATTTCTTGAGACACGCCTGTCAACGATGATAGGATCAAAGGGTTTGTGAATAACATCCGCTGCACCCTTCTGGTAGCTTGCACGTTCTGCCTCTGTAGAGGTGTCGGCTGTGATCATCAGAACAGGAATAACATCATTTAAGTTATCCCTTTTGCCCATCTCCTCAAGAACCTGATAACCGTCCATCTCAGGCATGACAATGTCAAGGAGAACTGCTGCAAGCTTTCCTTCATTCTCCTCCATTATCTTAAGAGCCTCGAGGCCGTCGCCGGCCTCAAGGATATTATATTTGTCTTTAAAGATCTCTCCGAGAATTCCTCTGTTGATCTCGTTATCATCAACTACAAGAATTGAACGATCTGCCATAGGGCCTCCATCAACGTTCTACTATAGCTGCGCATCCCATTCCGCCGCCGACACAAAGAGTAGCAAGTCCCTTGTGAACATCGCGTCTTTGCATCTCGTAAAGAAGTGTTACCAGGATTCTGTTTCCGGAGCATCCAACGGGATGGCCAAGAGCAATAGCTCCTCCGTTTACGTTAAGAACATCTTTCGAGAATCCAAGGTCATGCTGTACAGCTACTGACTGAGCTGCAAAAGCTTCGTTTGCTTCTATAAGATCGAAATCACCGATTGAATATCCGGCCTTCTTCATAACCTTCTGTGTTGCTGCCACAGGTCCGATACCCATGATGCTGGGTTCTACGCCTGCAAGCTCTCCGGCGATCCAGGTACCAAGAGGCTTAACTCCAAGCTCTTTTGCCTTCTCCTCACTCATAACGATGATTGCCGAAGCAGCGTCGTTGATGCCCGATGAATTGGCTGCTGTAACAACTCCGCCATCCTTCTTGAAAGCAGGTTTAAGATGGGAAATACCCTCTACTGTAACGCCCTTTCTTGGTCCCTCATCTGTATCGAAGATGATGGTCTCTTTCTTTTTCTTGATCTCTACAGGAACGATCTCTTCCTTGAATTTGCCCTCTGCAATGGCCTTCTCAGCCTTGTTCTGTGACCATGCTGCAAACTCATCGAGCTGCTCCCTTGTAAGATGCCACTGCTCTGCGATATTCTCAGCTGTGATACCCATGTGATATCCGCCAAAAGCATCTGTAAGCGCATCCTTGATCATCGCATCCTGAAGTTCTCCGGAACCCATACGGTATCCGTAACGTCCCTGCTGCATAAGGTAAGGAGCCATTGACATGTTCTCCATACCACCTGCCACGATAATGTCCGCATCACCCATTCCGATGAGCTTTGCTGCGAGATTTACGCAGTGCAGACCTGATCCGCAGAGAACGTTTATTGTTGTTGCAGGAACTTCAACAGGAATTCCTGCGTTTATAGCTGCCTGTCTTGCCGGGTTCTGTCCGAGTCCCGCCTGGATAACGCAGCCCATATATACTTCATCAACCTGTTCCGGCTTTACACCGGCTCTTTTAAGTGCTTCCTTGATTACAATTGTTCCAAGTGCCGGAGCGGGTGTTGTTGAAAGTGCTCCACCCATTGTTCCGATCGCTGTTCTGCATGCTCCCGCTAAAACTACCTTTCTTGCCATTACAATTTTCCTCCATGATATTTGTACATTTGTTTTAATTGGTGCTGCTAGCGCCACTCATACATATACATTTTAACACCTGATAGTATGCCCCTCAACGTATTTTAGATAATTTTCAGAAAAGAAAAAGGCGCAGACTTCGGTGCCTGCGCCAATTAACTCTATCTGTTCGTCAAACTTAGCGGAAGTTCCAATCCGTGCTCTTCCAGCAGCTTTTTGTCTGTCAGAATATCTTCTACACTTCCGTCTGCGATAATTCGTCCTTCATCCAGTAAAAGAGCTCTCGAACAGGTATCCATTATGAAATCAAGGTCATGGGATGTGATTATCTTAAGTGCCCCTATCTCGTTTAATATCCCTATAAGATTTCGCCTGTTCCTGGGATCCAGAGCAATCGACGGCTCATCCATTATGATGATATCCGGCTCCATGGATAGGATTGTAGCTATGGCTGCAAGCTTTTTCTCACCGCCCGACAGCTTGTAATTGTGCTTATTCCTAAGATGAGAAATGTGGACTTTATCAAGCGCTTCATCCACGCGCCTCTTCACCTCTTCATCAGGAAGGTTATAGTTCTGAGGTCCGAATGCAACATCTTCTCCCACTGTCGAGAGAAACAGCTGACTGTCAGAGTCCTGAAAAACATATCCGACATGTTCTCTGATATGGCACAAATTCTTTTTGTTTACGGGATGTCCCGCCACTTCAAGCTCGCCCTCATAATTAAGGTACAGCCCCACAAGCAGCTTCATCAGAGTGGATTTTCCGATTCCGTTTGCCCCGACGATTCCTATACTCTCGCCATCGTGAGCTGTGAGATTAAGGCCATCCAAAACCTTATTCCCATCCTCATAGGTGAAACTCAAATCTTTTATTTTCAGCAGTTCTCCGTGAATTCCGGTATGCATCTCTTTTTCCTTCCAGATCAAACAATAAATCTTATTACAATAAACGCAGCTATCCAAGCCAGGGTGTAGATGTGATCAAAGGCTTTGGGAGATCTCTT
>JAEEGJ010020016.1_pt1 | contig 14641 bp, 12 predicted proteins | sample 8958761 | NCBI WGS metagenome assembly JAEEGJ01 (sample SAMN16246546, study PRJNA631951) | gut metagenome | biome: gut microbiome; feature: rumen; material: RS-attached | host: Bos | place: Iran: Karaj | collected 2018-10 | reverse complement strand
CAATGGGAATGGCTTGCGGTCCGCTGACGCGTACAACCGCGATGGCACCCATGCCATGCGGAGTGGCGATGGCGCAAATCGTGTCGTTATTGAAAAAGCCTAATTGCATGGCGTTTTGTGAATCAAGGCCACCCATGTCATTCCGACGGGAATCTATGGGTGGCCGTCTTTGAATTTAACATAATGTCAGAAGGGCAGGTCATCCACGCTGTCTTCCGCAGGCGGATAGTATTCCGTAACAGGTTGTGCCACTGGTGGCGTTTGGTGCATGACAGGCTGCTGATAAGGCTGTTGCATGGGTTGTGCAGGAGCAGCGGCGGGAGCAGCTGTAGCACCGACGGGGTCGAAACGCCACACGCGCACGTCCGTGTACCATTTTCCATTGAATTCGCGTGATGACAAATCAATCTGCGCCTTGATGGTCTGTCCAGGCGCGAATTTCTGAATCTCGTCGATTTGGTTCGTCCAACAAATCAAACAGACTGTGCGCGGATATTGTTCTTCGGTCTCGATGATGAGTTCCTGTTTGCGCCATGGGCCGCGGGCGCTTGTACCTTCGGTCAGATTGCCGAGTCTGACCACTTTTCCGATAATTTCCATAGTGTAGTTATTTAATGATTTAAAATTGACTTCGTCGAATGCTTTGCATTTCAAAGATTTAAAGATTCAAAATTTGAAGGGATGAACCAACAAATTTTGAACTGCAAATGTAATCATGATTTTGGTATTGGCAAGCGAAAAACTGTGTTAAATGTCAAATTTTGGAGTTGTTTTTGATTTTCCCCTTTTTGGAAATAATCAACATTATGTTAAATTGAATCATTTAAACATGTAAACATACATCTTCACCCCATTCCCCGCAGGGGAATCTCAGAAAATATTCATCGCAATCACCGCACAAGCCTCCGCATCAGCCACGGCATTATGATGGTTCTTTGCCAAATCGTAGCCGAAATGCTTCGCCACAGTTTGCAATTTATGATTCTCCAACTCCGACACCAATTGTTGCGACCCAAGATGCGTGCAGTAAAATTTGAAATTCGGATAAGGAATGTGGTAAAGTTGATGCAATGCCTTCAGCACGCGCTCGTCAAACGAAATGCCATGCGCCACCATCGGCAAGCCTTTCACCTCGTCCTTGACTTTGTCCCAAACCTCAGGAAACAACGGCGCGTGATTCGTGTCCTTATAAGTAATGCCGTGTACCTTGGTCGTAAAGAAATCATATCTGTTGGGCACAGGCTTGATGAGGCTATAGAAACGGTCGACAATTGCATCGTCTCTCACGATGACCAAACCCATGCTGCATGCGCTCGTCACTTCGCCGTTGGCCCCCTCAAAATCGATGGCGGCGAAGTCACGCAAATGATACTTAGGAATATAGGAAGGCCATTCGGCATCAGGCCAGTCAGCCCCTTTTATCTTTTGTCTATCGCGATTCCAAAACATAATGGCTGCAAAATTACGGAATTTGTGCTGCAATTCAGAAAAATAATGCTACCTTTGCCCCGAAAAGGAGGTTTAGTCCCCTACCCTTTTGAAATCTGAAATTCTATAACTAATTCAAAATCAACAATAAAACTATTTACCATGGAATTGAAAGGTTCAAAAACCGAAGCCAATCTGATGGCTGCCTTTGCCGGCGAATCACAAGCCCGCAACAAGTACACTTATTACGCTTCAAAAGCCCGCAAAGAGGGCTACAACCAAATCGCCGACCTCTTTGAGGAAACGGCCAACAATGAGAGGGAACACGCCAAAATCTGGTTCAAACTCCTTCATAATGATGACGTTCCGGACACCATGACCAACCTCAAGGATGCCGCTGACGGCGAAAACTACGAGTGGACCGACATGTACGCCGGTATGGCCAAGACTGCCCGCGAGGAAGGTTTCACCAAGATTGCCAAGCTGTTTGAGATGGTCGCCGCCATCGAGAAGGAACACGAGGAACGCTACCGCAAGCTCCTGAAGAACATCGAGGACGGCATTGTGTTCTCACGCGAAGGCGACACCGTTTGGCAGTGCGCCAACTGCGGTCACATCGTCATTGGCAAGAAGGCCCCGCAGATTTGCCCTGTGTGCAACCATCCTCAGGCTTTCTTCCAAATCAAGGCTGAAAATTATTGAATAAGTCGGCCCTTCGACAAGCTCAGGGACCTAAGGTCGTTAGCCTGTCGAAACGCCGATAAACGCCGATTGATGAATATTAATACAATTAAACAACTAATAACTAAATAATTATCAAGTATGAAAAAGTACGTTTGCGACGTCTGCGGTTACATTTATGACCCAGAAAAAGGCGATCCCGACAGTGGCATTGCCCCTGGCACCCCCTTTGAAGCCATTCCCGACAGCTGGTCCTGCCCGCTTTGCGGCATCGGCAAGGACAGTTTCTCTGTCATGGAATAAACATCGGACACGAGACTACGAGACATGGGACATGAGACCTGCAGTCGTCCCGTGTCTCGTGTCACGCAGTCTCGCGTCATAATGTAAACAAATCATGGATACCAAAGCATTATTCAACATAGGTTACGGTCTTTATGTCCTGACCACCAATTACGACAACATCGATAACGGCTGCATCGTGAACACGGTGACACAGGTCACCAGCAACCCTTTGCAAATTGCCGTGACGGTCAATAAGGGCAACTACACGCACGACCTCATCAAGGATTCTTGTGTGTTCAATGTCAGCATGTTGACCACCGAAACACCGATGAAGGTCTTTGAGCATTTCGGGTTCCAGTCGGGACGCAAGGTGAACAAGTTCGCCGACTGCGAGGCCGAACACCGCGCCGTGAACCACGTGCTCTATATCCCGAAATACACCAACGCCTATTTGGCCTGCCGTGTCACCAAGAGCATCGACTTCGACACACACACCATGTTCATTGCCGATGTGCTGGATGCCCAGGTACTTTCCGACAAGCCTTCCGTCACTTACGACTACTACCAGAAGAACATCAAACCCAAACCTCAACCTGCTGAGAAACCCAAAGACGGCAAACGACGCTGGGTGTGCAAGGTGTGCGGCTATGTCTACGAGGGCGATTTCCTCCCCGACGACATCGAATGCCCATTGTGCAAACACGGCAAGGAGGATTTTGAGGAGGTTTTTTAGGTAGAGACGCAAAATTTTGCGTCTCCACAAATCAGAACGAAACATCATCATCTATGCAACAAATACAATTAACCGAAAACATTTACTATGTCGGCGTGAATGACCGCCACACCGACCTTTTTGAAAACCATATCGAACTGCCTAATGGCGTTTCCTACAATTCTTATCTCATTGTAGACGAGAAGGTTGCTTTGATTGACCCTGTGGAAGCCAACTTTTTGGAGGAATATCTTTTCAAGGTGAAATCGGTGCTGCAAGGTCGAAAAGTCGATTACCTTATTATTGATCACGACGAGCCTGACCACAGCAGCACGGTGGCTGCCGTTTTGCGTGAATACCCTGAAGTGCAAGTCGTGGGCAATGCCAAGACCTTTGCCCCTTTGGAGGCTTTCTATGGTCCCATTGAGAACAAGAAGGTTGTAGCTGAAGGCGAAACCTTGTGCCTTGGTTGCCACACCTTGCAGTTCTTCATGGCACCGATGGTACACTGGCCTGAGTCCATGGTAACCTACGAACAACGCAGTGGCATTGTTTTCAGCAACGATGCCTTTGGTGGCTTCGGTGCCTTGAACGGTGGCATCTTCGACGACCAAGTCAACCTTGCTTTCTATGAAGATGATATGCGCCGCTATTATGCCAACATCGTCGGCAAGGTAGCCATGCAGGCCCTGAAAGCCATTGAGAAACTCAGTGCCTTGGAAATCAAGATAATCGCTCCTTCGCATGGTCTTGTTTGGCGCAGCAATCTCGCTTGGGTCTTGGGCAAGTACACCCAATGGAGCAAACAAAAATCTGAAGAAGGTGTCGTCATTGTATATGGCTCCATGCATGGTAATACCGCACGCATGGCCGAGATTGTAGCCCGTGGTGCCGCCGAAGCTGGCATCAAGGAAGTGAAGGTCTATGATGTGGCCAAGACCGAGGTCTCGTTCATCATGAGCGACATTTGGAAATACAAGGGTGTCATCATCGGTGCTTGTGCCCACTACGGCAGTATGTTCCCCAACATGACCCTGCTCGTCCACGAAATCAATGAGTTCAAGCCGAAGGACAAATGTTACGCAACCTTTGGTGGCATGAGCTGGAGTGGCGGCGGCGTGAAAACCCTCGCAAAATACGCCGAGGAAGGCAAATGGAACCTCGTCACAGAAAGCGTCGAAGTGAAAGGCGCACCCATCCGTGAAGAGGATTGGGATAAGCTTTATAATCTTGGAAAGGCTGTGGCTGAGGCGGTTAAAGGGTAAGCTACTTCCCTATTACTAAAAAAACTCCATCTGCATAGGTGGAGTTTTTTTGTGCTAAAAATTGCGGAGTTATAGCTTCTTCCAAAACTTCAATACGGCTTTTTCAACACCTGAAAGCTTGTTGAAAGTGTATGAAGGATATTTTGTTTCTGTCCCACCGAATCCCAAATAAAAACGAGCCAAATTTTCATCATCGGAACCTTCAAAGTCAAAGGTAATGGGCTGACCTGCATACTTTTGGATGACTTGATCCAACAGGTAGGTCATGGCTTGCTTCTCCTTGCCTTTTTCGTTTAGGCCAGAGAAAAGGAAGGTGATACGACCGTTGGCTTTCATAAACAAGGCGGCACTGAGTATTTCGCCGTCGCCTTTTTCGTTCACCCCGAGGACAAAGGCAGCCTTGCGGTTTTGGGCGGTCTTTCCCAAACCTGTCAAAATACCATATTCGGCATCGCCCCATTTGTCCAAAAGTGCGCCACGGTTGTCCCTAAACAAAGCCACCACATGATAAGGAATCACGTTGGTCAGAATCTGCAAATTGTTGTTTTCCGCTTTGGCAAGATTGCGCTTGGTGTTGGTGTGGTAATTCTCTCTAATGGACTTGTAATCCTGATTCAAGTCGAGGATTACATTGCGATGATATTCAACACCTTCCAACTTGTCATCCAAAATGTTTTTTTCATTCAATCTAATCTCGGCAAAACGGTACTTTTTGGGGATGGCATTCAGGAAAGCGGTTACTTTTTCTGATGTCAGATGCTGCTTTGAAAACACGCCTAACTGCTGCACAAAATAAGGCTGATAGAGGTAGTTGACACCAAATTTTTTGCCTCCAGTCAGAGGCATAACAGACTGATAGTCATCTTCTACCAAGGCTTCCCAGCCGGGATGGACAATGTCTAAGTACCAGGAATAAGCATAGATGTTGCCACATTCAGCAATGGTGGCATCCCATTTCTGCTTGTCAATGTCTTTATGTTGCAGGTATTGTATCATTTTTGAATTAATGTGTTATTGACGGCCCTTCGACCCTTCGGCCCTGCTCAGGGACCGCAGGCTCAGGGGCCTGCATTATGTATTCTAATAATTGGCGGTACATTTCGGGCCAGCCGACCCAACGCTGTTCACCGCCAAGGGTTTCATTATGTGTGAGATAGATAAACGTCCCTCCTACCGCCTTCACCTCGTCGACGAGTTGTTTGGCAAGTTGGAAAGAAGCCTCCAAATCAAGATTAAGGTAATCGCGCATTGTGCCGTCCATGAGGGCAAAGGGATGCACACGGAGGTTGGTCACCATGTCGTTTTCGAGGTCGTAGAAGCGGAAGGTGTCGGCGATGCCTGCACGGAATCCTGCCTGCGAGGCAAAGCCCATGGTATAATCGTCGCTGATATCCAACTCAATGAGTTTCTGGTAACTGCGTGGCAGATTCATCCTCAGGAAATGCTGTCGGCTCTTGGTCAGGGGACGGTGCAGTACCTCGGAAAGGTTGTCGATTTCCAGCCTCATCTTGTCGATGTCAAGATAGGACGAAAACGAAGGATGGATGCCCACATCAGCATAGTCGCCGAGGTGCTTGATGAGGTTGCGGAAGGCTTCCTTGCGAAGCGAGATGTTCTTGTCGTTGGTGTCGTATTCGCCGCAGAGGATGAAATATATCGGCTTGAGTTTGAACTCTTTCTGTAACTCAAACTGGAAATCGAAAGAGTCGAAGGGGTCTTTGCGTTTCCCGCGCAACACCTGATGTCGTTCTCTTATCCGTTCCTTGTCGCCAGCCGCCAAATCCTTGAGGAAACCGCCCACGGTACGATAAACTCCTTTATGCTTGTACGCCCATGCCGCATCGACATCGTAAGTCGGCACGAAAGTGAATTTCGGCTTTTTGATGGGCAGGTCGGGATAAATGGCTTGCAAGCGTTTGCCCAAGGCCAAGGTCCAAATGTTGACCAAAGGTTTTTGGAGCATATCATTCTCGTACATCCACGTTGATTCTGCGCGGAAACGGCCATATTTGTCACGCACCTGCGATAGATATTCCTCATAACGTGAAACCAAGAAAAACGAGGCGGCAAAGACATCGAAAGGCATGAGGTTGCCTTGTCTGAAGACCGCATACGGAGCCAGCGTGCCTTCAAAATCGGTGCAACGGAAACTCTGTTCGTGGACATGACGTTCAAAAAGCAAATCGAAAGCTTTTATAAACGGCTCATCTCCAAGGCGTTCCATACCGTAATGCAGCTTCGGCCCATCGAATGCCTTGAACTTCTCGGCATCAGCAGTCAGGTCAAAATCAAGACCCAGCAACTGACCTATCAGCAGCTCAGAGACATACATCACGCGCCCCGTGATTTTCGGTACAAGAATCAACAGTTTCATTGGCACAAAAATAAAAGGAATTTCAATGCCAATGACATAAACTACAAAAAATTATCATTTATTCGATCATCCAAGTTTTATCTATGACACGAATTATCAGGAATTTATCACGAATTGTTTCATGAATTAAATTTTTGATCATTCGTGTATAATTACATGGTAATAAGTTGTATTTTTGTCGTTTTAAACAAGAAGGGATCCTTTCATGGAAAATTTCGTCGTATCCGCCAGAAAATACAGGCCGATGACCTTCGACACGGTTGTGGGTCAGGGCTCCATCACCAATACCTTGAAAAACGCCATTCGCAATAACACTTTGGCGCAAGCCTTCCTGTTTTGCGGTCCGCGAGGCGTGGGCAAGACCACCTGCGCCCGCATCATGGCCAAGACCATCAACTGCCTTAATCCCACCGAGAACATGGAGGCCTGCAATGAATGCGAGTCGTGCCGTGCCTTCAACAACAACGCCTCATTTAACATCTATGAACTTGACGCTGCGTCAAATAACTCCGTTGAGGACATCCGCAGTCTAGTCGACCAAGTGAGGATTCCGCCACAAATCGGGCAGTATAAGGTCTACATCATCGACGAGGTTCACATGCTTTCGGCGGCGGCTTTCAACGCTTTCCTGAAGACCTTGGAGGAACCGCCCGCGTATGCCAAATTTATCCTTGCCACGACGGAGAAGCACAAAATCATCCCGACCATCCTTTCGCGTTGCCAAATCTTTGATTTCAAGCGGATTACTGTTGACGATATTGCAAAACATTTGGCTTTTGTCGCCCAAAGTGAAGGTGTCAATGCAGAGCCTGAGGCTTTGAACATCATCGCCCAAAAAGCTGATGGTGCCCTTCGAGACGCCCTTTCCATCTTCGATCAGATGGTCAGTTTTTCAGGCAAAAACATCACCTACAAGGATGTTATTGACAACCTGAACGTTTTGGATTACGACTATTATTTCCAAATCGTTGACCACATCCTGCACGGCAACACAAGCGACATCCTCCTCATTCTTAATGACATTATTAGCAAAGGCTTTGAGCCGCAGCATTTTATCAGCGGCATGGGCAACCATTTGAGAAGCCTTATGGTGTGCAAAGACCCGATTACGGTGCAACTTTTGGAGGTCAGCGAGCAACTGAGGCAACGTTATCTGACGCAGTCCCAGACTTGTCCCCTGCCCTTTTTGATTAAGGCTTTGGAAATCAACAATAAATGCGACATCGACTATCGTGCTGCCAATAATAAAAGACTGCATTTGGAGATTGCTTTGTTGAAGATGTGTGCGTTTTGCAGTCAGGCATTAAACATGCCGACGGCGCAAGCACAACCTGTTCAAATGCCTCAAAACAGGCCTGCACAACAACCTGTTTCAACAGGACAAGGGCAGACACGCGGGTCTGCCCCAACACCAACCACACAACCCCAACAACCATCGAATACGACTAAGGTCCCTGAGCAGGGTCGAAAGGTCGAAGGGCCGACCGCAACCCTGCCTCAACAAACCCCACAACAGCCTCAGCTTTCCCAAAGCGGCGTTTCGACTCCTTCGACAAGCTCAGGAGCCAGCTCAACGTCCGCTCAGCCCACCCCCATCGTCCGCCCACGCGGAACGACCAGCAGCATCAGCATCAACAAGGCCATGCAGCAAGCCGAGCAAAAAGCCGAAGAAAAGGAAGAGACTTGGGACACGCCTTTTACACAGGAACAATTGACGACCTCTTGGGCCGATTTCGTCAACCGATACAAAAACGTTTCGCCCAATTTTGCGGCGGCCTTGGGGAAATACACACCTAAATTAATGGGTACTTCGGAAATCCATTTCAGCGTCGACAACCTGCTTTTTGAGCACGATACGGAAGGCATGAGTGCCCTGAAACACCATCTGAAACAAAGCCTGCACAACAATCAATTCGCTTTGAAACCTGAGGTGATGGAACGCCCCGCCGAAATCGAGGCCTACACCGACAAGGACAAGTTTGAAAAGATGGTGGAAGAGCGGTCTTATCTGAGGACTTTGCAAACTGAACTGAAACTGGAAGGTGACTTGTAATCTTGATTTTTAAATTTTAAATATTAAATCTTAAATCACTAATAATGAAGAAAAAACACTTTGTAGCCATGACGATTATCTGTACAATGGCAGCAGGCTGCGCTGAAAAAGCAGCTGAGACCTCCCAACCTGAAAAGGAAGTTGTTCCGGCCATCGAGCTGAGCAACATGGATTTGTCCATCAATCCTGCGGATGACTTTTTCCGCTATGCCAACAACAACTGGCTGAAAAACAACCCGATTCCCGAAGAGTATTCCACTTACGGAGCCTTCACGGAAATCGACCAGCACAACGAAATCCTCATTCAAGACATCATTAATGAGGTATCGCAAGACGTCAACGCCGAGAAAGGCAGCGTGGCCCAAAAAATCCGCGACTTCTACAACGCGGGCATGGACAGCGTGGCCATCAATGAGCGCGGTTACACTGAGTTGCTGCCGTATTTCGAGATGATTGATGGCCTTAATGACAAAGCCGACTTGGCCGAACTTTTGGGCAAACTTCACGCTGACGGCATCTCTGGATTCTTCTATGCCGGTGGCAGCCAAGACCCCAAAAACGCTGAACAAATCATCATGCACCTTTATCAAGGCGGTCTGAGCTTGACCGACCGCGACGACTACCTCGTTGACGAGACGCAAGAGATGCGCGACAAGTACGTTGAGCATGTCGCCAAGATGTTTGAACTCACTGGCACTGATGCCGATGCAGCCGCCAAGAAAGCCCAAGGCATCCTTGCTTTGGAGACCCAGTTGGCCAAAAACTCGATGAGCCGTGTGGAACGCCGCGACCCCGACAAGACCTACAACAAGAGAAATCGCAAAGAACTTCAAGCATCGGCACCCAACTTCAAGTGGGACAACTATTTCAATGCCGCTGGTGCACCTGCTTTCGATGATATGAATGTGGGTATGCCCGACTTCATCGCCGCCATGGACAAAATCATCCTCAACACTGACCTCAACACTATTAAGGATTATCTGAAGTGGAAAGTCATCCATGGCAGTGCCTCAATGCTGAGTGACGAGCTCTCGGACGAAAGCTTCAGTTTCTACGGCAACTACCTATATGGTCAGGAAGTGCAGCAACCACGCTGGCGTCGTGTGTTAGGTGCCACCTCCGACTGCTTGGGCGAAGCTATCGGTCAGCTTTATGTTGAGAAGCACTTCCCCGCTGAGGCCAAAGAGCGTATGCTCAACCTCGTCGGCAACCTGCGTCTGGCCTTGGGCGAACGCATCAAGAACCTCAATTGGATGAGCGACGAGACCAAAGCCAAAGCCCTCCACAAGCTTGACTGCTTCAACGTGAAGATTGGCTATCCCGACAAGTGGACCGATTACAGCAGTTATGAAGTCACTCCCGAATCCTATTTCCAGAATGTACGGCGCGCCATCCAATTCGAGAATGCGAGAGACATGGCCTTGATCGGCAAACCCGTTGACAGGGATGAATGGTCTCTGACCCCACAAACCGTCCATGGCAGATACACACCTGCCAAGAACGAAATACTGTTCCCTGCGGCGCTGCTACAACCTCCTTTCTTCAACACGGATGCAGACGATGCCATCAACTATGGAGCCATCGGCCAGGCAATCGGTCACGAGATGATCCATGGCTTCGACAACTCAGGACGTATGTTCGATGAAAAAGGCAACCTCAATAACTGGTGGAGTGAAGATGACGATGCCAAGTTCACCGAACGAGCCAAACAATTAGTGAAACTGTTCAACGAATTCGAACTCTGCGGAAATCCCATCAATGGAGAACGCACCCTTGACGAGAACATTGCCGACCTCGGCGGTCTGAATGTGGCTTGGGATGCTTACCAAATGACCGACGAGGCCAAAGCGGGCAAATGCATCGACGGCTTTACACCTGCGCAGCGTTTCTTCATCAGTTATGCCACTGTGTGGAGATGTAATATCCTAGACAAGGCTCTTGAGCGCCAAATCAAGGATGATGAAGACATGCACTCGCCACACGAAGCGCGTGCCAACCGCGCCCTCGGTTCGATGACGCACTTCTATGAGGCATTCGACATCCCAGAAGGAAGCAAGATGTATATCGCTCCTAAAGAACGTGCCGCCATTTGGTAATCCGCACTGCCCACCGAGTAGTAGGGTGTGTCATATTTCGAACAACAAATTTAAACAACTGAAAAAGCGATTAAGCGAGTACCATGCGAGCTAGCTTGCTAATGGTCGAGCGTGAGCTTTTTATCAAAATTTCTGAACACTCTGATTATTTAAAAATTGATTGTCAAAAGGTTGAGATTGATTATTTTATCAGAATTTTCAGAACAATCAGTTGTTTTATATTTTTGACACACCCTCACACCCCGAAAAGCGAGAAAAAAAGAAAAGCAAAAACATGGTATATCGCATCCCCAAAGACGAACTGATATTTCCTGACCCGCACCTGTGTGATGAGTCCGACGGCCTGCTGTGCGTGGGCGGCGACTTGAGCCCCGAGCGCCTCATCTTGGCCTATAGCCACGGCATCTTCCCCTGGTTCTCGTTCCGTGACTGGGACGAGCCGCAGTGGTTCTGCCCCATGCAGCGCTTTGTCCTTTTCCCAGCCGAGATTCATGTGTCGCACTCCATGCGTTCGCTCATCAATAAGGGGCTGTATCGTGTCTCCATCAATGAGGACTTCGACGGCGTGATTCATGGCTGTGCGCTTGCACAAGGCCGCATCAATATGGACGGAGCCTGGCTGGGCGAGGACATCATCAATGCTTACACCGAACTATATCGTCGGGGTTTTGCCGCCAGTGTCGAGGTGTGGAACGAAAAAGACCGCCTCGTCGGCGGTCTCTATGGTGTAACCATCAATGGCTGTTTCATGGGCGAAAGCATGTTCTCACTCGTGCCCAGTGCGTCAAAGCTCGCCCTCATAGGACTTGCTAACCACATGCAGGACTTGGGCTGGAAGATGATTGACTGCCAACTCGAAACCCCTCACCTGCGCTCGATGGGGGCACGATTCATCCCCTACGACGAGTACATGGACATCCTCAGGCGTTAGTTCGACAGCAGTTCGTAGGTGCGCTTGCGGGCACGGTCAACGCTCGCCTTGTCCTTGGCGTCGATGCCATACTTTGATGCGGGTGGAATGACGACCACGGTGCCAGGAGGCACGTTGTTTGGATCGGCAATCTTGTCTTGGTTTTCTTCGTAGATATAGATCCAGAAGTCGGGCTTGCCGTAGTGCTTGGTCGACATCTTTGACAGATACATCGAGGCGGTGCAGGTGTCGGTGACTGCTGATGTCGATGGGGTAGCTTGAACCTTTGGCTCAGTTGCTGGCTCGTCTGCCAACTTGTTGATGTCGGCAACTGTCGTGTCGTTGTTAGTAAGTTCTTCGGCGATGGTATCGGCCTGTACAACCTTCAGTGCCGAGTTCCGTCCGCTGCTCCAAGCTCCCCAGATGATGGCTCCCAAGGCGATTGTGGCCAGCATGCCAGTGAGCATGCCCCGCAGGAATGCTTTGTGCACGAGTTCACGCTTCTTCTGCTCTTTCTCCGCATCGATATAGTGCCGTACTGCGCGTTCAGGAGCCTCTTCACTGTCGGGTTCGGGCTCAGGCTCGGGTTCTGGGATAGGTTCTGGTTCAATCTCAGGCTCTGGTTCTGGCATTGGCTCAGATAAGGGCTCGGGCTCTGGCTCAATTTCTGGTTGGGTCGACTTGGGAGTGAAGGGTGGGGGAGTCATTGCAGCGACGGCAGCAATCGGTGGAACCATGGCGACAGGTTCCTCGGCATCCCGCTCCTCGGCCACAACTGGTGTCTCGGCTTTAGGTTCCTCGAGAGCTTCAGGCTTCTCGTCGTCACCCTCGTCAATGCGGTGGAGCATCTCGTCGGTGACATTGTCACTCAGTACGATCGACTCGAATGCGGCAAAGGGCTGGTTGACGGCAGCTGCTAGTGCTTTATCAGGAGTGAACGACAGGCGGGGATGGCCCGAGGTGTCATGGGCGGTTTCAAAGGTACCCAGATTCTTGATGGTTACCTTCTGTCCGGCGATAAGTGCCTCGGAAGCAGTGGCGAACAGTTCCTTGAGGAACAGCTCGCTCATGCGTTCGGTGGTGCCAGTGGCCTCGGCGATGAGCTGGACCAACTCGGGAAATGCAATCTTATTGTTCATGGCGCGGCTACTTTTGTTTGAGTTTGTTCTTCAACACATTGCTGACCTTAAAGCCCATGGTGACCTTGGGCGGCACTAGCGTCCGCTTGCCATTGGCGGGGTTGGTGATGATGCGCTCGTTGCGTTTGCGGGGCTCAAACGTCCCAAATCCTGGTATAGCGATGCTGTCCAATTCGCTGCATCGTGTGGTGACGATGCTGGTGAATGCTTCGAGCAACTTGGTCACGTCGCCCTTGTCGCGCCCTAGCTTGCGGGCGACTTTTTCTATGAGTTTCCTGTTGTCCACTTAAACAATCGAAAATTGAGAATTAAGAATCTAGAGCACTTCTAGTGCCTATAGTAAAAACCACGCAAAGTTAGCATTTTTTATTGCAAATAACAAGCAATAGCAGAAAAAAATAAAATCTCGATGCTTTTCGACCGTTGGCTCGCAGTTTTTTTGTAACTTTGCAGTTTGAAAATATTGCAAAACAATTATATCATCATGGAAGAGTTACAGAATATCACCCCCAATGAGGAGAAGCAGGTGCTCAACTTTGTCGAGCAGATTGTGGCCGATGACCTGGCAGCAGGCAAGAACGGCGGACGACTGAACACGCGCTTCCCACCCGAACCCAACGGATACCTGCACATCGGGCACGCCAAGGCCATTTGCATGGACTTCGGCGTTGCCGAGAAGATGGGTGGCACGTGCAACCTGCGCTTCGATGATACCAACCCGCAGAAGGAGGACACCGAGTACGAACAGGCCATTATGCGCGACATCCACTGGTTGGGGTATGACTGGGGTGACCGGCTATACTACGCCAGCGACTACTTCGAGAAACTCTACGACTTCGCCATCCGTCTTATCAAGGAGGGGAAGGCTTATGTAGACGACCAGACCAGCGAACAGATTGCCCAACAGAAAGGCACCCCCACGCAGGCTGGCACCGAGAGCCCCTACCGCAACCGTACCGTCGAGGAGAACCTGGACCTGTTCCAGCGCATGAATGCTGGCGAGTTTGACGAGGGCGCACGCGTGTTGCGCGCCAAGCTCGACATGGCTAGCAGCAACATGCACTTCCGCGACCCCATCATCTATCGCATCATCAAGACGCCTCACTGGCGAACGGGCACCAAGTGGAAAGTCTACCCGATGTATGACTTTGCCCACGGCCAGAGCGACTACTTCGAGGGCGTGACCCACTCCATCTGCACGCTGGAGTTTGTGCCTCACCGCCCGCTCTACGACCACCTGGTTCATGAGCTCGCCGGCGACACCGCCGACCAGTATTGCCCCCGCCAGATTGAGTTTAACCGCCTGAACCTCACCTACACCCTGATGAGCAAGCGCAAACTGCTGCAGTTGGTCAAGGAAGGCCTCGTCGCCGGATGGGATGACCCCCGTATGCCCACCCTGTGTGGTCTGCGCCGTCGTGGCTACACCCCGCAGAGCATCAAGAACTTTATCAACGCCATTGGCTATACCAAGTATGAGGCATTGAACGATATCAGCCTGCTGGAGCACAGCATCCGCGAGGACCTTAACAAGAATGCCAACCGTGTGAGCGCGGTCATCAACCCCGTGAAGTTGGTCATCACCAACTATCCCGAGGACAAGGTGGAGATGATGCACATGGACAACAACCCCGAGCAAGAGAATGCCGGTACGCACGAGATGCCATTCAGCCGCGAACTCTACATCGAGCGCGAAGA
>JAEEGJ010020015.1_pt1 | contig 14641 bp, 13 predicted proteins | sample 8958761 | NCBI WGS metagenome assembly JAEEGJ01 (sample SAMN16246546, study PRJNA631951) | gut metagenome | biome: gut microbiome; feature: rumen; material: RS-attached | host: Bos | place: Iran: Karaj | collected 2018-10 | reverse complement strand
TTTGCTATCGCTTCTTTCAGCTATCGGATTACTCCGACCACCTTGCGATTCGCTAACTCTTCCCTCCAGCGGGCGAGTTCGGGACTTTCACCCTATAGTCAATGCTCATGCCGAGCACACCAAAAAAGAGCCGCCCACAAATGGGCGGCTCCGGCTTCACAGAAAGGAAAGAAAAAAATCAGATGGCGTCTGCGTCAGACTCGCCGGTTCTGATTCTTACGACGTGCTCAACGTCATAGACGAAGATCTTGCCGTCGCCGATCCTGCCGGTGTAGGCAGCCTTCTTCACAGCCTCAATTACGCTGTCCACAGCATCATCCTGCACCACAATCTCAACCTTGACCTTGGGCAGGAAATCAACCTGATACTCCGCACCGCGGTAAAGCTCGGTGTGGCCCTTCTGGCGTCCGAAACCCTTGACTTCCGTTACGGTAAGTCCATTGATGCCGAGGGACGCAACAGCCTCACGAACATCGTCGAGCTTGAACGGCTTGATAACTGCGCTGATAAGTTTCATGAAAATTCCTCTATTTCTGAATAAAAAACCCGGGAGTTCATACCTTGTTCATTCAATCAGCGTGCCAACAGAAAAAAGCCCTAAAATGGCGTTACGGCGCTGTTTTACGGCAGTTTTGAAGGGCTCAGTCCGGAATATGCACCACTATAACACAGACGCGCACAGAGAGAGTGCACCAAAAGGAGGAGCTGGAGAATGAACTGAAACGGTGCTTTCAGATTATGAAAAGGATTTGAGATGGGCGCGGAGACTGGAGACGCGTTTCAGAGTGAGTCAGCCTGTAAGCCGGGTTCTGTGCCTTGCGGCGGCAGTCATTCCTCTAGGACCGCCATTGCTGACGGCCTCAAGCAACCTACCCGCCCCCTCCTGGGCAAAATCAACAGGGGCTTACTCGGTCTTGCTTCGGATGGAGCTTGCAATGCCGTGAACTGTTGCCAGTCACGCGGTGGGCTCTTACCCCGCCTTTTCACCCTTACAGGCCGGAGCCTGCGGTTTGTTTTCTGCTGCGCTTTTCGTAAGCTCACGCTTCCCAGATGTTATCTGGCATCCCTGCCCATGAAGCCCGGACTTTCCTCCCCGGAGCAAAAGCTCCGCAGCGACTGCCCGGCTGACTCACGCGCATTTTAGCAGAGACAAAGAAAGGAGAAAAGCGAGATTAAGAACAGATGTGAAAGTTTCAGCACTCATCTGACGGGGAGACTCTGATGTCAGCAGTCATTTGAATGCCCGTAACAGGCCGCCGCCTGCGGCAGCCTTCTGCGATCGCGTGATACCGGTGAGCCTGTCAGCCCTGTCTCCGGCCTTTGCCTCCCGAGAATGGCTCAGCCAGGAGAGTCAGCCTTCAGCTTTATGCGCCTTCTCCGGCCTGAAGAATTCCGGATTCAGGCGGAGCTCCGGATCCACCGGCCTGAACTCCATGAGCTCCTCATCAGTAAGCTCCGGACAGTCCTTATCGAATGTTACAGGGCAGTGAGCAGCATCCCTGACTCCCGCAAGAACTTCCTCAGAAGGCGCGTCACCGGCCTTCAGCTCTGATGTCACCATGGCCATAGCAGGTCACCTTCTCACTCTGAGCGGCATAGCAGCCGCATGACTCCCATGATTTTCTTAAGAAGAATTTCATTCCTGTACGCCCGCAGGAAGAAGCTCCTTGCACCTGACCGCGCATTCGCGGCCCCGGAAAGCTATACCGCATTCAATAACCCTGTCAGATCCATCACCGCATAGCCCGGCCGCGTAGCCCTTCTCCTCGATCTGCGTGATGGCTCTGGACGCCAGATCCTGAAGTCTTGCTTTGGCATCTGACGCATATTTGACCTCAATCACCACGGAAGATCCTCCGTCGTATGAGCTGAAAGTGATGTCCGCGTAGCCGCTGCCGGCATCAGCCTGGGACTGAAAATCGCTGATATAGTCACCGGCGGCGGCCAGGAGACCGTTCAGGAAGCCGTGATAGAAATTCTCATGAGGAGCTCTGGTGGCATTGTCCCGGAGCGAGACATAGCCGCGGAGAAGTGTGCGCAGCGATCCTTGTGCCTTCTTTGCATTGCCCTCAAGCAGCTCATCAATCATGTTTCTGACAAGAGTCCCGTACTCATTGGGGCCGGTGTCTTCATAATAGCTGCTTATGTTCTCCCTGAAGCACTGCAGGACCTCCATGTTCGGGATGCGGAGCTCATGGATGCGTCCGGCCCCTTTTTTTGCCAGAGTGAGGTATCCGGTATAGAGCAGAATATTCCAGAACTGTTTTGAGCTCAGGTTATTGAGGCGCAGAGTGCCGTAGCTCATGCCCTCATCCACTTCAGCCTCTATACTCCTCCCTGCAAGCAGTTCCTCTATGCGATCAGCATCTTCCGAAGTAAGGTGCGGCATATGCTCTGTAATGACAGGTGTGTTGCTTGAGTTGTTCCAGTAAGGCTCAGGGTCAATGCTGCCAGGCTCACTGCTGAGGCTGAGCACCCTCACGTAGCTCGTTACATCCCACGGGCAGAAAAGATCCTGACCGTTTATGCTGTATCCGTCGTACCAGCTTCTGGCCTTCTCGTACAGACTCCCGAGTCCGTAGTAGTCCATCATGGCCCTGACCTCATCCGGAGTAAAGCCTATGGAAGCAGAAAGGCTTTCGTCCTGGGTGAGCACAGTGTCAACGCTCAGATTGTTGAGGCCGGTAAAGATTCCTTCCTTGGTAGCCCGGAGGCATCCTGTCAGAATCCCCTTGCATATGTCATCATTTGTTTTGAGCACATCGCCAAGCATCGAGCCGATTAACTCGCTCATCGGCTCATAGTATCCGGCAATGGCGGCCTTCTGAAGAGGCACATCGTACTCGTCAACCAGCAGCACAGGCTTGCGGCTGTCTCCGAAGCGTTCCCGGAGAAGCCTGCACAGAAAAGCAAGTGATCCCTCTGCATAACCTCTGTTGACTGGCTGTCTCAGATATTTGTAGCTAACGAGAACGTTTAAAAAATCACGATCATCCTCTGCAAGCTCAGGTCCGTCAAGCCAGCTGAACCCCTTCGCAAGATTCGATATAGTTCTCGCGAGCTTGTCATAGGCATCATCGAATCCGGAACCTTTGACTCCCTTGAGCGAGAGAGAGACAACAGGATAACGTCCCATGTGCTCCTCACAGAACTCACGGTCCTCTGTTACCTTAAGTCCGCGGAACAGCTCCTGCTGCTTTGATGTGTTTCCGGGATTCTTGTAGTCCATCTCAAGGAAACGGCGGAGGGTGCTCATGGTCAGGGTCTTCCCGAAACGCCTCGGGCGGAGCATCAGGAACCTGCTGTTGGTTCCGCTGAAGAGAGGCTTCAGGTACTGTGTCTTGTCAACATAGTAGATTCCCTCTTCGCGGAAAGTCGCAAAATCCTCATCTCCTGCTTTTGGCTCGAGCCTTGTCTGATTCCGGCCTGTCTCCGTCATGCTGTACCCCCTGCATCGGTATAACTGCGCTCCTGCCGGCAGATGTGTGTAAATCTGTCAGGAACATCCTCATTCTATCAGAATAAGCAATGCCTCAGCAGCCTGCCGGGCTCCATATGACAGGTCATGACTGCGATGAACATTAAAAGCCAGGCAGATATGAGAATGGACCGCTGCAGCCTCAGAGGGTACGGCCTTCAGACCGTGCTGATTCCAGGCTGTCTGAAAAAAGCAAAAAAAGGCGCCCCGGAGGACCCCCCCGGAGCGCCTTCATCAGGTCTCAGCGGAAATGCTCAGGATTAATCCTTGTAGCCTTCCATCTTGTCGAAGAACATGTACCTGTAGATCTCGCTCTCATGGCCGCGGATCGCCTCAGACTCCTTCATGTACTCCTCGACAGTCGGGATATGGCCGAGCTCTGCGGTAACGGCAGCGAGCTCAGCGGACGCGAGGTAGACATTGGCGCCCTGCCCGAGTCTGTTCGGGAAGTTTCTGGTGGAGGTGGAGACTACGGTCGCGTTGTCCGCTACCCGTGCCTGGTTGCCCATGCAGAGGGAGCATCCCGGGATCTCGATCCTTGCGCCTGCGCGGCAGAAGGTGGAGAAGAGTCCCTCGTCTGAGAGCTCCTTCCTGTCCATGCGGGTCGGAGGAGTAAGCCAGAGCTTGGTGGGCAGGGGCTTCTTGTACGCGCCGAAAATCTTCGCGGCTGCGCGGTAGTGGCCGATGTTGGTCATGCAGGAGCCGATGAACACCTCATCGATCTTGGTGCCGGCAACCTCGGAGAGGACCTTGACGTCATCAGGGTCGTTCGGGCAGCAGAGCACAGGCTCCTTAATGTCCTCGAGGTTGATGTCGATGACTGCGGCGTACTCTGCGTCAGGATCTGCCTCGAGAAGCTGAGGATCAGCAAGCCACTTCTCCATCGCCTCAATCCTGTTCTTGAGAGCATCGCTGTCCTGGTAGCCGTCGCGGATCATGGACTTGAGGAGAGCGATGTTGGAGTTGAGGTACCTGATGACAGGCTCCTTGTTGAGCTTCACCGTGCAGCCTGCTGCGGAGCGCTCGGCTGACGCGTCGGCGAGCTCAAAGGCCTGCTCTACCTCAAGATCCGGAAGTCCCTCAATCTCGAGAATCCTGCCAGAGAAGACGTTCTTCTTGTTCTTCTTGGGAACAGTGAGAAGGCCCTGCTTAATTGCGGTCAGAGGAATGGCGTGCACCAGGTCGCGGAGGGTGATGCCGGGCTGCATCTTGCCGTGGAACCTGACAAGGACTGACTCAGGCATGTCGAGCGGCATCACGCCGGTCGCTGCGGCGAACGCTACAAGGCCGGAGCCTGCCGGGAACGAAAGCCCGATCGGGAACCTGGTGTGGGAGTCGCCGCCGGTGCCGCAGGTGTCAGGCAGGGTCATGCGGTTGAGCCAGCTGTGGATGACGCCGTCGCCGGGCTTGAGGGCCACGCCGCCGCGCTCGGTGATGAACTGAGGCAGGGTGTGGTGGGTAACAATATCAACCGGCTTCGGGTACGCCGCGGTATGGCAGAAGGACTGCATGACAAGCGGAGCGGAGAACTTCAGGCACGCAAGGTCCTTGAGCTCGTCGCGGGTCATGGGTCCGGTGGTGTCCTGTGAGCCGACGGTGGTCATCTTGGGCTCGCAGTAGGTGCCCGGACGTACGCCCGCAACGCCGCAGGCGCGGCCGACAATCTTCTGCGCGAGGGTGTAGCCCTTGCCGGTCTCCGGAGCCTTGGGGGGCTCCAGGAACAGGTTTGAGGGAGGCTCATGGAGGAACTCGCGGGCCTTCCTGGTGAGAGCGCGGCCGATGATGAGCGGAATTCTGCCGCCTGCGCGGACCTCATCGAGGAGGACCTCGGTGCGGAGCTTGAAGGTGGTGAGGAGCTCGCCGGTGCCGTGGCGCTTTACGGTGCCCTCATAGACGGAGACATCAATCACGTCGCCGTTCGAGAGTGAGCTTACGTCCATCTCGACAGGGAGCGCGCCGGAGTCCTCCATGGTGTTGAAGAAAATAGGAGCGATCTTGCCGCCGAAGACAAAGCCGCCAGCCCTCTTGCAGGGAACGTTAGGGATGTCATCGCCGATGAACCAGAGGACGGAGTTGGTCGCGGACTTTCTGGAGGAGCCGGTTCCGACGACATCGCCGACGAAGCAGAGCGGATAGCCCTTCTTCTTGAGCTCCTCGATCATCTTTACAGGGCCCTGCACTCCCGGAACGTCAGGAGTGATGCCGGGGCGCTCGTTCTTGAGCATGGCCATGGCATGGAGCGGGATGTCAGGACGCGACCAGGCATCAGGGGCCGGGGAGAGATCATCGGTGTTGATCTCGCCCGTTACCTTGAATACGGTGAGGGTTACGGTGTCCTTGAGCTTCGGACGGTCAAGGAACCACTTGCCGTCTGACCAGCTCTTGATTACCTTCTTGGCGTTCTCGGAACCCTTCTCGGCAAGGGCTGCGACCTTGTCGAAGGAGTCGAAAATCAGGATGGTCTTCGAGAGCGCGTCAGCGGCGGTGCTCCCGAGCTTCGGATCGTCAAGGAGATCGATGAGCGCGGAGACGTTGTAGCCGCCCAGCATTGTCCCCAGGATCCTCACTGCCTTCTCCGGGGTGATGCATGCGGAGGTCTCGGTGCCCTTCGCTATGGCATAGAGGAAGTCAGCCTTGACCTTTGCGGCCTCGTCCACTCCGGGCGGAACGCAGTTCTCAAGCAGATCAAGAAATTCCTCAGACCTCTCGCTGCTGACCTTCAAAAGGCCGCAGAGCTCGCGGGTCTCGTCCGCAGTAAGGGGCTTCGGCGCAACGCCTGATGCCTTGCGGGCATTGGCCTGGCTGTAATAACTCTCGAGAACCATGCTTTTCTCCTGTAAAAAAAACCGACTGAATATTAGCACAAAGAAAAAACGGCGCATAAAGCGCCGTTTCGGTAGAGACGCCCCGCACTCGTGATTATCAGTCAGCGAAAGGCGATTCAATAGTGATTACTGCAGGACCGGTGAAAAGATCAAGCTTTACGGACAGAGGGGAAATGGTCTCGGGAACGCCGCTTACGGCCTCGGATCTCCTGAGCATGCCGTAGCCGATGTTCTTAAGCTCGTCTGCGGTGCAGCCGCGGTGCGCGTCCTCGAAAAGGGATGCAGCGATATAGGACACAGCCTCGTCACGCCCGAGCTTCTCGCCGCGTGAGAGCAGGCGCTTTGCCAGAAGCGCCCTGGTGAAGAGCGGACAGTTGCTGCCGCCGTCGTTCATTAGTGAAACCTCTACCATATCTGTATCCTCCGCCAAATCCCTGCACTGTTCCTGCAGCGCCGCCTTAATAAGCGGCAGTTAAGTCCTGTTTTTCTGCTGTTTTATCTGCACATTCTGTGCCTTAAATGACAGTAAAATAAACTCTCGCAGAATCAGTGCAGTATGGATAAATCTCGGATCCATGCCATACAAAAAGTGTGATCTGTGTGGTGCAATTGTAACAAATCGTGCACTTTTTTCATGCGCGGCACTGAAGAGGTGCCTTCCTGGAGAATCAGTGCACCGTTCAGGATGACAGGTGAGATGCCGTAGAAAATGATGCACTGATGCGGCGCTGAAAATAATGGATCGGCCGGCAATTCTGGACTGTTGAGGAAGAAAGTGCTCACTCACAGAAGCTGCCAGAGGCAGGCTCTGATGACGTGCCAGGAATAATTCAGGAGATCAGAAGCGTGTGAAGCGGACAAGAAGAAACTGATTATTTGGATGATGCGGTGGATTAGCTAACCGTAGGACGGCGCTGGCTGTTCGTAAATTTGTCCGACAGCGTCGGACTTTTGTGAAACGGGAATAAATCAATTGTTTCAGTGCAGAGAAAAAGGACCTCCGGAAGGCTGGCTGGTTCCTGTGCGGCAGACAGAAGCGCATTCAGGGATGGCTGATTTCATAGGTAATTTCTTTCTGCTTTGTAAGCCTCCTCACTGACTCCTCAGTAAAGATATCAAGCGGCCGATCGCAGGCGATTTCCTCTTTCTTCCACTGATCTGCCTGGTCCTTGAAATAGAGCTCTGTCGTCATGGTGCACTTCGTGCCAGACCATTTGATACTGAACTTGCCTGCTACAAATTTCAGACCTGCAGTGCGCTCTCTTTTCAGGATGAGCTTGTCGATCAGAGCGGAGTTGTACTCTGCAATCCACTCGATGCTCTTGTGCAGTTCCGGACTCTCTGCCGTTTCCCTGGTCATGGCTCATATCTCCCTGAAATTAGTTTTTCAGGCATCCTGTTACACAGGAATGTTTTCTCTGCATCAGCAGCTGACTTAAAAACAGCTGCGGCGATCCTCTGTCATAGTCCTTATGAAGTCAGACCACAGACGGAACAAGGAGAACCGCAGCAGCTAAAATGGCACAGCCGGGTAATCTTAATCGGCTGACGGGGGCTCAATCGGATAAGTCAATTCCTTCTGCGCCTCAAGCGTCTGTCTGGATTCCTCTGTAAGGGATGAAACAGGGCTCGCATATGAGCCTTTCACCTCTAACCACTGACCTTCAGGATCCTTGAAGTACAGTTCAGTGATCAGGTTGAAAATATCCCCATCCAATACGATTCTGAACCTGCCCGCTCCGAATTTCTGGCCTGTAGTCCGCTCTCTTTCAAGTATGCGTTTATCGATCAGTTCTGAGTTTGCTTTGGCAATATCATCGAGGCTCTTCTGCGGCTGCTGCTTTTTCCTGAAAAGATCAGCAACATTATGAAAAAAATCAGTGACATTCTGATTTCCAAGCTCTTTCAATGCCTGCCCCAAATCACTGTTGACTTTCTTGGCTTTTTCTCCCAATTTCTCCCAGTCAACAGGCTTTTCTTTTTTTTCTGCCATAGATTAAACCTCTAACTGAAGCTCCCTCTCCATTTCCCTTGTAACGTCTTTTTTAGGGTTTCTGTTCAGCAGTGTGTCAAAGAAACCGCGCTGCTCGACTTTTTCACGAACCCAGCCGGGTACCGTGTCCTCGGGACAACTGCGTTCTGTAGTCTTCTCGATCCTTTGTCCATCTTTCACATAACACAGCTCATGAATGACTCTCACAAGCTTCTCCGCACCTTCAAGGTACAACTCAACCATGATCCTTGCTTTATGGGGTACGAATACCTTGGCGGCATCCCATATTGCCCGTACTTTAGGGAGAAAATCCTCAAGCCAGCTGAGTACTGCCCTCCAGTTTGCAAGAATGGCTGCTGTACCAACCAAAGCTGCAAGCGCTCCGAGAATCCATAGCAATACAGGTATTGGCATATCAAAACCTCCTAATCAACCTTGATGAATTCGCTTTTTACAAACCTTTATCTTTAACTTCAGTCAAAGCATTCCCATTTTGTGCTGCCGGTGTATTCGCCGGCTGCCCGCTGTCAGATCCCTGTTCAGGAGAATCAATAACGTCTTCCCCGTACTTATTCCTGACATATTCCTCGGAAACGGGCTTTTCCGTAACAGTTACATCGTTTTTTCTTTGATTAGCCCTCTTGCTCGACAGAATATTCGTCACAGCCTGCTCAAAATAATCCTCAGAAACGCTCTGCTCCTCGTGCCGCGCTGCCATAAAGGCCGCGTTTAGGACAGCATTCGAGATATCTCCTCCGGAGAGCCCCTCAAATTTCCCCGCAAGATCTGCGCACAGCTCATCCTTCGGCATCTGCAAAGGCATCTCGTCCGGGATGTACTTTTCCCAGAGAAGAGTCCTGCACCTGAGGTCCGGGAGCTCGAACTTCACGTGAACCGCAATGCGGCGCATGAACGCCGGATCGAAGTTGGAGATAAAGTTCGTGGCAAAGATGATGAAGTCCTGATACTCGTTCATCAGCATGAGCATCACTGAGCGGGTCTGGTTGACGCTTACATCAGTAGCACTCGACATATTGGTAACTCTGCGGCTCAGGATCGCGTCTGCCTCATCAAAGAAGAGGATGCTTCCGGTTGCCTTGCCGGCCTCGAAAACCTTCCTGATATTCTTCGGCGTCTCACCCACATACTTGGACTCGATGTCAGCGTAGTTGACGATAAGGATTTTCCGGCCGAGATGGTTCGCTATGGCGTGGGCAACCATGGTCTTTCCTGTGCCGGGCTCGCCCCAGAGGTTGATGCCGATCTGCTTAGAGTACTTGTGAGTCTTGGCGAGCCCCCAGTCCTCGAAAACGATCCTGCTGTTCTTTGCGTAGTCAGCGACGTTCATGACCTCCTCGCGTACATGTTCAGGAAGAACAAGATCATCAAAGGTGTACTTAGGCTCGACGGGCACAAAGACTGACCCTTCCTTCTTTTCAGGCTTGGCGGCCTGAGCGTCGTTCCTTCTGGATTCTGCCCCGAATACCGGTTTGCCGAAAGGCATCAGCTCTCTCCCCGCGGCATTCAGCGCAAAGGCCTATTGCCGCTATGAAAATGACTTTGCGGCACGTCTCATGATCCCGTTCCTCGAAGATTCAATAAAGATGAGATGCCGTATTATGGATTGTAAAAAAAAAATTATTTTGTCAAGAAATTTTTGTAGCCCGGCCGGCCCATGGAATTGCTGGATTTAAATTTTGTGAAGAGCGGCAAAAAATCATGAATGGAGTAATCAGACCGGCTCTTTCTTTAGCGCGGTCTGGAAGAGCAGCCTCTCAGGTCGAATGACAGGAGCATCAGTACCCATGTGAGACAGCCGTAAAGGCTGACAGGTGGGAATGGCTGGTCTTGCTGATGCGAAGGATGACTGCGTCACCGAGCCATCAGGGACTTTGTTCTCCTCGCAGCACGCGGAAATTGCAGCCTCCCTGAAAAAGATGCTGATCTGCGGCAGCAAGAATGGCTCAGACCCAGTAGATGTCAATTTGAATGGAATCCCTGATGCCATGGGCTGCCCGTATATATCCTGTGCTCAGAGGCTCTGCAGGATTGATGAATTGGTCCGACACTGTCGGACTTTTCTGAAACGGGATTTGATGTGAGAAAAAGGCAGTCTTGTGATGAGTACTTCAGGTTATGCAGTGAATCTGTCCGGAACTCATTTCAAAAGGTGCTACGGCATCGCACCTTTCTGGCTCATGAAAATATCCGTTATCAGCGCTGATACAATGGACTGAAACTTCCGGCACGGATGTGTTCATGCCTCAGCCATGATAGCTGGGATTCAAACAGATGCCTCTTCTTTTGTTTCCAAAAAGGAACAGATGAAATAACGTCACTCCCCTGCCGCGCTGCCGCCCCGCTCCGTTCCGTCCTCAAGGACGAATGACGCACTGGAGATCATGACCTTCACGAAGGAGCCGTCCCCCTTCAGGGTAATCTCCCTCGGGAGATCCAGCCCTCTGAAATTCCCGTACGACACGAACTCTGCCTGCCATGCGCCGGATTTGAGCGACTTGAGATGATCGCCATCGTACCTGGCGTCAGCCCCCTCGCCGTTCCCCATCGCCCAGGAGGAGAGCTTCTTAAGAGGCACGCCGAATCTCTTCTCGAGCGCCTCCTCCGAGTCAAACTCCTTTACTGTCCCGTCGGTGTCGCGGACAAAGGTTCCGCCCGTCCCGGCGGAGATTTCAAAGGACTTCCCGGTGAAATGCACTCCCCGGAAGGAGAAGCTGCCCCTCGAGGTGCCGGTCCAGACGAAACGGAACGAGGCGCTGCCGCCGTCGGGCCCGGTCTTCCTCACACCGGCCTTCCCCTCGAAGCGGTAGGAGCTCACCTGAAGGCCTGTCCCGCGGAGCGTCTGGCACTCCGCGCACTGCCCTGCAGCGTTTTCAGAGACAGACGAGCAGCCGGAGAAGACCGGAAGCGCAAGAAGGGATACTGTGAGTACTGCGGTGGAAAGGCTCTTCAATCTCATCTCCGGACTCCGGTGAATATTGGACTGTGAAAGTGAAAACAGCTCAGGATTTTACTCCGGTGCCCCGGTGGAAGAGCCAGAGCGCGAGGAGGAACATCGCGGCGGCCGAGACGAGAGTAACGCCGAAGGCAAAGGCGATATTCGTGTCGCAGTGCCCCGAGAACCCCGCCCTCGTCGCGTTTATCACGTAGAAAAGCGGGTTGAGGGCCGAGACAGCCTGCCACTTCTCGGGGAGCATCGAGACCGGATAGAACACTCCCCCGAGGTAGATAAGCGGAGTGAGGATCAGCGTCGGGATGATGCTGATGTCATCGAAGTTCTTCGCGAAGAGCGCGTTCACGAGCCCCGCCGCGGAGAAGAGGACCGAGGAGAGGAAGAGCGTGAATATCACCAGGAGCCAGGACCAGGCCGAGATGTCGACGAACATGGCGGAGGTCGCGAGCACGATGACCGCGATCATCATGCCCCTGATCACGCCTCCCGTGATGAACCCGGAGATGACCACGAAATCCGGGATGGGGGCCACCAGGATTTCGTCGAGGTAGTGCTGGAACCTAGAGCTGAACACGCTCGATGCGACATTGGTGTAGGAGCAGAGGACGACGGAGAGCATGAGGAGCCCCGGCATCATGAAGTCGCTGTAGGGAAGCCCGTCCATGCTGCCGATGCGCTCTCCCATCAGCGTCCCGAATATTATGAAGTAGAGCCCGGTCGTAACTGCCGGAGGAATGAGTGTCCTGAGCCAGACTCTCGTGAAGCGCGTGACCTCGCGGATGACTATGGTCTGGTATGAGACCAGAAGGCTTCTCCTCTTCATTCGCGATCTCCCTCTGCCGCATCAGCGCTGAATACCGGATCGTCCTCAGCGGGAGCGCTGCTCTTCGCCTCGCCTCCCGTGAGGTGCATGAAGAGGCTCTCGAGTCGGTTGAGGCGGTTCTTCATGCCGATGATCCTCACGCCCATGGAGCCGAGCTCCGCAAAGACCGAGTTGAGTCCCCTCGAGTGTGCGACTGAGAGCTCCATGGTCCTTGTGCCCACGAGCGTCCCGCCGAGGCGCTCCGCTGCCTCCCTGGGGATTGCGGAGTCAGAGTAGAGGATGATGTCCTCCTTCTCAGCGAGCGACATCAGATCATCGATGGTAGTCGAGGTGACGATCCGCCCGTGGTTGATGATGCCGACGCTCCGGCAGAGGTTCTCCGCCTCCTCGAGGTAGTGCGTCGTAAGGATTATCGCGGTGCCGCTCCGGTTGATGAGCCTGAGGAGATCCCAGGTCGCCCGGCGGACATTGATGTCGACTCCGGCGGTCGGCTCGTCAAGGATGAGGAGATTCGGGTTGTGCGCCAGGGCGCGCGCAATGAGAAGGCGCCTCTTCATGCCGCCGGAGAGCTCGCGGGTCTCCGCGTCCCTCTTCTCCCAGAGCTCGACGCGCTTCAGGATCTGCTCGGCGCGCTGCCTTGCAAGTGCCCTTCGCATCCCGTAGAGCCCGGCCTGGTTCACGACCACGTCAAAGACCCTGTCGAACTGGCTGAAGTCGAAGTCCTGCGGCACGAGCCCGATGAGGCTCTTTGCCGCCATGGTGCTTCTGTCAAGGTCGCGCCCGAAGACGCTCACCGTGCCGGAGGTCTTCTTCACGAGCCCGGCAATGATGCCAATGGTCGTGGACTTCCCGGCGCCGTTGGGGCCCAGAAGCGCGTAGAAGTCGCTCTCACCGACGGAAAAGCTCACTCCGTCGAGCGCCTTCACGCCGCCCTTGTAGACCTTGCTGAGTTCCCTGACAGATAGAGCGTCCAAGATCAGGCCTTTCTGCTGAGTGCCTCAGGGAGCTTCTTCGTGATGCCGTTGAAGCCGCCGTTGCTCATGGTGAGGATGGTGTCACCTGATTTCGCTTCCTTCACAACCGCCGCAAGCATTTGGTCAAAGTCATGGAAGACATGAAGGGGAACCGGCGCGCCCTCGGCGAGCTCGTCGGTGTTCCAGGGGAGATCCTGCGGCGCGAAGACGAACGCAATATCCGACTCCTCAAGTGAGCCCGCGAGGGTCTTCCGGTGGACTCCGAGCTTCATGGTGTTGGAGCGAGGCTCGAGTACCGCGATGAGCCTCGCGTCCTTCCCGATCTTCTCGCGGAGGCCGTGGATGGTGGTCCTGATAGCGGTCGGATGGTGGGCGAAGTCATCGTAGAGCTTCACCCCGGCGAACTCGCCCTTGTACTCCATGCGGCGGAGAGGCGGCTCAAAGGAGCAGAGCGCCTCAACGGCAGCCTTCGGATCGACTCCCGCGGGATCCGCGGCGCAGGCGGCAATCGCCATGAGCGCGTTCTTCACGTTGTGGAGCCCGATAAGCGGCCACTTCACGGTGCCGATTGACTCTCCGTTATGGAACGCCTCGAACTCCGAGCCGTCCTCCGCAAGAAGTTTGCAGGTCCACTCGCCGTGGTCGAAGCCGACCTTCACGAGATTGCTCCAGAGGCCTCTCGAGATTACGTCCTCCAAAGCCTCATCAGGATCCGGGACAACGACTGAGCCCCTTCCCGGGATGGTCCTTACAAGATGGTGGAACTGGACCTTGATGGCCTCAAGGTTCGGGAAAATGTCAGCGTGATCGTACTCGAGGTTGTTCAGGATCTGGATTACCGGATGGTAGTGGACGAACTTGGAGCGCTTGTCGAAGAACGCGGTGTCGTACTCGTCAGACTCGATGACAAAAAGCTTCCCGTCGCCCTTCCTCGCGGAGATGCCGAAGTTCTCCGGCACGCCGCCGATGAGGAATCCGGGCTTCTTCCCGGCCTTCTCCAGGATCCAGGCGACCATCGAGGAGGTGGTGGTCTTGCCATGGGTTCCCGCGATGCCGATTACATCGCGCCCCGGCACTACATAGTCCTCGATGAAGCCCGGTCCGGAGGTATAGGGAAGCCCCTTGTTCAGCATGTACTCGATGACTGGCATGCCTCTCTTCATGGCGTTCCCGACCACGATGAGATCGGGCGGGTTGTGAAGCTGCTCCTCGCCGTAGCCCTCGGTAATCTCGATTCCCTCGCGCCTCAGCTCATCGCTCATGGGAGGATAGACGTTTCTGTCAGAGCCGGTGACCTTGAAGCCGAGCTCGCGCGCGATAAGGGCGATGCCGCCCATGAAGGTACCGCAGATGCCGAGAATATGAATATGCATGAATCACCCCGATTTTTTTTCAATTTTAGCACAGGGGCACCATGCCGGGCTCTGCCGCGCGGAGAGGTGAATTCCAGAATCGAGTAGGCGGATGTTTTAGCATCACACCTCTCACAACACCGTACGTGCGGATCCGCATACGGCGTTTCCAGTTTGAATAGGCTAATCCCAATTGTGGATTGACCTACGAATACATATTCAGCC
>JAEEGJ010020014.1_pt1 | contig 14642 bp, 5 predicted proteins | sample 8958761 | NCBI WGS metagenome assembly JAEEGJ01 (sample SAMN16246546, study PRJNA631951) | gut metagenome | biome: gut microbiome; feature: rumen; material: RS-attached | host: Bos | place: Iran: Karaj | collected 2018-10 | reverse complement strand
ACGAAGTAGATTATATAAATGAAACATTAAATGATGATGATGAGTTATATCTTGAGGATTTAGAACAAGAGTTAGAACAGGATTTAGAAGAAGACCAAAATGTAAATGCAAATAATGATATCGCTCCAAGACCTGCTGATCAAGATAAGGTTATGAAGGAGTATTTTGTTGACCCTGTTGTGTCGGGACTTAATAATATCATTTCAAACATTTCTAAAGATCAGAATATATCCATAGAAGATGATCCAAGGTATCAGGAAATAATTCATACCGACGGGACTGATAGAGAGGCTGCTTTCGAGGAGGAAAAAAACTTTGATACACCATATGGAAAGTATTTTTCCACTACCAGTAACAACAATTACTATAGAAAAGTAGAAGACAGGTCTGCATATAAAAGACTTAAGAATAAAATGAACAGCCTTGTACAGGATATCGAAGATGTAATAGAAAAGAAGGTAGAAAGTGGTGACCTTACTGTAAATGAGGCTATGTATTATAAGTCATTTTATCTTAGCGGGATAAAAAGAAGTCTGAATGGATTTCCAGATTATTATATCTCCAGTCGTACTCCGTTAGGTCTGATAATTACATCAATCAGTACAGATATTAAAGCCGAGTCAGCGCATCATTCACTTGAAAAGAATATGGTTAAATGGGAAGATAAGTTCCCTATATATCCACTTGGAATAGAGAGTGCGAATCAACTGAAAACACTTGCGGATTACTGGACTGAAAAAGAAAAGGGTAAACTTACTCCGGCGAAGGAAAGACTTTATCGTGATACTCTCTACGCCCAGACATTAAGACTCATCAATATGTGTGATACTATTGAAAAAAATGTTACGAATCCAGATATAAATAGAGAGTTGCAGAATGATGGAGTTATAAATGGTAATCCTGTCCTTATTCACTCCTGTGCAGCTAGAGGAATGAGAGATCTAAGGAGTTCACTAGATGCATATAAGGTTGGTCTGGAGATGGGATGGACTATAGATGATATAGGAGTATTAGCTGCATATAAGAGATGCCTCGATGAAGTAAGAATTGAAAGTAATTTTGATCTTCATAGTAATCCAGAAATGCTGCTACCATATGACGAGCCACATTTTAATAATGACGAGCATCGTCTATACCTTGAAAAAATGAATACGCTTTATATGACCATATCTAAAAGTCGCATGACAGGAAAAGAAATGAGAAATACTTTTATGAAGAAAATGTATGATATGGTAAGGGAAGGGGCTCAAAAAGGTTTTATAGATTCGCAGTATGTCACAAAATACTTTAATAATGTATATGAAAGGAATAGTCAGAGAAATCTGCTAATAGAGCAGGGCAAGGAGCCAGCATTCCATATTGAAAATGTAAATAACAGTAGAGAAAGAAACACAGAACTAAATCTTCTTCTTACAAGATTTAATGCAATTAAGTCTTTCTTTATAAAGTTTGGAATCCAGTCTGCAGAGCATGAGGCACTCAGTAACTCTGTTCAGAAAGTTATAAAAAAGAGGAAGCCTATTCAGTGGGATTCTGAGGGAAAAATACACGGACTTAATATAGAACAGCTGGTGGATTATTTTAATGCCTTAGATGAGGCAATAGCTGATTCAAGATTCTATCAGGGAGAAAAGAAAAAGAAACCTTCAACAGAAGGTGGCAAAGACAGACTGAAGGGAGCTAAGGAGATAGAAGAGCTGGCAAGGCTTGAAAGAAATACCATAATTAAGAGCTTTAATCATAATAGAGAACTCGAAAATAAAGAAAGGTTTAAGGCTGAGTCATTAGAAGAGTTTAGAGTAAAAGCTGCGAAGTATACGCAGGATTCTGGGAAAGTTGAACTCCTAAATCTTAATAATATCCCTACAGACAAAAAAGGAAAAGAAAGATTAGTTGATTCTGCCGCAAAAGTCCTGGTATATAAGTTTGCTACATCTGAAAATGAAAGTATAAAGAAGGCGTTCCATAATATAGGTATTAATAAATTAAAGGAACAGATAAAAAAGAGTTCTGAGTTTAAGAGAATTATGATCGAGTACATAGGTACTCCCGGAATGACTGGTGAAAAGCTTTTTGAAAAGCTAAATGGAAATGATGCTATAAGCCGAATGAATGAGATACGTCAGAAGTATGAACAAAAGGCCGGTAGGGATGCGGAAAAGACAGTTGCAGCAGAGGGCAAGCTACGTATACTCCACTAATACATTTTATTAAAAAATGTGTTATAATGACATTCATAGCTTTTATTTGGAGGAGAATATGAAGGAGAAAGGAAAAGGGAGAAGAAGTCTAGCTTATCAGATATTCTTATTCTTTATTCTTGGCCTTATAATTACAGATGTCCTATCCTTTTTTGTTATAAGATGGATGGTTCTTACAAATGTAATGAACGAGAAGGTTGAGATATCCCAAAATGTAGCCTTAGATGTTGATAAGTCTATCAAGGAAACTGCTTCCTATGAGTGGGTAATAGATTATATGCTCAGTCATAAGGATGATGACTGGGACTTGGAGTATGATAAGGAAGATGAGACTTTACTCAAGTATGATGAACTATCTAGAAAGCATCCGGGACTTAATATCAGGTCTGTTACTGCTTCTGAGCTGGAAAGTTTTTCTGATGAGGATAAGAAGACCTTTGTAGAAATAGTTTATAATCAATGGGTAACCAGATTAAATAATATAAAAACATCCTATAATGCTGAATTTTTATATATCCTGGCAACAGATGATGAGTATAAAGAAGATACATTTATAATAAGTGCAAATGGTGGTAATCAGACTCGAGGAACCGAGATGGGAACTGCATATATCTTCGGAGTGGAAGTGACTAATAATGATATTCAGAAGGTGGCCTTTAAGCAGTTAAAGGATGAAGAAACCAATTCAATCTTTTTGGGCGATTATCTGGATGGTTACAGGTATATGTTCAGAATAGATGATATGAATCTTATTACTGGAATGACCTTCGATGTATCTAGTATGCAGCATGCAGTTATGGTTCATACTATAAGGTTTTTGATAGCTTTTATAATACTTCAGATTATCCTTGTTCTTGTTTGCAGATTCCTCTTATTCAGGAACTTCATCAAGCCACTAAAAATAATAGAGAAGAATGTAAGAGAGTATTCTAAAACTAAGGATGCAGATAGTGCCAAGAAGAGTCTGGAAAAAGTAGATTCGGATAATGAAATAGGTTCTCTTTCTGATGGTGTATATGAAATGATCTGTGAGATAGAGGATCACTTGGATGAGATAAGAACTGTAACCGCTGAAAATGAGCGTATAAGTGTTGAGCTTGATCTCGCTCAGAAGATACAGACAGATATGCTTCCAAGTATCTTTCCACCATTCCCAGAGCAGAATCAATTTGATATCTATGCATCTACAGATCCAGCTAAGGAAGTCGGCGGAGATTTCTATGACTTCTTTATGGTGGATGATGATCATGTGGCTCTTGTTATGGCAGATGTTTCTGGTAAGGGTGTTCCTGCATCACTTTTCATGGTTGTAGCCAAGACACTTATTAAGAACTATGCAATGATGAAGCTCCCTACTGCTGAAGTTCTGACCAGAGTAAATAAGCAGCTTTTGGAAGGAAACGATGAGGGTATGTTCGTTACAGTCTGGATGGCTATTATTGACATCCATACTGGAGAAGGAATTGCTTCTAATGCGGGTCATGAGCATCCTGTTCTTCGTCATAAGGACGGAAGCTTTGAACTTATAAAATATCGTCATTCTATGGCGGTTGCCATGATGCCTGGAGTACCTTTCGAACAGCATGATATAAAAGTGCTTCCTGGTGACAGAATATTTGTATATACAGATGGTCTGCCTGAGGCTAGAAATGGCGAGAAGGTATTCTTCGGAACTGACCGAATGCTTGAGACTCTTAATAGAGATCCAGATGCTTCGGGACAGCAGATGCTTAAGAATCTTATTGATGATATGAATGCATTTGTTGGAGATGCAGAGCAATTCGATGATGTTACGATGTTGATATTTGATTATTACGGAAATGATAACGAGAAGTAAGGTTTTTTATGGAACAGAAAAAAGAACGTAACAACATTATAGACATTATGAAAGCAATCATGATTATTTCAGTCATGATATATCACCTTATTTATAGACAGCAGGGGAGTATGTTTGACAGAATAATCAGAGAGATGATTTATCTATCTATGCCTCTTTTCTTTATGTTTTCTGGATATTTTTTTAAAGATAAAAATGAAGATACATTTTGGATAAGTTTAGGGAAAAGAATTAGGGATATAAGTATAGTATCTTTCATATCTATTGCTATATTGCTTATAGTTTTTGGACCATACTATATGCTGGTATATGACGGATTTACTACAAAGTCCTGGCTTGCAGATGTGTTAAATACCTATCTGAGACCAGAGATTATGTCAGTAGTCCTGCCTGATATGACGGGGAATCAGCTATTTAACAATCTATCACCCGTATGGTTTATCTGGACTCTTACATGTTCAACTATAGTTTTCTTTGTGGTTATGAGATTTGTTCAGGATAGTAATAAAAAGCTTCTTGTATCCCTTGTTATACTTCTTGTTTGCGGAGTTGTCATTCAGGAGCTGGTTCCACCTCTATCCTGGAGTCTGCAGTTAGCACCTCTATATGCGGGAATAATGATGATAGGTGTGGCATTAAAAAGGTTTAATGTTTTTGAAAAGATGGAAGAACAAAGCCTTACAGTGTCCTGTGTCGTTATGATAGTTGCAGCAGTTTTACATTTCTTTATTTTTACCTATTTTGGTTCAGATCTAATCTACACAAGCTTTTTAGGTGATAAAGGATATGTTACAGACCTCATGTTTATTATTCAGGTATTTATTGGAGGATACGTGCTACTTACTCTTGCAAGACTTATTAACCTATCAGATTATTCAAAGAGATGTTTTACATGGGTGGGTCGGCATACATTGGTTATCCTTTTATTCCATTGTCTGATAGGAGGTATTGCAGCTGATATAATGCATACCTATAACAAACCGGGGCCAGACTGGTATATAAGTCCACTTACCATGGAAATAGTAGTGAAGTCTATTATTTCTTTCCTGATAGCAGTTGTCGGCTGCGTAGTGCTCGGAATCTCAAATGATAAACTGAAGGAAAAGCATAAGAGAGGGTAAAGATATGACTTATAGATTTGAAACAGATAGATTAGTCCTTCAGACTTCTAATATGGATTTGGCACCTAAGATGCTTGAATACTATACGGAAAATCGTGCTTTTTTTGATAAGTACGAGCCAACACATCTGGATAGATACTATACCCTGGATTTTCAAACCAGGATGATGGAAATAGAAGTAAAGAATATGGAGACTTTGTCCTCGGCGTATTACTATTTTTCCCTAAAGGATGATCCTGAGAAGATCATAGGTTCCATAAGTTTTGTGCGAATTAGACCGGAACCTTATGCCAGTGTTATATTTGGATATAATCTTCATGAGGATTATCAGGGACATGGTTACTGTACAGAAGCCTGCAAAGAATCTATAAAACATGTACTTGGTTTGGCCAGAATACATAGGATAGAGTCACGTGTGCTTACAACTAATGAAAAGTCTATCCATGTATTAGAACGCCTGGGTTTCTTTCATGAGGGATTTGAGAAGAAAAGTATTCTTATTGCGGGAGAGTTCCGCGATCATCTGAGATATGCATATATAAACGAAGATTATTAATAATCTTCGTTTTTATGTTGCGCTTTTGTTGCGCTTTATATGATATTCTTTAAACAGTATATTTTATAATTATAGGTAACTTTGCGAGGCTTTTTAATAGTAAAAGGAGTAAAGAAATGAAGGATTTTGAATTAGAGAATGAGATTAACATTGAAGCAGAAAATGAAAATGTCGGGGAAAAAGAACAGAATCAAATAAAAAATGATATATATAAAAACTGGGATGAGCTGGAGGCATATGATGATAATCAGGAAGAGCCTCCTTTTTATGATCAGGCAAATGAGCTTGTAAAAAATGATCCTGAATATAAAAGAATCATGACAGAGGCCCGTGTAAATAAGTCTAATGAAATCGCAGAGAAGTATAATCTTAATAACATGGCCAAGAAGGTGGAAAATGATAAGGCTCATGCGCTGGTTAATCATTATAACTCACTTTTAAAGAAAAAAGGTGATAAGGAAGCAGAGGAAGAACTAAAGAAGATATCTATAGAGGATGTTAATAGAGCAAATGATTTCATAAGAGAATATGAAGACGAGCAGAATGTTATCCTGATGACTATCAAGAGGGATAGCGAAAAAGCCGCAGAAGAGGCTGTAGAAGACTATAAATCTGAATGGGTTAGTAACAAAGTAAGTGAGCTAAGAGAGGAATACGAGTCAGAAAAAGAGAAAAAAATACTAGCCAGAGATGAACTGGAAGAAAGTGATAACAGACTGTGGTATGAGTTCCTGAACGCGAAAAAGAAGGCAGGAGCGGACGTAAGGAGATATAACCAGAATCAAAGGACTAATTACAACACAGAGCTTCAGGAAACAGTCAAGAAATTAAAGGAACTATCTCTTGATAGTGTTTTTACTTTGGGAATCTTTAAGAAGACAGGACCAGAGTATCCTTTTGGACAGCAAATAAGTGAGAAGGATGTACGAGATGCTGAACAGATGTTTGATACACTCTTTATGGATCTGAATGCATTTTATCATAAGAATAACACTGGAGAATCTATACTAGATAACATAGTTTTTAATGGCACATCAAATGAATATAGGGATGCAGAGGCTGATGAATTAAAGGGCAAGAACATCTATGACTACTTGAAATTCGTACTTAATAAATGCGGGGTTAATGATTTTGAAAACTTTACAAAGAAGAAAATGGAAAGGTATGCCAAGGCACTGTTTATTCATGCTATTGCTACCCAGAGTGCAGATCTACAGTTTGTGCCTAAGTACTTTAAGGATGTAGAAAAAGCAGAACTTAGCCCTGCTGAGAATCAGAATGATCTGACATTTAGTACATTTACCTTAGTACAGGATGCTCCACAAAACCAGAAGGTATTTGAGGAAACATTGGAGCATGTTATTATAGAAATTGATGAAGATGTCATAAATAAGCTGGGTACTTATAAGCGTCTTAAATTCGAAGAGATGCAGGCTAAGTTCCCTGAGTACGAAGTTCCAGTTCTTGATCCTAAGACTGAGATAAAAGAAGAGCCTGAGAAACTCTCTGAAAATGCAGAAGAACAGCAGAACAAAGAAGAAAATAAGGAGGTTCCAGGCGGAGAAATAAAAGAGGAGGTTCCAAATAAGGACAAAATTGAGGAATCTCTTAATAAAGAAATAAAAGTTGAGCCTGAAAAAAATGCTAAAGATAAAGAAGTACCTGTAAAAAATGAGAAAAATATAGAAGAACTGAATGATGACTCTATCATTATAAATCCTGTACTCACAAGGAAAGAACGTGAGTTTAATCAAAAGGTTGATAACTATATCGAACATGCAGGTAAACCTTTTAATATTAGTGCTGTTTTTAGTTTTGTTCAGGGGGTAGGTGACCTGGCAAAGAACTATCCAGATTTTGGAGAACGGATACAGGGTCTAGATGAAAAAACAGCCCAGATGCAAATGTCATATGCTATGAATCAATCTTCCTTTACTAGGAAAAATCTACCGGCTGGAACTACATTTGAGTATACAAATAATCCTGATATCATAAAAAGACTTGCAGAAACATAGGTGACGGCAAAAGATCTGCTTGAGGATTTCAAGAAGTATAATGATAAGAACCGTGGTCCTTATTCAGATGTAAATAGTGTTATTATCGACATAATAGAGTCACATGATGAGCTTGTTTCATCTAATGATTATGAGGATATACTTAAGATAGATCCGACATATAATTATAGTTACAAGGCGGCATTTACAACTTTTCCATATAACAGCTTTAAGCAAAAAAATGGAAAATTTGAACCGGATAATAAAGCATATGTTGAAATGATGAACTTTATCCCATTTCTTGAAGTGATAAAGGATAGACAGACGTATTTCAGGGAGCATTATTTAAATACGCAGCTGGCCAGAAAAGGGGGCAATCTATCTGATAATAATATTAGAGATTATAAGAAGTATTTTGTACAGAATCTCGAGAAAACAAGAGAAAACTATAATAAGCTGAGAGCTGTTGATAGTAAAAAGGATCCATATATAACTTCCCTACAGCCTTTTGAACATGACCCAGGCTATAATTTTGGAGAAAACTGGCAAAAGGGACGACATGGGGCCTATGTTATGAGGGATGTGAATAGGCAGTTATCAGCGGTAGACCGTGGATGGCCTGTAGAAGATACTGGTCTCATTCTTGAGATGTACAGGGTAGAACTTTCTCTCAGAACTATTGCTGAAGGCGGTAGCAATGCTAATGCGCAGCAGCAGCGTAGGGCCAAGGAAATCCTTGAAAAAATAAGCGAACCATTGAATAAAGTGAAAAATGGTATCGTGACATCAGTTGAAATGAGAGATGACATAGTAGATAGCCTTCAGACTCCAATAAATGATTATGTAGAATTCATGGAGGGCTTCCCTATCCCTATTGGAAAAGCCCAGGTTCCATATGGTACTCCGGCTATAAAAGATATATATGAAGCTGCCAGACTACGTGAAGTAAAACCTGTTGAGATGGAAATCAAGGAGCATCGTATGGATGAAGTGAACATGGACTACACTCCAGGACTATCCTTCGATACAATCAAAGAGAACATAGATATTATGATGAAAGAACTGAATGCTGTTGAGATGGCCATCAAAGGATCAGATGAGTTTAAGGAGATGAAGATTTCGCTTCAGCAACTACAGACCTATGCACATGAGCAAATGGGCCATCTCCAGGAAGGAGTGGAACATAATGTGGCCTATGCAAATAGTCTGACTGAACTTAAAGAAAGACTTCTTGATACAACACAGAAGACTAAGAAATACCTGACTCATAAGCAGGTTCAGTTTGATAAGGATGGAAACAGACGAGAGGCTGGAAAGAGGCAGAAAAGAGAACAGCCACGTATACATATGTCCATTAATCAGCTGGATAAACTAAACTTTATGGTAGATATGATTGACGGGTACGAAAATGTGCGTGGTGCTAAGCATGATTATATGCACGGTCAGCTAAAACTTGATGTTGAAGCAGCAACTAATAGAATGGTAGAGAAACTCAATGGCTGTGCTGAAGTAATGCAAAACAAGAATGTAAGCAAGAATAATTATTTGCTTAGTCTTGGAAGAGTTCTTATGTACACTAAGATTGAGGATAAGTCTACTTTTAAGCCTCAGGAAGATGAAAAGTTTGAAGACTTTAAGGCAAGAATTAATGGTCTGGGTACCAGAGATATAAGTAAAGCTGAGATAGAGGCTATGATGAAGAAGGACCCTATTTTCAGAGAAATCATGCAGACTGAAAAGGACAGCTTTAATAATCCAAAACATAAGAGACTTAATGTAAAAGAGGCTCACGACCTTTATAATAATACAAAAGCACGAATTGAAAAGGAACAGGGACTGGCTAAGGATGAAAGGACTATAAAGGAAAAGAATAAAGATAAAGTAAAAAACTATAAGTCGAGTCTTATTTCTAACAGAAGCAGGAATCAGAGAAATACTAAAAAGACAGAAAAAGCAAACCAGAGACAGGAAATGGAAAATAAAAAAGGCTTTCATATCTAAAAAGGCGTAAAGTTTATGGTTTTGTTGCTCTTTTGTTGCACATTTAGTAGTATAGTTCAATTTGTAATAAATAAAGTAGTACTATAAAAAATGGAAAAGAGGAAAGTCAAAATGAAAAAGAAACTCACAGTTATTTTATCAATGGTTTTAAGCCTGTCACTTATGGCTGGTTGTGGAACAAAGGAAGAGGCAACCACAGAGGAAGAGGTTACTACAGAAGCTGTTACAGAGGCAGAATTAACAGAGGAAGAAGACGCTGTGGCTACAGTGGCAGATGCTTCTGACTCAGATGCGCAGTGGACTTATGGAGATTATACGTACACAGGTGATGACAAGATGTACGAAGCGATAACGGCTTATATATGTGATGAGCTAGGTAAGAATTACGAAGCATCAGATGTTGGTATCCCTACAATTATTGAAGTAAGCCGTGATGATTCTGATCCAGATGATATCAAGGTTTGGGGCGATTTCTGGTATGAAACATATAAGCTGGTAGGAGATACACTTGAGACACAGGCCGGAGGCTCTTATCCGGGATGTATGCATCTGAAGAGTAATGGAGATGCTTATAAAGTAGAGAGTTTTGACGTTGTAGAAGATGGAAGCAACTTCACTGAATCAGCTAAGGAAATCTTTGGCGAGAGATATGATGCATTTATGGAAGTTTACAGCAACGATGAGGTTAAGAATAGCAAGAGAATCGAGTTTATCTCTGAGTTTGTATCAGCATATAGTGTTCCTGCTACAAAGATGAAAGACTACGGTTGGGATCCTGTTGATCTCACAGTAGGAAGTGATGATTCAGCAGATAGTGAAGTTGTATACATGGGTGGGCTATATGCTTCTGATGAAGAGTGTGATGCGAACATTGCACTGTTCAAATCATCGGGAACTCCTATAGTAATTATCCAGGAAGGTGAGAATATCTACTATGGTGAGTATACTACTGAGGATGCAAAGCTTGATGATGGCACAGAGTATATAAAAATTACAGTCGAGGGCAAGACATATGGATACCATTTTGATGTGGATGCAAGTGGAAATGTAGATACTACTGGAATTATTGTAGATCAAGATGGTAAGTCACACTATGCAAAGCAGCTTGATGAAAGCGTAGCTATGGATATGAAGGAAATGACTGAATAATACTATTTCTGTTTGGAGAGAGGTATATGATATAAGAGATAAGTTAGTGAGACCTAAAGTCAGGTTTCACTGACTTATTTCACTTTTTTCTAAAAATTTTTGGCTAAAAAATGAAAAATTGTTGCGCTTATGTTGCGCTTTAGATGTTATTATAGTGAGCAGAAGGAATATTGTACCCAAAAGATAGGAGGTTGCAGATATGAAAGAAGGTAGTGATATATCAATCCAGAATGAAAGAGATGAAGCAATTAATAATGAAATCAAGGACATAGAGATAGATTATAAGGATTGGGATGCGCTTCAGAACTTTGATGAGTCGGCTATGCCAGTTCTTCCTGCTGATGATGAGATAGTCATAAATGATAATGATCCGGCACTTAAAAAAGCTGTTAATGATGTGAAGACAAAGGTCGCTAACGAAAAAGCAATGGCTATGAGTGAGGCCAATAAGGATTATAAGACCGAAATAAGTAAAGTAGAGGAAGCTAGGAGAACAATTGCTATAGCAAAAGAGTTTCAAAAAGATCTGCAAGAAGGACCAGGTAAGATAAAGAAGGTTCAAACTGAACTTCAGACTATGGAAAAGGCTTTCCCTAAGAATGTGTTTAATCCAAAAACTAAAGTATTTCAGGTGCCTCAAGGCACAAAGGATAGAAAACTCCTTAAATCAATAAATGATTACAATAAAAAAAGACAGGAATTAAGTCTTCTGCAGCAGAATTATAATGCGGCTAAAGAGGGTGTAAAGATAACTACACCTGAAGAACTAAAAAAGGCTAATGATATTATAAACGAGTACAGTAAAAAGCTTCAGGAAGAGATAGAAGTAACTAAGTTTATAGCAGAAGAAGCTGGTAAGCAGGAAAAGGCAAGGTATATAAAGAAATATAAAGAGGACTATAAGAAGAAGCTTTCTGACGACTATAATAGGGAAAAACTGGATAAGGTAAGTCAGAGAGAAGAGCTGGAGAAAAAGGACAGAACCAACTGGGAGAACTTTGTTAAACAGCAAAAAAATAAGGGCAAAGCTCCTTTTGTACAAACAGCTGATCAGGTAAATGTATATAATAATGCGCTCTTAGATGCTGTGAATAGTGTAAAGAACAACTCTTTGGATGAAGTATTTAAGACGGGAGCATATAAGAAAACAGCTGATGATTCTTTTGATATTGATAGGCTTAGCGACAAGGATCTTCGTGATTCTGAGCAGGCTTTTGATCGTCTTTTTATGGAAATCGAAGCATTTTATAATAGACATAAGTCCAGTGAGTCTGTATTAAAGAATACACAGTTTATCAGTTCGAACATCAAGGAACTCACACCTGAAGAAGCTACTCAGCTTAAAGGTAAGAGCGTTGAGGATGTTGTTACGAAGATACTTGATAAGAAGGGTATCAAGAAAGAAGAAATATCTGCAGATAAGTTCAGTCAGTATGCAAAGGCCTTTTATCTCTATGCTATTGGACGACAAAAGGTAAGTCTTAAATTTGTTCCTGGCGTTTATAGTATGGGAGAACAGGGCCCTGAAAAGCAACCTGCCGGAAATGATTCGAGTCATATTATAGAAACTGAGAAGGTAATTCTCACAAATAATGCCGAAGCAAAACAAGCTTTCACAAATAGAGAAAATGCTCCGCGATACATAAGGCTTAAGGCTTCTGAGATGAAAGGTCTCTATTCAATAAAGGAAGAGCCAGCTCTTTCGTTAGACGAAAATAAACTCTCAGAGCTCACAAATAAGCTTAAAAATCAAAAGGTTAAAAAGGCTAACACAAAACAGGAAATAAAATCAGCAGCTGCTGATCTTAAGAGAGAAAAGCAACGTCTGGATAAAGAGAGAGCAGAACAAAGAAGACGTGAGGAAGAACAGCGTAGACTTGAGGAAGAAAGGCGTAAGGCTGCAGAAAAGCTTGTTCCTAAGGTTGATCTATCTGAAAATAAAATAAGTAGTATCATAAATGATTATAGATCAGACTATGGTGGCAATGAACGAATAAATCTTACAGCTATTTCATTATACGCGGATAGTATACATAAGCTGATAAGTAACTATCCTGAATATGCCGAATATTTAAATGTGCTGAATGAAAAGATAGCGGCATATACGGAAATTAAAGAATCTTCTTTAGTTAAATCTACTAAGTTAATAAGTGGTATAAACATAGAATATGCGACTGAATCAGGTGATAAATTTGTAGCAGAAGCAGCACTTAATCTTTATGCTACGGCAAGGACCATAGGTGATACCATTGAAAAGTATAACAGTGCTCATGAAGAGGCTGGTATGCAAAACAAAGCATATAATGATATATGTCAAATAATTAATGATAATTTTGATATGATGCATCGTAGCAAATTTAGCGAAAGCATAAAGTATGATTCCACATATCTTGATTCATATAAGGCGTTCTTTACAACATTTCCATATAATAGCTTCAAGCAGGGAAATGGTGAATATGCACCTGATAATGCCAGATATAACGCTATGATGGAGAGACTGCCACTTATTAAGAATCTTCAGGCGAGACAGGCTTTCCTCACTAGTCGTGAACAAATCATTGATAGAATAAATGATGGTTTTAAGATAGACAAGGATATAAGAAATCTCCATGATGATTATATAAAGATTTCGAATTCTATTAAAAATGATTTTAGTAAGCTTAAAAGTATAGATCCAAAGGCTGATCCTGATATAAGCGCGCTCAAAGCTTTTTCAAAGGATTCTGACAATCTGTTTTCTAAGAATCTCGCTGGAGAAAGAAATGGAGACGTGGTAACAAAGGAGATTAATAGAAAACTGTACCTGGTTGACCATGGATGGCCAGTTGAGGATACGGCTTTTATAGTAGAAATGAGTCGGGTTGAAAAGGAACTTAAGGCTATCGCTCGTGGATCAAATAATGCAACTAATGCAGAAAAAAAGGAAGCCCAGATAATTCTTGACAAACTGAAGAATCCACTAGAAAGGGTTAGAAAGTCTATCGTTGCATCAGAAGATATGAGAGATGCAATGCTAAAAACCCTTCAAGAACCTATAAATAGATTTATAGAACTAAAAACATCAGTTAATAGGCAGGGCTCAGATATAATACAAAAACTATATAAACAAGCTGTAAATAGACGTATTATGCCATCTCATCTGGGTGGAGCAGATCATAGAATAGTTGCAGGACATGCGGATATAGAAGTGGCAGAGAACGTGGAGCCTGTAAGACAGCCTTTTAAGAAGCTTGCTCTTTCAAATGAACAGATAAAAGAAAATATAGATATAATGGTTCAGGATATGCATGCAGTGGAGATGGTAACCAGAGGATCTGATGCGTTTTATTATATGAAACAGGCTCTTCTCAGACTTCAGACATATGCTCAGGGGCCTATGAATCAGATTGATTCTAATGACGACAAGAAGTATAACTCATATGATGATTTGGCGGCTGAAAGACAGAAACTAACCAGAGAGAAAATCAGGGAGGCAATCAGGTATACTAAGGAATATCTGGAACATAAACGTGTTGATTTTGAGCGTGACCGTAATAGAAGAAATGATCCTGGAAGAGAGAAGAGGGAGCAGAAGAGAATAAATATGGCTATTACTCAGCTGGAAAAGCTGAACTTCCTTTTAGGTGCATTTGAGGATTTGGATAAGAGTAGGGCAATTGAAAGAATCAACCAGAAGATAGAAGCTGAGACCCAGGCACTTGCAAATGCACAGAATAAAAATGACTATATGAAAGCAGCTAGTAGGTTACTTACACTTTGTACTCAGAAGGGGGATTCATATTT
>JAEEGJ010020013.1_pt1 | contig 14642 bp, 9 predicted proteins | sample 8958761 | NCBI WGS metagenome assembly JAEEGJ01 (sample SAMN16246546, study PRJNA631951) | gut metagenome | biome: gut microbiome; feature: rumen; material: RS-attached | host: Bos | place: Iran: Karaj | collected 2018-10 | reverse complement strand
CCTGTGAGTTTGAGGAATTCAAAAAAGAATTAAGCGAAGATACACACTATATTGTAAAAGATAACATCTTCGTTATTCTTACTGATGCCGGATACCTTACAGCTAAGACAAAAGGACTCTTACCAGACTATGGAAGTGTAACCAGTGATTCGACAGAACAACTAATTACGACAGAATCTGTTGAAAATGGTATAAAGGTTATTGTAGAAATACCTGAAGGTTTTGACAAAGTTACCATTCTTCGAAAGTATCATAATAACGACTTCCGTCCATGGTATCAGCAAACCGTTACTGAAGGAACAACTTTTATCACTGCAATTGATTACTTTGTTGAAGAAAATGCATCTTATGCGTATAAGGCAGTTTATGAATCTACAAAAGACGGATCAAAACATAAAGAAGCAAACATAGAAACAGTCAAATCTACTGTTAATGGTTTGGAGCCACCATTTATATCTAATACGGCAGAGGGATATTTTTCTGAAGGATCAAAGAGAATCATATTTACAACAGAACCAGTAATTACTGTACTTGATAATTTTACATCTGTGGTTGGTAATTTTACACCATCTTCTTACAGTTTGTATTTTAAAGATAATGATTCTTATAACTATTACGATTTTCCTTTTGATTTAAATACAAAGCAATCTGTAGTCTTTCCAGATGATTATTTAACTAAAACATTTACATTTGAATTTATGCAGGTTGAGTTCTGTAATACAAGTGAGCCATCAGCTAAATATATTTTTGAAATAACCCAAAATATTCAGATTCCAAAATTTACATTTAATCGCTTTGAGGTGGACTCTACAAAGAATACAGGTACAATTAATTATAAAAATACAGAAGAAACCCCTCATCGTGGTTTCATAACCATTAATACAAGCAAACTTGATGGAATAGCTCACATAAAAAATACAATCAAACCACTTAATACATCAAATAATAACTTTGTTGTAACAAATGGTATAATGGGATACATCTTCAACGTGAAGGAAGAAAACAGTAGCTTTTCATTCTCAATTGCCGGTGTAAGATATAATCAAAAACAAAACAAAGCAGAAGCTTACGTTGAAACTTACAAAAATATCTCAGCACAAGGTTTGGAACAATCATTAACCGGTGGAAGTCATGCTACTAGTACTAATAATCAATGGAACCAGAACGATTTTGGTTTTGAATTAGCTGACAAACCGAATGTGACGTCAGGTGCACTTGATATCTGGATTGATGTTGTTGCTAATGATGGTAAGACATCTGGGCGAACAGGAGCAGCAGGCACTTATACAGTAAACTTCTATAGCGCAGATCCTGGAAGAACAGACGGAACACAATATGCTATTACATACCAGAATTCAAGTGTTCAGCCTATAGCAAGTCTTAAGGTCGAAGCAGAGGATGTATCAAATCCTTATTCCACCAGCCTTATTCAAATGAAAGCACCTATAGGATGTTATGCCAGCGTTCAGCCATATCAGACTCTTACAGGTACCTGGGAGTTCTAAGCTTACGATTCTTTAGAATCAAATGATAATAGATAATCCCCGGCAAGTGCTGCAATCATAAAGCCTCGCCGGGGATTTTTATATTCATCTTCCAATTCACGTGCAAAATCGATATAATCTGTCTATGTCACGTGAAAAGATTGTTGTATTAGATTTTGGTTCGCAGTATGCGCATTTGATTGCTAAGCGTTTCCGCATGCTTGGCTATTATTCTGAAATTGCCCTTCCTTCTGCTGGCCTTGAGGCCTTTGAGAATGCGAAGGGTATTGTTTTTTCTGGGGGACCTTCTTCAGTTTATGATGAGAAAATCCCGGAATTCAATTCTGAAATCTTAAATCTTGATATTCCAGTTTTAGGACTCTGCTACGGTCACTACATCGTTCAGCTTGGTTACAACGGCAAAGTTGGAAAAGGTGAAGTCGGCGAGTTTGGTTTTGCTACATTAAGATTCGCTGATGGCGTTGGCGGTGCAAACAGCAAGTGTCCGCTTTTCAAAGGTATTGAAGGCGATCAGCAGGTTTGGATGAGCCATCAGGATACTGTTTTCCAGATGGGTGAAGGTTTTGAAATGGTCGGCAACACAAAGGACTGTCCTTTTGCTGCAACTCAGAATCTTGCTAAAAAACGCTTTTCACTTCAGTTCCACTGCGAGGTAAAAGATACTCCTTGCGGAAATCAGATTTTCCAGAACTTTGCAGATTTCTGTGGAATGGAAAAGAACTGGGATCAGGACACTGTATTAAATATCATTCTTGAAAATATCAAAAAGGATGCAGACGGACGTAACGTTCTTCTCTTCCTCAGCGGTGGTGTTGATTCAACAATCACTTTTGCTCTTTTGAATAAAGCACTTGGTCAGGACCGTGTTCTTGGCCTTCATATTGATAACGGCTTTATGCGCAAGAACGAAAGCCACAACGTTGCAGAAGCTTACCGCAAGTTCGGTTTTACAAACTTTATCGTAGAAGATGCCAGCGAAAGCTTCCTTAAGGCAATCGCCGGTCTTACAGATCCTCAGAAAAAACGAATGGCAGTTGGTGAAAACTTTATTACAGTTCGTAACGAAGTAACAGCCCGCCAGAATCTCGATGACAGCTGGCTGCTCGCTCAGGGAACTCTCTATCCGGATATCATCGAATCGGGTGGAACAAAAAATTCTCATACAATCAAAACACATCATAACCGTGTTGCAGGTATTCAGGAACTTATTGCTAAGGGCCTGATTATTGAACCTATCCGCGATCTTTATAAGGACGAGGTACGTGCTATAGGTAAGAAACTTGGACTTTCAGATGAACTTGTAATGCGTCATCCTTTCCCAGGTCCTGGACTTTCTATTAACGTTCTTTGTAACGACGGAAAGCCAGACGCAAAGAATGAAGAAGAACTTCCTCTTGCACAGAAAGAACTTGATGAAATTAAACTTGATATGTTCTGCGAGAATTGTACTGCAAGTCTTAAGCGCAGTATTCTTCCGGTTCGCTCGGTTGGTGTTCAGGGAGACTTCAGAACTTACAGATTCCCGGCTTTGCTTACTTTTGCTGATGAGGGAGATGGATTCTATCACTTCCCTGGCAAGCGTGAAAAGATTGAAGAATGTTCATCAACAATTACAAATGCTGCAAAATATATTAACCGTACCTGTATTAAGCTTTATCAGAATCCAAAGATTGCAGACAGCGACCTGAAGATTCAGGAAGGCTACTGCGACCGCCGCCGTCTGGATCAGCTCCGCGAAGTAGACAACATCGTGCTTACAGAGCTCCATGCAAGCGGCTGGTACGACAAAATCTTCCAGCATCTTACAATCGACCTGCCATACGCAAGCAGTGCAGACCACGCAACTTTCGTTCTTCGCCCTGTAATTTCCGAAGACGTTATGACAGCCCGCTTTGCAATGCTTCCAAAAGATTTACTGGACACCATCGTTCACAAAATTGCAGAATTGCCGTTCGTAGATGCCTTGTATTTCGATGCTACAAATAAACCGCCTGCTACCTTCGGTTGGGAGTAAGCGTGTTTATTTGACCACATCTTTTTCTGTGATATAATCAAAATATGAATGAAAAGTTTATAGAATGGTTTATCACAGAAATACCGGTTCTTACTGAAAAAGGTATAATTACTGCTCAGACTGCTCACAGTCTGAATGAATACTACATAAACAAACTTGAAGAACTAAGGCGGCCTGTGGAAGAAAAACCGCAGGCTGCTGTCACAACAGCAAAACCGACCGCACCTGTAAAAGCTCCATCAAAAAAAGTTTCAAAAATTTCTGTTTCTGTAATCCTTACAATCATTGCCAGTGTTTTAATTTCTTTTGGAATCATTTCGCTCATTGCCTATAACTGGGCAGCAATTCCACGCATGGCAAAAGCAATTACCGCAATACTTCTTCTTACCGGAACACAGGCTGCAGGAGCAATCCTTATACTTAAAGGCAAATCAAAGATTACTAAGATTCGCGAAAGCTATTCTTTATTCTGGGCTCTCTTATTTGGAGCAATGGTTGCATTTGTTTCTCAGATATTTAAATTTCCCGGAGACTCAGCAACCTTCATGCTGGTCTGGACAGTTTCTTCAATCATCATAACTCTGCTATTTTCTGCACACACAACCTTCTATCTTTCTTTGTTATTCACTTTGATTTTTGCAATTACAGGCTGGGAGAAAACTTCTGCACTTTTACTCTACCCTATTTGCGCAGCTTTATACTTCCCTGCAAGAAAATCAAAAGCAAAAGTAATACCTCTTCTGATTTTAAGTTATCTTCTTTTTATCTTCCGGATTGATGAATTGCCAATTAACGTAAATGCAAAGGCACTGATTTTTGTATTCTCGCTTGCTTCAATTGGTTTAATCTTCCTTGGAAAACACGACAAATCTTTTACCTTCTTTGGAATAATAATTACAGCACTCGCTTCTATGATTTCGATTTTTGCTTCACGTTATTACAGTTCATATACAATCGAAATGAACGCAGTAAATTGTGCTGAACTTATTTTGATCTGTATTATCACCACAGGCTTTTACGCAGAAGCTGCTGTTATTCCATTTGTAAAAAGAATCAGAAATAAAGAAAAACTTTCTTTTGAAAATCTTCTTTATATGATTCCTTTAATTCTTGGATTGAATGCTCTGTTCCCTACACAAAATGAAATCTTATTAAATGCATCTCTTTCACACTGGTACAAAATTTTCCTCGCACCTTTCACTCTGATGATTCTTTACACAATGGCAATGTTTATAATCAGCTCGCTCAAAAATCATAAACTTTCCTGGGGCTTTTTTGCTTTCCTTTTAATAGAGGCACTTAAAATAAACGAAGTATCAGTATCTCTGTTCTATACTTTTATTGCACTTACACTTTTTATCCCGTTGGTAATTTTATGGAAAAACAAATTTGCAGTCACAGATGAAAGCTCGGTTACAATTATTACCACCCGTGTCATTTCTGCAATTCTGTTTTTTATTCCTGCCTTTATGTCGCTTTTTATTGATGAAACTTTCTATTCTACATCAAAACTTCCAGGCATAGGATTCTTGTGTTTTATTCCTGCAGCAGTTTGTGGTATAGCGCTTTCTGTTCAGTATGCTAGAAAAGATTTAAAAGAGTTCCTCAAAAACCTGGACATAATTATCAATCTGATTTTTGCAATTATTTCTATGGCTGCAGCAAGCAAGTCTAACAAAACTGCAATTGATTTAATGATTAAGATTTTTGTAGCACTGAACTTTATGTATTATTCGATTGTGGCAATCAAAAAAGAAAAATACATTTCCCTTCTGAACACCGCGCTTTCCCTGGCTTATTTTTTGATGTCACTGCTTGCTCCAGAATACGGCACAACAATCATGTATCTTTTCTGCGCAATTATGATTTTTGCAGCCGGCAGTTTCTTGTGGAAAAATAATTTTACTTCAACTGCAGAAATTAAAAACTGTTTTCTTATTGTAAGAATTGCTGCAGTTTTAATTCTGTTCATCACAATACTTCTGGCAAGAAAAGCAGAATCAGTTCTGTACACAAACAAAGGAATTGATCTTTTTATTCTCTGCAGTTTTACACCAGTCGCTTTCTTTGGACTTTTTATGTGTGGTATTTTTGCAAAAAAGAATTTCAAAGAGTTTTTGCTCAACATAGATATCTTCATAAACATTCTGTTTTCCGCAATTATACTTTCAGTGTCATATCTTTGTGATGAAAAAATCATTCTGCTGATTCTCGAAATTATAATTGGAATCAATCTCATCTCTTCTTGTATTTACATTATCAGATCCGGCCGATATGAGTATGCCTTCTACGCACTTTTTGCAATCATCTATTTTGTGATTTCATTTATGTCGACTGAGTTCTCTACAACAATCCTCTACCTTGTAAGCACAATAATTCTCTTCACTTCCGGTGTTTTCCTCTGGAGAGAAAATTTTACCTTAAACGAAACCAGTAAACAAACTTTATTCATAACCAGAGCAGTGTCTGCGGCAATCCTTCTTGGAACAACGCTTCTCGCAAGATACCCGGATTCAATTCTTTATGATAACAACGGAATTGAAAAATATATCTTAATCTGTTTTACACCGGCAGCGCTTTTTGGACTCACACTTTATTTTGTACTGGCAAAGAAAAATATTATGCTGTTTCTGGAGAATATTGATATTGTAATAAATCTTTTCTTCTCATCTTTAATTTTCGCAATTGCATATTTATGTAAAGCAAAACCAACTCAGCTTATTTCAGAATTCATAATGATTCTAAATCTGCTTGCAGCATGTATCTATATATTAAAGGATAAGAAATATGACTACCTTTTCTACCCGGCTTTTTCTTTAATTTACTTTTTTGTAGCTTTTGCAAGTACAGATAAATCAAACATTGCAGCAGGTATCTTTTTCATCATTGCTATAATCACAGCTGTTATTCATTTTTTTGCACAGACAAAAAATATTTCAGGCGCAAAAGTTGTCTGCACAATTACAACCGGCATTGTGCTCTTCTACGAAACTTCTATCCGCCATCTCACGGAATCAGATCACAATCATCTTGCATGTAATTTCTACATAATTGCCTGCATGATAATTATGGGGGCGGTTGCAGTTTATTATCTGTTACAGCTCATCAAAAATAAGATTTTCTTTAACCCGGCTGTTTTCCTTACACCGGTTCTTGTTATTGTGCTAACTTTTGTCGATGACAAATTTTCTGTATTACTCACCTTCCCAGTGATTCTGGTTTTCTGTATTTATTATTTCTATCTCGCATATAAAAATGATTCGCTGAAAACTGCAAACCTCAGCACAATTTATTTTGGACTCATGCTGATGATCAGGTTCTTCTCTTCGGGCTATGGCCTTAGCGTGCAGGGAATTACACTCATCTCCATGGGAGCCATTCTTTTGATTATGAATATTCTGATGACAAAAAGGAGAGAAAAAAATGCATAGAAAAAAGATTATCACACTTTCAATTCTGATTGTTTTTCAGATTTCAGTAATTGCGGCAATGTTCATTAAAGCCGGCGCCATCAAAAATTACGCTCGAAAAAACGACACAATTATCAGAGTGCACTGCACAGCCTATGATCCATTCCATCCGCTGAAGGGCCGCTACGTTCAGCTCACACTTGATGACGATGATATTAACGCTGCACAGTCGAGTCTCGGCTTTGAACTTTCTGATATAAGAAAAACAGCAAACGCCTATTACCTTCAGGAAGAATACGCTCTAATCATAGATTCAATGAACTGGAAAGATTTTAATTCCCTCGACCCTGTCCTCGAATTATACGTCGGCAAATCCGGCACCGTAATCCAAAAAGCCCTCTACGTTCACCACAACGGCCAGGAACTCCCGATTGAGCAGTATATTCGGGATTATAAATTGTAGAAGCTATTTATTATATAGAGACGCCATTCTGGGCGTCTTGATTTTTTTCTGCATTTTCAACAAGATGTGAAAAACTTTCCATAGAAAGCAATACACATTCAGGTTCATTATTCTTTACAATAATTCTAATACCGTCACGTTTCACTTCTTCAACAATCTTACTAGCTTCACCTTTGTTAAACCTACTGATTGGCGTAAATGAATCTATCATATTTCTTGCAGTTTTAAAATCAATCATACATCCCCTCCTAATAAAAACAATCAAAACAATGATAATTTTATATAATATATTTGTCAATATAATTATTAATATATACAATGACAATTCCTTTAAGTACAAAAAAATTAGTTCATTTATCCATAACATTTTGTTATACAAATAATATTTCTTTACAATTCAAAATCTCTAACTTATACTTTTAAATCATCAATATAAAGTAACTTGAATAATTAAAAACGTGTAAGCAAAAAGTTACCACAACAAATTGTAAAATTTGTTGAAAATCACTTATGCTGATAAACGGAGGTTTTATCATGAAAAATGCACGTTTTTATTTAGCGTCAATTTTTATTCTTTTGGGTTTACTTTGTTTTGGTTGTTCAAATGCAGCCAATGATACCAATGATAAAAATGATTCTGGGGATAAAAAAAACATTACTGCAACTCCCGGAGATAATGGTATTACTGTAACTGTAGATGCTCCAGAAGGCTGTACCATCATTTACTTCTTACGCGAAGAAAAAGGAACCGGGTATATAGAAGCATGGTATAATACTGAAAAGGCAACTTCGGGCGTCAACTCTATTCTTGATTGTTTTACTACAGAAAATAAAACTTATACATATTATGCAGATTTTTATAAGCCTGGAACAGAAGAATCAGGTTGGGTCTTTTTAGGAAGATCAGATTCTGTTGACGCAACAGCGTCTGCAACAGGAAAGACAATTCCTCGTGTAACTAACTCACCGGTAGCAACTTATGATAGCGATACAAAGAAACTTACGTTTACAACAAAGCCTGAATTTTCTTCACTGCAATCACCACTCTCTGAATATCCAAACTTATTAATTGAACTGGTCTATAAATGCGCTGACACTGTATATGAACCTATCTGTACATATGTGCCTGGTAGCGAGCAAACAGGAGCTGTATACGACTATATTTTCGAAAGATATAAAGGCAAAACACTTAAATACCATAGTATAAGATACAAAATGAAAAGTGCCGATGGAAAATCATCTTATGAATTTGATTCAGCGTATGAAGTCAAAATTGATGACATTACAATTCCAAATGCTACAAATACATCTGATATAGATGTAACTCCTTTAGACTTGTCAGAATGTATTCCTACAGCAGAATCAATGAAAAACAAAATCTTATGTAATGAGCAACCATGGCATGGAAATGAAAACTCGACTGGACCAGGATTCTTCTTTTATGTTTTTGCAAATACTGTAGAAAACGGCAAAATCGCAATTACACGAAAAGAATATAGATACAATGGAACATATGAAAATCTTACAATTAATGATCCAACTGTATTAACAGATGATAAATGGAGATACAACGGCACTGATGGCAAAATTACACAACATACTGATAAAGGTGACGAAACACGCGACATCATTTATTGTATAGATGGAAAATATTATTTAGCAAATGAAGAATTTGCCATCCCACGTGTCGGCAGTACAACTGGTCTAATTGGAGCAACCTTTAGCTTGACTTATGATACAGATTTTGGTAACACAACAATGGAATTTAAGATTAAAAACTCAACAACAGTTCATATTAAAATGACTGTAGATGAACAATCATATGAGGGAGATGCCACCGCTACATACACAAATGGAGTTTGTAAACTTTCACTCCCTGATAATTTGAAGGCAATTATGGAAACAACAGAGATGCATGCTCTTTATACAGGCACAGCCCTTGTCCCTGTATACCCAGTAAAAGAATACGGAGCACTTCCAGATTATAATTCGCTGTTAACACAATAAAATATTTTCTGATATGAGAAAAAAAGCGTGCTCTTAAAGGCACGCTTTTTTAATTTTTTTCAATTCTTGACGTAAGTTGTCACTGCATGGTCCGTGTCCTTGCGGGCACGCTTTTTTTTCGGTATTATTTACCTATGGACAAAACAGTTTACATAATTGGACATCGGAATCCCGATACCGACGCTGTTGTTTCGGCAGTCGGTTATGCAACTTTGAAAAATCTTTTGGGGCATGCTGAGTATAAGGCTGCCCGCGCAGGTCACCTTAATCCTCAGACCGCATATATCTTTGAAAAATTTGGACTTCAGCGACCTGAATATCTTCCTGACCTTGTGCCTAAGGTAAAATATTTTATGCAGGACAAGGTTGAAACTGTAACTGCAAATGTTTCTGTTTGGGAAGCAATTGCCCGCATGGAAAAAACTGAGACCCGCGTTCTGCCAGTTGTCGACAGCGAAGGTCACTATCAGTCGCTTCTTCATTACTCTGGTTTTGCAAAGGGCGTGCTCACAATTCTTAATCCGGAAAAGAAGCATCGCTTTTCAACAAGCATCAGCCTGATTCAGAAAACACTGAACGCACAGCCGATTTACATTGCCGGCGACGCAGATAAAAATTTCAACGCTTCAATTCACGTAGGCTCTTCTTCAACAGAAAGTTTTGAAAAACGACTTGAAGCTCATGCGAGTGAAGACATTGTTGTAATTTCATCTGACCGCGAAGACATTCAGCGCATCTGTATTGAACACAAGGTTAAGCTGCTCATCACAACTTCTAACTGTGTAATTGATAAGAGTCTTCGCGAGCTTGCAGAGAAGAACGGTGTTTCTGTAATTGTGAGTCCGTACTCAACTTCTCCTACTTCTATGCTCATTGCTTACTCTATGCCGGTTTCTTCAATGGGTGATAAAGAAATCATTACTGTTCACGCAAACGATACAATCTCAAAAATCAAAGATATTTTGAAAAACGCTCACTGCAAATATCTTCCTGTTGTTGATGATGAAAACAAAGTGATTGGAATGATTTCTGAGCACGACCTTATGAAGGAGCCAAACATTGAAGTGATTCTTGTAGATCACAATGAAATCACTCAGGCTGTTGAAGGTATTGAGCACTATAAGATTCAGGAAGTAATTGATCACCACCGCATCGGTTCAATTCCTACAAAAAATCCTATTACCTTTATTAACCGTCCGGTTGGTTCTACTTCTACTCAGATTGCAGGACTTTTCAAAGAATATCGTATTGCAATTCCAAAGGACGTTGCTTCATTGCTTCTCTGCGGAATCCTCTCTGATACTTTGATTTTGCAGTCGGCAACTGTTACTGACACAGACCGCGACATGGCTGAATATCTTTCAAGCATTACAGACCTCGACATCAAAGAACTTGGAAACGAGATTCTTATGGCAGGAAGTAAGGTTGGCGGAAGACCGGCTGGTGAAATCATCCATCAGGATATGAAGGAATATACAGAGGGCAAACTTACTTATACTGCAAGTCAGATTGAAGTTGGAAACCCACAGGAAATCCTTGACCGCAAAGCCGAGTTTATGGAAGAACTTGCCGTTGAGCGCCGTGCCAACAAAGGACTCTTTGCGTGTCTGCTGGTTACCGATATCACAAAGCTTTCGAGCGTGCTGCTCATAGACTGCGATCCGAAGTTTGTTCAGTTCATCACCTTCCCTAAACTGGAAGACGGTGTTTACTATCTTCAGGATGTGGTTAGCCGTAAGAAGCAGCTGATTCCGTTGATTACTGAGCAGGTTTTGAACTATAGCGCATAACTACGAATTATGGGTTTGATACGCCAGGCCCTTCGACTCCGCTCAGGGACCGGGCTACTCAACCACCGGAACTTGTTTCAGAATCTATAATTAGATATACTTTAAGTATCATGAAAACATTTAAATATGAAACTCACCTTCATACGAGTGAAGCAAGTGCCTGCGGATCTTCGCATGGCGCTGAATATATTTCAGTTTACAAAAAGCTTGGATATGACGGCATTTTTGTAACTGACCATTTCTTTGGCGGAAATACTGCAGTTTCTTTTGAGCTGGACTGGCACACACGAATTGAGCAGTATTGTGCGGGTTATGAAAATGCACTCGCAGAAGCTAATCGCCAGAACGCTCTTGACGGTGGAAATTTTAAGGTGTTCTTTGGGATTGAGCAGACTTTCTCAGGTGATGATTATCTGATTTACGGTCTTGATAAAAACTGGCTTTTTGATCATCCGGAAATTGAGACAATGAATCATGCGCAGCTTTTTGATGCAGTGAACCGCGAGAACGGTCTTATGATTCAGGCACATCCATTCAGACTTCGCGGCTACATCAATGCGATTCACATTCATCCGCGCGAGATTCACGGAGTTGAAGTTTACAACGGCGGCAACACACCAGACCAGAACGAGCTGGCTCTCGCTTACGCAAAAACTTACGGCTTCCCAATGACCAGCGGTTCAGACATTCACAACATTGCGTTTGCTCAGGAAGAAAAAACAGAAGGCAAAATGGCCGTAGGCGGAATGGAGTTTGAGACTCCGCTTACAAAAATTGAAGATTATATTGAAAGAATTAAGAATAAAGAAGGAAAGGTAATTTGTTAGAAGGTGGTTTCGACAGGCTCAAACACCGCAGTCTGTAGTTCAACTACCGCACATTAAGGAGATATATATGAAAGAAAAATTTGATGTAACACCAGAACTTTTGAGAGAGAATTTTATTGAAGTTTATCAGGCTGCAGAAAACGGTCGCGACACAAACGGGGAAATCCGCATGTTTGCTTCTCCGGCCCGCATCAATATTATCGGCGAGCACATTGACTACAACGGAGGCTTTGTATTCCCTGCCGCAATTGACCGCTATCTGTACTGTGCTATCCGCAAGCGTACTGACACAAAAATCATCTATAATGATCTCTTCTTCCCTGGCACTTACACATTTGATATTAATGATGATTTTAAATTCGACAAGGCAAACGACTACGCAAACTTTTTGAACGGTATTCTCAGCTGCATGAAAAAGCGCGGACTTACTTTCCCTTGTGGATTTGAAGTTCTTGTTGCAAGTAATGTTCCTAGTGCAGGCGGAATCTCATCTTCTTCTGCTTTGGAATGCGGCTTTGCATGGGCTGTAAGCGAAACCTTCGGCTTCAACATCAGCAGAAAAGATATTGCTCTTATGGGACAACAGAGTGAACACGAGTTTATGAATGTAAACTGTGGTATTATGGATCAGTACATTATTGCAACCGGTAAAAAAGACACTGCAGAACTTTTGGACTGCGCTAAGATTGAACACGAATATGTTCCTCTCAACCTTGGCGATTACCGCTTTGTTGTTATGAACACTAAAAAGCAGCGCAAGCTTGCAGATTCAAAATATAACGAAAGACGCGCTCAGTGTGAGCAGGGGCTCGCAGAGCTTCAGGCAGCAGGTCTTAATGTTCCAGATCTCTGCAGCATTACTCCTGAAGTTTTTGAGAAGAACGGCAGCGCAATTAAAGATGAAGTGATTTATCGCCGCGTACGCCACTGCGTTACAGAAAATGACAGAGTACTCCGCACCGTTGCTGCGCTCCGCGCCGACAAGCTGGAAGAACTCGGACAGCTCCTTTACGCTTCACACAATTCACTTCGCGACGACTACGAAGTTACAGGTATTGAGCTTGATACACTTGTTGACGTTGCAAGCAAGCAGCCAGGCTGTATCGGTGCCCGCATGACAGGGGCCGGTTTTGGTGGATGTGCAATTGCGCTTGTACACAAAGACAAGGCCGAAGATTTTATTAAGAACGTTCAGGCTGGATACAGCAAAGTTGTTGGCTACGAAGGTGGCTTCTTTGCCTGCTCTAGCGGCGACGGAGTAAGAGAAATTAAATAAAATGCAGAATGAGACGTTTGCAAAACAGCTTGCTACAATCCTCGGAATTTTTGGAATTACTACCAATTTTATTGGAGCAATAATTTCCTTTATTACAGGGCTTCTCCATGTAAGCGGAGCTAAAAATTTCATTGTAGACAGTTCAATCTGTTTTGTATGTGCTCTCATTCTTCTTTTTATTTTCCTTTATTACTGTTTTAAGAAGAAGGATTACAACCGCTTTAATTTTATTGCGGTTACCTTCTACGGCTTTGTTACCTTTACCGCCATGTACATTACAAACGGAAACCTTCGCTGCGGCTTTCCGTTTTACATGCTGATTATTCCGATGTACTATGGCTTTTCAATGCCGCTCAAAAAGACAAGCTTCTTCTTCCCTGTTGCAAATCTGATTTATTATAATCTGCTTTTTGTATTAACCTTTGTTGCTCCGTTCTTTCCTGGCCGCGAGGTTGTTACAAACTCAAAAATGCTTCAGACCTGTACCGCATTTTCTATCAACTATATTTTTATTTTCTGCGTATGTTTTGTTGTTTCAAAGCAGTTTACAAAACAGAATCGTAATCTTGAAGATTCAGAAAAACGCTATAAAGAACTTTCTTCGCGTGATGAACTGACTGGTCTTTATAACAGACGTGCTCTTGATAACCGCGCCGAGCTTGGCTTAAAGAGCGTTATTATTTATGACATTGATTATTTTAAAAATATAAACGACACATATGGTCATCAGATTGGTGATTCTGCACTGAAGAATCTTTCTGAAATTGTTCTTAAATACTGTTCGAATGAATTTGAACTTTACCGCTACGGTGGAGAAGAATTCGTAATTCTTTCACGCCTGCCAGATAATAAGACGCTTGAATTATTTCAGCGGATTATGAACGATGTACGGATGCATTTTGTAGTAGAAGGAAATCCGGTTACAATCTCTGCAGGCATTGCTTCCTTCTGCAAAGATTATAACCGGACTCTTAAAATCGCCGATGAAAATCTATACCTAGCCAAAACTGATGGCCGTAATAAGATTTACATGAACGGCGATGAAATTAATTAGAGTGTCGGATACTTATCAAAGTAAGCCTTAGTTTCCTTAGCAACTACACCGCTCAAAACAATCAAAGCGACACAGTTAGGAATTGCCATAAGACCGTTGAAAATATCTGCAATTGTAAATACTGCGTTTACCGTGAAGTATGGTCCGATTGCAACTGCAAGAATGTAGAGCCAGCGGTAAGCCTTTACAGGTCCCATATTTCCCTTTGTAAGATATTCAAGACATTTTTCTGAGTAGTAGTCCCATCCAAGAATTGTTGTGAAAGCAAAGAAAGCAAGACAAAGCATAAGAAGGAA
>JAEEGJ010020012.1_pt1 | contig 14643 bp, 9 predicted proteins | sample 8958761 | NCBI WGS metagenome assembly JAEEGJ01 (sample SAMN16246546, study PRJNA631951) | gut metagenome | biome: gut microbiome; feature: rumen; material: RS-attached | host: Bos | place: Iran: Karaj | collected 2018-10 | reverse complement strand
CCCAGGTGACCAACCCGCCCATCGACTCCATCCGCGAGCAGATGGTCATGTCCCTGTTCGAGTATATCGGGCGTGTGGGCACGGGCATCCTGACACCGGACGAGGACAACTGCAAGATGGTGCGCCTCCCGCATCCGATCCTGACCAACACGCAGCTCGACCTGCTCTGCAACATCCGTTACAAGGGCTTCAACACCGTCAAGCTGCCGATGCTGTTCGAGTGCGCGGCAAATACCTCCGCCGCGGCGGCCAACCTGCGCCGGGCCCTGTCCGACCTCTGCCGCAAGGCGGAAAAGTGTGTCGATGACGGTGTGAACTATATCATCCTGTCGGACCGCGAGGTCGATGAGGCCCATGCGCCCATCCCGTCGCTGCTGGCCGTCAGCGCGGTGCACCACCACCTGATCGCCACCGGCAAGCGCGTGCAGACGGCGCTGATCGTCGAGAGCGGTGAGATCCGCGAGACGATGCACGCCGCGCTGCTGCTCGGCTATGGCGCTTCGGCCATCAACCCTTATCTCTCCTTCGCCATCATCTCGAGCCTGACGCACGGCGGCAAGATGCAGCTGAACTACGCCACGGCCCGCGCCAACTATATCGAGGCGATGAAGAAGGGCCTGCTCAAGATCATGGCCAAGATGGGCATCTCCACCATCCGCTCCTACCGCGGCGCCCGGATCTTCGAGAGCGTCGGCCTGGACGAGGGGCTGCTCCACGAGTACTTCGGCACGGACCGTTCGACCATCGGCGGTATCGGCCTGGAGACCATCGCGCGCGACGCCATGTGGTTCCACGCGCAGGCCTATGCCGATGCGGAGCATAAGGTTTTCCTGCCCAACGTCGGACAGTTCCATTACCGCAAGGGCGGCATCGAGCACGCCTGGAATCCGGAGACGATCTCCTCGCTGCAGATTTCCACGCGCCTGGGCAGCTACAGGAAATACAAGGAATTCACCGCCGCCGTCGATGGCAAGGCCGATCCGATCTTCCTGCGCGACCTGCTTGACTATAAGCGGGGTACGCCCGTTTCCATCGACAAGGTGGAGCCTGTGGAGGATATCGTGAAGCGCTTTGTCGTCAGCGCCATGAGCTTCGGCGCCCTGAGCATCGAGGCACATGAGGCCATCGCCCTGGCAATGAACCGGTTGGGCTCCCGCTCCAACACGGGTGAAGGCGGTGAGGACAACGAACGCTACCACACAGATGTCGATGGCGTCTCGCTGTCGAGCAAGACCAAGCAGGTGGCCTCCGGACGTTTCGGCGTCACGGCGGAATACCTGGTCAACGCCGAGGAAATCCAGATCAAGGTCGCCCAGGGCGCGAAGCCCGGCGAGGGCGGCCAGCTGCCGGGTTTCAAGGTCAATGCCATCATCGCGAAGACCCGGAACTCCATCCCGGGCATCTCGCTGATCTCCCCGCCGCCGCACCATGACATCTACTCGATCGAGGACCTTTCCCAGCTGATCTTCGACCTCAAGAACGTCAATCCTGCCGCCGCCATCAGCGTCAAGCTGGTTTCCGAGAGCGGTGTGGGAACGATCGCCGCCGGCGTGGCCAAGGCCAAGGCGGACCTGATCGTCGTATCCGGCGCCGAGGGCGGCACCGGAGCATCCCCGGCCTCTTCGATGCGCTTCGCCGGCATCAGCCCGGAAATCGGCCTGTCCGAGGCGCAGCAGACGCTGGTCCGCAACGGCCTGCGCGGCCAGGTCCGCCTCCAGGTGGACGGCCAGATCAAGACCGGCCGCGACGTCATCCTGCTGTCGATGCTGGGCGCGGACGAGTTCGGCTTCGGCACCCTGCCGCTGATCGTGCTCGGTTGCGTGATGATGCGCAAGTGCAGCCTGAACACCTGCCCTACGGGCGTGGCGACGCAGGATCCGGAACTGCGCAAGCATTTCCTCGGCAAGGCGGATTATCTCGTCAATTATTTCACCTTCCTGGCCCAGGAAGTGCGGGAATACCTCGCTGAAATGGGCTTCACGAAACTGTCCGACATCATCGGCCATACGGAACTGCTGGTGCGCAAACCCGATGTCCCGGTCTCCAAGGCCTCGTACATCGACCTGTCCCGCCTGCTTTTCCGCGAGGAGGGTGCATCCTGCTGGGCCGGCGGTCCGCTGCATGACCTGCCGACGGTGCGTGACATGGAAATCATCAAGGCCGCGCAGCCGGCCATCGAGTGGAAGGAGGAAATCAGCCTCGAATACCCGATTGCCAATACGGACCGTGCCGCCTGCACGATGCTCAGCGGCCGGATCGCCTCCAAATACGGCGCTGAAGGCCTGCCGGATTCGACCGTGAACATCAAGTTCAAGGGCTCCGCCGGCCAGAGCTTCTGCGCTTTCCTCGCCGCCGGTGTCAATGTCCGCCTGGAGGGTGAGGCCAACGACTATGTCGGCAAGGGCCTGAGCGGCGGCCGGGTGGCCATCCGCCCGTCCACGCGCGCCACTTTCAAGGCGGAGGAGAACACCATCGCCGGTAACACCTGCCTCTACGGCGCCACGGGCGGCGAAATGTACGTCGCCGGCCGGGTGGGCCAGCGCTTCGCGGTCCGCAACTCCGGCGCCAAGGCCGTCGTGGAGGGTGCGGGAGACCATTGCTGCGAATACATGACAGGCGGCCGCGTGGTCGTCCTGGGCCCCGTGGGCCGCAACTTCGCCGCCGGTATGTCCGGAGGTGTCGCCTACATCTACGACCCGGGCCACGTGTTCGATTACTTCTGCAACCTCGACATGGTCGAGATTTCCCTGGTCGATGACAAGCTCGACCGCAAGGAACTGCACGAACTGGTCCGCCAGCACTACCTCTACACCGGCTCGAGCCTGGCGAGGACGCTGCTGGATGACTGGACCCGTTCCGTCGACGATTTCGTCAAGGTCATTCCGATCGAATACAAACATGTCCTCGAACAGGAGCGCCTGCGCAGCCTGGCAGAGAAAGTACAGCACCTCCAAATCCAATATTGACGCGTTATGGGAGACTACAAAGCATTTTTGACGATACCCCGCAAGGAGGCCGGTTACCGGCCGGTCAACGACCGTATCCATGATTTCGGGGAAGTGGAGCAGACGCTCAATGAAGGCGACCGCCGGCTGCAGGCGTCACGCTGCATGGATTGCGGCGTCCCGTTCTGCAACTGGGCCTGTCCGCTGGGCAACCGCCCGCCGGAGTGGAACGATGCTGTCTATAAGGGCGATTTCGAGCTGGCTTACCGCCTGCTCAATGCGACCAACGATTTCCCGGAGTTCACCGGACGCGTCTGCCCGGCGCTGTGCGAGAAGGCCTGCGTGCTGAATCTTACGCTGCACGAACCCACGACCAACCGGGAAAACGAGTGCGCCATCACCGAGATCGCCTATCGGGAGAACTATGTCCGTCCCGTCAGCCCGGAGCGCAACGGCCGCAAGGTGGCCGTGATCGGCGCGGGCCCTGCCGGACTGGCCGCCGCGAACCAGCTCAACCGGAAGGGTTACACCGTGACGGTCTTCGAGAAGAACGAGAAGGCCGGCGGACTGCTCCGTTTCGGCATCCCTAACTTCAAGCTCAGCAAGACCGTCATCGACCGTCGCATTGCCGTCATGGAGGAAGAGGGCGTCTCTTTCCGCTATGGCGAGCAGATTGCGCCGGACGCGTTGCCGAAGGGCTTTGACGCCTATGTCATCGCCACCGGCACGCCGACGGCGCGCGACCTGCCCGTCCCCGGACGGGAACTGAAGGGCGTCCATTTCGCCCTCGAACTGCTCTCGCAGCAGAACCGGGTCCTGTACGGCACCGAGGTCGATCCCGCGGACCGCGTGACCTGCAAAGGCAAGGACGTGCTGGTCATCGGCGGCGGCGACACCGGCTCCGACTGCATCGGCACGGCACACCGGCAGGGCTGCAAATCCGTGATGCAGATCGAAATCATGCCCAAGCCGCCCGTGGGACCGGACGATCCGGCGAATCCCTGGCCCAACTGGCCGCGGACGCTCAAGACTTCCTCTTCGCACGAGGAAGGCTGCGAGCGGCGCTGGAACATCAACACGCTCCGCTTCCTCGGCGAAGACGGCCGCTTGACGGGCGTCGAAATCCAGCCCATCGACTGGGAGAAGAATCCGGACGGAGGCCGTCCGAAGATGGTCCCGGCCGGCGACCCGGAAGTGGTGAAGGCCGATATCGTCCTGCTGGCCATGGGCTTCCTGAAGCCGCAGCTGCCGGAGGTGAAGGAGAACGTGTTCTTCGCCGGCGACGTGCAGAGCGGCGCCTCCCTCGTCGTGCGGGCGATGGCCTCCGGCCATGCCGCCGCCGATGCCCTGGATGCCTGGTGCCGAAAGACCAAGGCCTGATAGTTCTTTTTTAATCCCCTGATTTAGAGTTGCTTGCGAATTCCTAGAGTTCGCTTGTAGGGGGATTATTATACCTTTTTGAAACCAAACCAACCCAAAACAATAGTAGTAGTGTATTATGAAAAAGATTGAAGCCATCGTCAGAAAGACGAAGTTCGAGGAGGTCAAGGAGGCCTTGCTCGCAGCGGACATCAACTGGTTCGAGTACCACAACGTGCACGGAATCGGTCAGAGCCGTCAGGAACGTATCTATCGTGGCGTCCAGTATTCTACGGACGTGATCGAGCGTGTCGCGCTGACCATCGTCTGCCGCGACCAGTTCGTGGATCCGACCGTGGAGGTGATCCTGAAGACCGCCTCTACGGGAGAGATCGGTGACGGACGCATTTTCATCAGCGACGTCATCGACACCTGGTCCATCCGCACGGGAGAGCACGGCGACACGGTGCTCCGGGACAAGAAGTAGAACCCCTTAAAACGTATGTAAAATGAACGATATAGCCATTTCCCTCGATACTGTCTGGATGCTGCTGGCCGCGATGCTGGTTTTCTTCATGCAACCGGGCTTTGCGCTGTGCGAAGCGGGATTCACCCGCAGCAAGAACACGGCGAACATTCTGATGAAGAACTTTGTGGACTTCATGTTCGGTTCCCTGCTTTTCTGGTTCGTCGGCTTCGGCTTCATGTTCGGGAGCGACGGCGCCGGATTCATCGGCATGCCCAACTGGGGCGACTTGTCTTTCTACAAGAGTGACCTGCCCGTTGAGGGTTTCCTGATCTTCGAAACCGTCTTCTGCGCTACCTCCGCCACCATCGTGAGCGGTGCGATGGCCGAACGGACGAAGTTCTCCATGTATCTGGTTTACAGCGCCGTGATATCCCTCCTCATCTATCCCATCGAAGGACATTGGACCTGGGGCGGCGGCTGGCTCGCAGACCTCGGTTTCCACGATTTCGCAGGTTCGGCGATCGTCCATAGCGTGGGCGGCGTGCTGGCGCTGATCGGTGCGATCGCGCTCGGTCCGCGTATCGGCAAGTACACCTCCGACGGCAAAAGCCGGGCTATCCCCGGCCATAACCTGACGATGGCGGCTCTCGGCGTGTTCATCCTTTGGATGGGCTGGTTCGGCTTCAACCCGGGCTCTCAGCTGGCGGCGTCGGGCGAGGTGAACCGCGTGGCAATCTCGCACGTCTTCCTCACCACCAACCTTGCGGCAGCTGCCGGCGGCGTGGCGACCATGTTCATCACTTGGTGGAAATATGGCAAACCTTCCCTCTCTTTGACCCTCAACGGTGTCCTCGCCGGCCTGGTCGGCATCACCGCGGGCTGCGACGTGGTTTCCCCGCTGGGTTCGGTCATTATCGGCCTGATCTGCGGCATCGTGCTGGTCTTCTCCATCGAGTTCATTGACCGCAAGCTGCATATCGACGACCCGGTCGGCGCTTCCAGTGTCCATGGTGTCTGCGGTATCCTCGGCACGCTCCTGACGGGCCTGTTCGCTACCGACGGCGGCGTCTTCTACGGCGGTGGCTGGCACTTCTTCGGCGTGCAGTGCCTGGGTATTCTGGTCATCGACCTTTGGGCGGCCGCGACCGGCTTCCTGCTCTTCTTCGGCATCAAGAAACTCCACGGCCTCCGTGTGGGCAAGCGCGTGGAAGAGGAAGGCCTCGACATTTACGAACACGGCGAAAGCTGCTACAACGGTTAATCCTTAATCAGAACGTATCATGAAAAAGATATTGATTATCACGGCTATCCTCTTTACCGCCGCCGTGACGGCCAAAGCACAGGACACCATGGAAACCACGATTGGGACGGATCTCGTCAGCCAGTACGTCTGGCGTGGTCAGGATCTGGGCGGCGTGTCGGTCCAGCCGACGCTCGGCCTCGCTTACAAGGGCCTGAGCCTGTCGGCCTGGGGTTCGACCGGCCTGTCCAACCCGGCGGACACGCGCGAGTTCGACCTCACGCTGGCCTACACCATCGGCGGATTCAACATCGGCGTGACGGATTATTGGTTCAATGCGGGTCTCGACCCGCTGAACCGATACTTCGCGTACGCGGCCGACTGCACCAACCATGTGTTCGAGGCCAACATCGGCTATGATTTCGGCTTCGCTTCCCTGCAGTGGTACACCAACTTTGCGGGCAACGACGGCCTGACTCCGGCCGAAAAGCGCGCCTACAGCAGCTACGTGGAGGTCAGCGTCCCGTTCGTTCTCGGCGGTGTCGATTGGACCGCCGCGGCGGGTGCCGTCCCGTTTGCCACGGACTTCTATGGCGTGGAAGGTTTCGGCGTTGTCAATGTGGCTCTCACGGCGTCGAAGGACATCCGGATCACGGATTCCTTCTCGATTCCGGTCTTCGCCCAGGTGGCGGCCAATCCCTACAGCAAGAACGCCTTCTTTGTCTTCGGCATCACGCTGCAGCCGTAACTGATTGAATCATTCAGGAATAAAACAGTAAACTCATGTGTGGAATAGTCGGTATTTTCAATGTGCAGGAGCAGACTGACGCGGTGCGTCAGAAGGCCCTGGAGATGAGCCGCCGGATCCGTCACCGCGGACCGGATTGGAGCGGAATCTGGTGCGGCGGGAGCGCCGTTCTTGCGCACGAGCGGCTGAGTATCGTGGACCCGAAATCGGGCGGTCAGCCGCTGCTTTCCCCGGACGGGAAACTGGTTCTGGCCGTGAACGGTGAAATCTATAATCACCAGGAAATCCGCCGCCGCTATGCCGGGAAGTACGACTTCCAGACGGGGAGCGACTGCGAGGTCATCCTTGCGCTGTACCGCGACAAGGGACCGGATTTCCTGGAGGAACTGAGCGGCATCTTCGCCTTCGCGCTGTATGACGCGGAGAAGGATGCCTTCCTGATTGCCCGGGATCCCATCGGCGTCATCCCGCTGTATATCGGTTTCGATGTCGATGGTACCGTGTATGCCGCCTCGGAACTGAAGGCCCTGGAAGGGCAGTGCGACCGCTACGAGCCCTTCCTTCCGGGCCATCTGTTCTGGAGCCGGGAACCGGGCATGAAGCGCTGGTACACGCGCGACTGGATGGAGTACGAGGCCGTCAAGGACGGCCCCGCCTCCACCCTGGCCGTGCGGGAAGCGCTGATGGACGCGGTGAAGCGCCAGCTGATGTCGGACGTGCCCTACGGCGTGCTGCTCTCCGGCGGCCTGGATTCCTCCGTCATCTCGGCCATTGCCGAGAAATACAGCGCCATGCGTATCGAGGACGACTCGAAGACACGGGCCTGGTGGCCGCGGCTTCACTCCTTCGCCGTGGGCCTGAAGGGGGCGCCGGACCTGGACAAGGCGCGGCTGGTGGCCGAACACATCGGCACGGTCCATCACGAGATCAACTATACCATCCAGGAGGGCCTGGACGCGCTCCGGGACGTGATTTACTACACGGAAACCTACGACGTGACGACCATCCGCGCCTCTACGCCGATGTACCTGCTGGCGCGGGTCATCAAGTCAATGGGCATTAAGATGGTCCTCTCCGGCGAGGGAGCGGACGAGATCTTCGGCGGCTACCTCTATTTCCACAAGGCCCCGTCCGCACGGGCCTTCCATGAGGAAACCGTCCGGAAACTGTCCAAACTCCACCTCTACGACTGTCTGCGGGCGAACAAGAGCCTCTCCGCCTGGGGCGTCGAGGGACGTGTACCCTTCCTGGACAAGGAGTTCCTGGACGTGGCGATGCGGCTGAATCCGGCGATCAAGATGTGTCCGGGCGCGACCGTCGAGAAGAAGATCGTGCGGGAAGCCTGTGCCGACCTGATTCCGGCGGAAGTCGCCTGGCGGCAGAAGGAGCAGTTCTCCGACGGCGTCGGATACGCCTGGATCGACATGCTCAAGAAGATCACTGCCGAGGCCGTGAGCGATGAACAGATGGAAAAGGCGGCTGAACGGTTCCCCATTCATCCGCCTCATAACAAGGAAGAATACTATTATCGGAGCATCTTCTCGGAATTGTTCCCGAGCGACAGTGCCGCCCGTTGCGTGCCGAGCGAGGCCAGCGTGGCCTGTTCCACCGCCGTCGCGCTGGAGTGGGACGCTGCTTTCAAGAACATGAACGATCCCAGCGGCCGCGCCGTCGCCGGCGTGCACGAGCACGCGCTATAGATCATTCAAAAGAAAGCAGCGTGTCGATGGCTTCCTGCGCATCGTCCGTGATGGAAATCAGGAGGTTCTTGTACTTCCCCCGCGCCATCAGGTCCTCCAGCAGGGGATAGATGGGGATTTCCTTCGTGAAGAACTCCTTGCCCAGGAATACCATCGGGCTGGCGGCGCCGAAGGTCTGGTAATGGTTCTGCGCGGCATCCTGAAAGATTTCCTGGATGGTGCCGGCCGATCCGGGGGAGTAGATGATGCCGCCTTTGGCGATGGCCAGGAGGGTGTCCTCCCGCACGCTGTTGTAGAAGTACTTGGCGATGTGCGTCGCAAACGGCGTGGCGGGCTCGTGCCCATAGAACCACGTCGGGATGCCCAGGCTGTTGTACTTGCTCTGCGGGTACTTCTTCCGGACCTCGAAAGCCGTCCGGAGCCATCCCTCGTCCCAGTAGTTCGGGGCGACGGAAAGGATTTCCAGCGCGTTCTCGAATTCCTCCTGGGAGCGTCCTGCCATCCAGGCGCCGAGATGCGTCGCCTCCATGGCGCCCGGACCTCCGCCCGAAGCCATCAGCTTGCCCTTTTCGGTGAGCGCCTTGCTGATCAGCGCCACTTTCCGGTAGCCTTCGTCCGTGCGGAGCTGGGCATGGCCGCCCATGATGGCCACGATCTGCCGCTGGTCGAACCTGCACAGGAATTCACGCATCGCGCTGGTCACCGCGCGGTCGTGGAGCGTGCGCCCCAGGGTCTCCCGGATATCGTCACATTCCTGTCCCTTTTCCACGTAATCGGCATAGACGCGGGCGTCGAAGCAGTTTTCATAGCTTTCCTCATCCTCCGGATTATACCCCGCATACAGGCTTTCGCCATCGTAGAGCTGGGCCCTGAATACATTGTAGGTACGCCCCATCCGCGGGAAAATCAGGCAGGTACTGCCGATCTGGTCTTCCATCGCCGTGGGAATGTTGCATCCCAGGAAGCAGCAGTCGACGAACCGGTGTCCGGCGGCCACATACTGCGGAGCGTTGAAAAAGTCAATGTATTGGAAGACGAAACGGGACACATATCCCGTTTCGTCCGGAGGGGGTAACTGGGAGATATCGCGGACCTCCCTGTAAGGTTGCATGGCCATTACTTGAACAGAAGCTGGGCGAACTGATACAGGGCGCGACGCCAGCTCTGCCACTCATGGGCCGTGCCCGGAGAGATGTAGAAGTGGGCGTTCACGCCACTCTTGGCGAGGTCCTCGGTCTCGGTCTGAGGATTGGTGCCGTCACCGAATCCCTGCACGCGGTTCTCGAGCTCGCGGCTGCCGAAGCTCACGAACACGAGCTGGAGGCCCTGGGCGAATTCGGGATTGTTCTTCGTATCGTCCACGGTGATGGTGCCGCCGCTGAAGATGCCCAGGGAGGAGAACACCTCCGGATGGGCGACGGTGATGGCCTTCGTCTGCATGCCGCCCATCGACAGGCCGGCCATGGCGCGGTGCTTATTGTCCGCGATGGTACGGAAGTGACTGTCAATGTAGGGGATGCAGTCCTTGATCAGGGTGTTGGCGAAGCCGTCGGCCCAACCGGAAGGCAGGCCCATGCCGCCGCGCGGACGGCCCTGTCCCTGCGGACGCCGGCCCTGAGGCGCACCCTGCGGACGCTGACCCATGCCCTGCGGAGGGCGCTGTCCCATCGCGGGACGCGGCATCGTCCAGGTTCCGTTCTCCATCACGATGATGAACGGGAGGGCTTTGCCCTCGGCGATGAGATTGTCCATGATCTGGGCGGTGTGGCCCTGCTGCGGCCAACCGTACTCGTTCTCGCCGCCGCCATGCTGCAGATAGAGCACAGGATAGCGCTTGTCGGGATTCTGGTCGTATTCCGCGGGGGTATAGACGAAGATGTGACGCATCGCCTTGTTCGTCTCGGACCAGTAGTAGATCTCACGCATCTGGCCCTGCGGGACGTTCTTCACCGCGTAGAAATCCTGGTCGGCGGCCGGAACGTCGATGCCGCTGCCCCAACGGCTGGCGCCGTAATAGTAGAGGCTGGACGGATCCGGGACGTTGGCGCCGTCGATATTCAGCTGATAGTAGTGGAAGCCTTCGTCCTGCGGGGCGGATTCGCCGATCCAGGCGCCGTCCTCTCCCTTGGCGAGGTCGTACTTCACGCCGCCGATGTCCAGCTTCACGGACTGGGCGTCAGGCGCTTCCACGCGCACGCGGACGCAACGTTCGGAATTGACCATCGGGTACTGTTTGCCGGGCTGGTTGTTGGGAGAGGGGACAAAGTCCTCCTTAACTTGGGCGTTGGCGCTCACGCAGAGCGCCGCGGCCACGAAGAAGAGCATTTTTCTCATATCAGTTATCGTTAGTGATTATTTAATGTTGGTTTTGACGCGCTTTCCCGTGTAGTGGACGGTGACCGGCTCGCGGCCCTGCACATGGACCACGAAGTCGCGCTGCGCAAGCATTCCCGGGAAGGAACCCTTCCGGGCGGCGATTTCAAAGCGGCCGGCGGCATCGTCCCAGGAAAGGTCGATGGTGGAGTAAGCTCCCTGCTCATAGGCATAGCCGTCGCCCTCGTCTTCATAGAGGGTAAACTGGCCGTCAGCCCCCGGATAGACCTCGATTTCCAGCGCGTCCCAGGGCTTCTCGGACGTGTACTGGACAGCGGGACCCATCGGCAGGATGGCACCGGCTTTCACGAAGACGGGAATCTCGGAAATGCCGTATTTGCGGGTGAAATCCTGCCCGCCTTCCAGCCGTTCGCCGGTATGGAAATCATACCAGGAGGCGCCGGCGGGGAGGTAGGTCGTGAACGGCGCTTCGGTGACGCCGGTCAGGGAAGCGGTGCCGTCCGTCAGGACCGGCTCGGTGACCGGATGGACCAGGATGGACGGACCGAAGAGGTATTCGTCGCTGAGCGCCATGGCCTTGCGGTCCTTGGCAAAATCCATCACCAGCGGCCGCATGATGAGGTCGTCCTCCAGGACGGTCGCGCCGGCGAGGGAATAGATGTAAGGCATCAACTTGTAGCGGAGCTTGATGGCGTTCAACTGCTCGTCGAAAGCCCATTCTCCCGGCTCGCCGAAGCGGTAAATTTCTGTTGTAAGCGGTCCGGAAGTATGGTTCCGCATCACGGGAACGAAGACGCTCCACTGCATCCAGCGGACCTGGAGTTCTTTCAGGGCATCGTTGTCCGTACCGCCCTCATAGAAATAGTTGAAGAAACCGCCGATGTCGGTATTCCAATAGGGGATACCGCAGATGGTATAGTCAAGTCCCGAAGGAATTTGCGCGCGGAGCACCTCCCAGCGGGATTGGACGTCTCCGCTCCAGCTGAAGGTGGCATAGCGCTGGATGCCGAAAGCGGCGCTGCGCGTCATCTGCACGGCCCGTTTCGTGTATCCCTTCGCCCGATAGTTCTCGTAGATGCCCATGTTGGTGACCAGCGGGAACGCGTTCCGGACGCTGCGCCAACTGCCGTCGGCCGTCGGGTAATCGTCGTCCTCCTTTGTCGGCCAGAAATGGTCCGGCTCCGTGGAGTCGCTCCAGAGGGCGTCGATGCCCTGGTCCACCAGGCCTTCCAGGTATTTCCAGTAGATTTCCCGGGCCTGGGCGTTGAACGGGTCATAGATTTTCACGCCGCCCGTCATCGGCCAGGTCTTGAAGGGGAGGAGGGCATTGATGGCCTCGAACTCCTTGAACTGCGGCGTCTCGGGGCCGAAGTCCGGCCAGATGGAGATGATGAGGTGGGCGTTGTTCCGATGGACATAGCTGATCATCGTGTCGGCCCGGGCGTAGAGCGGGTTGTCGAACCGCATCGAGTTCCAGTTCTCATTCTCGCCCCAGTACTGCCAGTCCTGGACGATACCGTCCAGCGGAATTCCCATCTCGCGGTGCGTGCGGAGCGCCTCGCAGAGTTCCTCCGTACTGTGATACCGCTCGCGGCACTGCCAGTACCCGTGCAGCCAGAGCGGGAACATTTCGGGCTTGCCGCCGAGCGCGTGCTCCGCGGCGACCATCTTGTCCAGGCTGCCGCCGTCATAGAGGAAATAGAGGTCCGAACAGTCGGCCACCTCGCTGCTGAGGACGGCGCCGTCGGCCCCCGTATCGTCGAAATCGCTCATGCCGGGATTGTCCCAATACACGCCATATCCCTTCTCCGAGCAGAAGAAGGGGATGTAGATGTGCATGTTCTCGTTCCACAGATGGATCTGCTTCCCGCGGATGCTGAGGTCCGGATCCTGCCGCTGGCCCATGCCGTACACGTACTCGTCCGGCCCGAACTTCCAGCACTGGGAAACCTTGTATCGACCTTCGTCCACATCCCCCGCGGGCCGGGGCTCGAACGTGGTTCCGCCCTCCTGCAGAAGGATTTCCCCGGAGGCGGGATCGCTGAAAACGACCTCCCCGGTGGCTTTGTCGATGGAAACGGCGATCTTGCCGGTATTCAGGACGACGGCCTGCTCCGTCTGCGAACGTTTGATCCGGACCGGCTGCGGCTCCATCACCACGGAATAACTCTTCTTCTGCGCCGCGCCGACACCGCCGGCGGGATACTTGACCACCCGGACGATTTCGGGCGAGTAGACGGTCACTTCACAAGTGAGCGTCCCGGTGTCCACTCTCTCTCGGACGACTTCGGACCGGTCGGCGCAAGAGATGGAGAGCAGGACTCCGAGGAGGATGGGGACGGACCGTTTCATGGCTATTTGCCCAGCAGGGCTTTTGCTTCGGGAGTCAGGAACGGGAGGATGTCGTCGTAAGGGATCGTGAAGGCGGGCATGCCGACGGAGTAGGGCGCGATCTCATACTGCTGATAGAGGAACGTGAGTCCGTCCTCGGCCGGGAACGGCGTCCAGGCGGGGAGGGGAATCACGCCGTTGTCCGTCATCAGGTATTCGTCCACGTTCTCCGGAGTCACATCTTCTCCATAGGTGGTGAAATACTCCGCGATGCCCTTCCTGAGCAGCGGCTGGATCTCGTTCAGGCAGCCGGGATTGAGGAACGACTCCACCAGGTCGCCGGTCTTCTTGTCGAAGGTCAGGGGACCCTGGCCGATGATGCCTCCGTGGGCACCGCCCTGATAGATGTAATCCTCGTTGTCGAACACGACATAGCGGTCCGTCTCATCGGTCTTGACCAGGGAGAAGTCGTATTCGTATTTCGGGATGCTGAAGAGGATGGACATCCTTTCCTCTTCGGTGAGCCCGTCATTCTCCTCGATGCTGGCCACCCGCTCGTCATAATCCTCCTGGGCGGCTCCGCAGAACGCTTCCATGGACTGGTTCCAGTAATAGTCCATCAGCGCCTTCGTGTCGAAGGGATTTCCCTCGTAGGCGGGGAACAGGCGGGGTTCGTCTTCGTAGATGCCGATGCTGCTGAGCTGGGCGTCGATCACCTCGATGAGCTTTGTCCGGATCACTCCCGCGGGACCCTTGACGGGAGCGGGCAGTTCGATTTTCGCGCTCAGGTGGGCGTTCGTGGTGGAATCGGCCTTTTCGAAGGATTCCATCTTCAAATCCCCCGTGGTGGGGTTGCAGGCCACGGCCGCCGCGACGGCCAGCCCGGCCAGGAAAAGTTTGCTCGTTCTTTTCATCTCTATGGAAAACGATGGTTATGTCTATGCGGCCTCGGCCCTTCTCCAAGGCTCGGCAGCCTTGTCGCAGAGCTCGAGGAAATGCGCCTTGAGTTCATCCCAGCGGTAGTAAGGACCGGAAACGGGCGTGACGCCGGGGATGAGGACTTCCTTCTCGTTGTAAAGGACCTTGGTCAGGACCTCGCCCTTCTTGTCCTTGTAGAAAATCATCTGGATATTGGTGGCCATCGGAATCTGGAAGAAGGCGTACCAACCGTTGTTGTGGGCCTCCTTGTACGGCAGGATCCGGTTCTGGGGATCGTCGATGCCCATCAGGGCGAAGAGCGGCAGGACGGAGGTGTCGTGTCCGAAGCGGAGGTCGGCGGTGCGGTGGCTGTCCGGCTTGATGGCGGCGTCGGCCTTCTCGATGAAGTCCATCATCAGGGGACGGATGGCGAAGCGGATAACGTCGCCGTTCTCGAGGGAACCGCCCCACATCCGGTAGATGTTGTCGTTACCGCTCGCCCAGAAATAGACCAGTTCCTCCGGGGTGAAATACTTCCGGTAGATGTCCACGCCCAGGAAATCGACGTCCTGGCACAGGCCGCCGGCGGTATAGATGGC
>JAEEGJ010020010.1_pt1 | contig 14644 bp, 11 predicted proteins | sample 8958761 | NCBI WGS metagenome assembly JAEEGJ01 (sample SAMN16246546, study PRJNA631951) | gut metagenome | biome: gut microbiome; feature: rumen; material: RS-attached | host: Bos | place: Iran: Karaj | collected 2018-10 | reverse complement strand
ACAAAGACACGGCCCTGCTTACCATGCGACTGGCGATGATGTCCGAAGTGGTCTTTCCAGTCACTTGTCTCACTACACGGTTCAGGTGGTTCACGTGCACAGCCAACTTATCCGCATACTGTGCTGGTGTGCTAAGCATGATGGAGTGGGTGGAAGCATCGATAGGGAACTGACTGTCGAGCATGTTCAGGAACAATTCCACGATGCGTTGTGCAGCACTCTGGTGTACCTCTATCTGCTCCGTAGTCTGAATCTTGTTGACCTCATGAACCAGCAAGTGAAGGTAGCTGCGTAGCATATCCATCTTCTGGCTGTATGCAGAACACGCTTCATCATACATTCGTTGGAAAAGTGCCTTGAAGAGTTGCATGTTCTCATACGTCAGGAATACCAGCGGTTCTCTTTGAAGATTCAGAAACGGTGCATCTGCCAGTGTCTCCGTCTTTTCCTCTGGACTTAGGAACGCTTCGTTGAACAGGCAATGAAAACCCGTCCCGCGCTCGTTGTTCACAGCCTCCCAGGCATAAGGCATCAGGGGACTGGCAAAGACGAGTGCGGGACGGTCTATCTCTACCCACTTGTCGGCATAGTACAACCTGCCTTCTTCAAGCAGGAGGGCGATGGTATAGAAACTACGATTACTAAAACTCACACGGCGGGGATGAAACTCGTTCATCCCCACGCTAAAATGTGGTTCTTCTATCGCGTTCAAAGCGTTTCTTGCTTTAATGCCTCCACGTAAGCATCGATGCGTTGCATCTGTGCTGGAATGTCAATGCGTTGCGGACATTCGGGAGAACATTGGTTGCAACTGGTACAATGGCTGGCCTGACGGAGTTTTGGCACGCTGCGGTCATAACCCACCAAGAAAGCACGACGTGCCTTCCTGTAGTTCGGGTCTTGCTGACTCTCAGGTATGTTTCCGTCGTTCACGCACTTGTTGTAATGCACGAAGATGCTTGGGATATCAAGCCCATACGGACAAGGCATGCAGTACATGCAACTGTTACATGGAATGGTAGGATAAGTTACCATCAGGCTTGCCGTATCCTCCAGATAAGTCAAATCCTCTTCTGTCAATGGTTTCAGTGGAGCCAGACTTCGGATATTATCCTGCAAGTGCTCCATATAGGTCATACCACTCAAGGCTGTCAACACACCAGGATAGGTGCCACAGAAGCGGAAGGCCCATGAAGCCACGCTTCTTTCAGGCTCTTGCTGCTTGAAGCGCTGTACGATGTGCACAGGCACGTTAGAGAGTCGTCCGCCAAGCAGTGGTTCCATAATCACCACAGGGATGTTACGCTTCTCCAGCTCCCCATAGAGGTACTCTGCATTCACATTACGAGCGTTGGTCGCCTTCGCATGTCTCCAATCCAGGTAGTTCATCTGGATCTGCACGAAGTCCCACTTATACTTCCCCTCGTCATGCAGTTGCAGCATGTGGTCGAATACTGACACCTCACCATGGAACGACCATCCCAAGTGGCGGATGCGTCCTGCTTCACGTTCCTTCACCAGAAAATCAATCAATCCACAATCGAAGAAGCGCTCGTAGAGCAAAGGGATGCCACTGCCACCACCAATGGAGTGCAGCAAGTAGTAATCTATGTAGTCGGTTTGCAGCTCTTTGAAGGAGGTATTATACATATCCACAGAGCGATCATACATCTGCTTAGGAGTGAGACCTTGTCCTGCAAAGCGCTGATTAGACATCTTGGTAGCTATGAAATACTCATTCCTAGGATGGCGTTTCAGGGCGATACCCGTTGCACGTTCCGACTGTCCCTGTACATACACAGGCGCTGTGTCGAAATAGTTCACGCCATGCTCTAAGGCATAATCTATCAGTCGGTTCACCTGCTCTTGGTCTATCACATTCCCATTGGCATCAGGTTGTGGAAGGGTAGGCCAGCGCATACAACCATAGCCCAGCAATGATACCTTGTCGCCCGAAGCAGGCGTTGTCCTATAAGTCATCTGTCCTACGGGCACCTCTGTCGTATAGTGTCCAGCGGGGTCATATTCAGCAGGCTTCTTAGGAGCACAGCCAGTCATCGTAGCGGCACCAGCCACCGTACCAACCCCAAGGGCTTTGATAAAATCTCTACGGTTTACTTTCTTCATAACCACTTTATTTAGTATATCAGAGCCAAATGTAAGCATTTTCCTTGAATAAACAAATAATTGCCTACTCAAAACGAAAAAGAAGATAATAAAAACGAAAACTGTTTGCCTGTTCAAAAAGCCCCAAGAGGGTTTTTACGATTTTACTTGTAGATTAACTGCAGATTGACTAACTTTGTACCCATGATAAAAAATAACTTCTAATAATTCACTATTTATGTCATTTGCATTTTACCTGATTATCTGTGTTTTCATAGTAGGATATATGTGCATTGCGCTGGAGCATCCCTTGAAAGTCAACAAGGCCGCTACGGCGCTTTTCCTTTGCTTCATACTATGGACTATCTTTGCGTTTGCTGGCACGGGAGCCATGACCCCCGAATTTGCGGCTAAGATTGGCTCTGAAGACATTCATACGTTCATTACAGAGCATATCCTTCATCATCTGGGAGAAACAGGCGAGACGGTCTTCTTCCTGCTGGGTGCCATGACCATCGTGGCAGTGATAGACACCTGGGGAGCATTCCGCATCATCACTGACAAGATCAGTGCCACCAGCAAAGTGTCACTGCTCTGGATCCTTGGCACACTGGCCTTCTTCATGTCAGCTGTGCTCGATAACCTTACCACTACTATCGTGATGATTACCCTGCTGAACAAGCTGATCGCCAATAAGGACGATCGCTGGTTCTTCGCTGCCATGATCGTGATAGCTGCTAATGCAGGTGGTGCATGGACGCCTATTGGTGATGTGACTACCATCATGCTTTGGGTAGGTGGAAAGGTGAGCGCCCTCAACATTATGGCCATGACTGTGGTTCCAAGCCTCTTCAGTGTTTTGGTACCATTTGCCATCCTGTCTTACACCATGCGTGGTGGTCATGTAGAGGTTCCTATCATCATCGAGGATGACAACAGCCCTGCCAGTCGTGTATCCCACTCACAGCGCAAGCTCATGCTTATCCTGGGTGTAGGTCTGTTGCTCTGCGTGCCTGTCTTCAAGAGCGTGACACACCTGCCTCCATACATTGGCATTCTTGGTGCCCTGAGTATCCTCTGGATCACCACAGAGATCTTCCGTCCGAAGGCCAGACAGAATCCTAACAGAGCGGCTCTGAAGGTGTCACACATCCTTCCAAAGGTCGATATAGATACCATTCTTTTCTTCCTGGGTATCCTGATGGCAGTAGGCGTGCTGCAGATCTGCGGTCACCTCTCCATGTTGGCTAGTGGTCTCGACCAGATCAGCCTCGCTGAACCAGGCAAGTACTTCCTGATTGACATCATCATTGGTATGCTCTCCAGCATCGTGGATAATGTGCCTCTGGTGGCTGGTACCATGGGTATGTACAGCTTCCCAATGGACCACTACTTCTGGGAGATGTTGGCCTACTGTGCTGGTACGGGTGGTAGCATCCTCATCATTGGTTCTGCTGCTGGTATTGCTGCCATGAGTATCGAGAAGATCGATTTCATCTGGTACGTGAAGCGCATCACTTGGATTGCCTTGGTAGGTTATCTGGCTGGTGCCTTGATATATATCCTTCAGTATAATCTGATACATTAGTATATTCATACCCCCCTCCTTTGTGAGGCTGTAAGTGGTGCATGCTGCTTGCAGCCTCACGTTTAACTGAACAATGTGCATGAAGAAAAAACGAACGACAAAGAGCATCACGATGGAGGATTACATCAAGGCTGCGAAGCGCGGAAATCGTGAGGCAGAGCAGGAGTTGTTGGGACCAGGGTTCCACTCCAAGGATCGTGCACATCGTTCCAAGAAACTTTATACCAGAAAACTAAAGCACAAGGGAACGGATTTATGAGCAGCATGAAACAGAAGATGGTGAGCCAACTGCTTCGCATGGTGCTGTTGGCCTGTGTGTTGACTCTGATGCCTGCAACGGCTTTCGGACAGAAGGAACTGCTGCAGCAGGTGGATAGTATTCTGGCAAGTTTCCAAAAAGTCACGACGGATACGAATTACATTGTCAGGCCTAAGAATAGGCTGACTATTAGATTGCTTAGCAACTTCTCTGGCGCTAGATTTAAGTTGGTGGATCGCGAGAGGGGACAGGAAAATGAGGTGTTGAACTTGCGAAGCGACATGAAATGGACGCTTACCAGCAGTATCAACTATCGGGGTATCAACGTAGCGCTTTCCGTGAATCCAGGACATATCTTCGACTGGTATCATGATTTGGAGTTCAACATCAATGCGTATGGCAATAAGATGGGGGCCGACTTGATTTATCAGCGTGCAGATGATGTGGGAGGTGTGCAAACCATCGATGATTATAAGATGGAGATTCCTAAGGATATGTTGACAACCACAACGTGGGATGCCAATTACTATTATGTGTTCAACCATCGTAGGTTCGCTTGTCCTGCGGGTTTCACACAGACGTATATCCAGAAGCGCAGTGCAGGTAGCTTCATCGCAGGGGTCAGCTACGAGTCAGTGGCTATGGATATCGGAAAGAAATGGCGTATTCTGGAAGGTGAAGACTACCGTGTGATGGACACCAAGATGTTGGGCATTGGCATAGGCTATGGGTATAACATCGTTCCTACGAACAGGTGGCTGGTGCATCTTTCTGTCTTGCCCACCATCATCATCTGGAAGGATCTGAGCATGGAGAGCGACGGATATTCGTCAAGAGGTAGCCATCCGATGTCTTTACCCAATATGCTGGTGACAGGGCGCATCTCACTGATCCATTACTTCGACAACCAGTTTGCAGGTTTGTTGGCTGTGCTGAATCATAGCCATCTAGGACAGAGTGGGGCAGATATGGTGGATCACACGAAATGGCGTGTTAGGGTGCTTTATGGTATTCGTTTCTAGTTTTTTTCTTATTCTTTTCTTCGCTACAGCTCGAAGAAAAGAACCAAAAGAAGCGCCGCCGTCTGCATTTTTTCCACTAAAAATCACTCACGTTTTCCTAAAGCGCGAAAACTCGCAAGCTCTGCTTGCTCAAACAGCCCGCGCTTTTTAACGTAAAACTTTCCTGATTTTCTTAACGCTCCAAAAATGAGGACGGGATTTGGCTGCGCAGCCTTTTCCCGACCTCACTGGAGCAGCGTTAAGAAATGGAGTAGCTTTTTCCGTTAAAAGCGCCGCACCGCAAAACTTGTGCAAACCGAAGGCAGAGCCAAGCTTGCTTGAGCTATGCTGAGGTGCAGCCAAGTTTATGCAAAGTGAGCGAAGCGACCGTCTTGCGGCGCTTAGGAAAAAGGTGCTACATTTTAGCTGCGGAAGTGCAGTCGGAGTGCTTTCTTTGATTCGTTTCTTTCGCACGAGCGAAAGAAATGAATAATAAATAATTTGTTGAATTGTGAAAAAGTCTTTACCTTTGTTTCCAAATAAAGACAGATTCTTAACCATTAATATTTTAAAGAAATGAAAAAGCTATTATTGACTTTAGCCCTCGTGGCTGTGAGTGGTATGGCGATGGCACAGCAGGCACTGTTCAGCAGAGCAGCTGTGAAATCTCCTGAGATCAATGCTGATGGTACAGTGACCTTCCGTCTGTCTGCACCAAAGGCTGTGACTGTTCGCCTCACTGGCGACTTCCTGGAGGCTCCAGGTAATGTGGAAATGAAGGAAGACTCTGCTGGTATCTGGAGTTATACTACTCCTAACAAGCTGGAGCCTGAGCTCTACTCTTACAACTTCATCGTGAATGGCATGCGCTATCTGGATCCATCAAACATCTACATGAACCGTGACGTGGCTACTTGGACCAACATCTTCATCATCAAGGGTGAGAAGGGTAGCAAGGGCGACCTCTACAGCGTGAATGCTGTGCCTCATGGCAACGTGGCAAAGGTTTGGTACGATAGCCCAACACTGAAGCTGACTCGTCGTATGACCGTTTACACTCCTGCTGGCTATGAGAAGGGTAAGAACTATCCTGTGCTCTATCTGCTGCATGGTGCTGGTGGTGACGAGAACGCTTGGAGCGAGCTGGGACGTGCTGCTCAGATCCTCGACAACCTGATTGCTACTGGTAAGGCTAAGCCTATGCTCGTGGTGATGACCAACGGTAATCCTAATACCGCTGCTGCTCCTGGTGAGTGGGACTTCGGTATGTATCAGCCAGCTATGGGTGGTGGTGGCGTACAGCTTCCACAGGCAGCTGCTTCAATGGATGCCAGCTTCATGGATGTAGTGAACTACATCGAGAAGAACTACAAGGTGGCTAAGGGTAAGGCCAACCGTGCTATCTGTGGTCTGTCTATGGGTGGTGGCCACTCATTCCAGATCTCTAAGCGCTATCCAGACACCTTCAACTATGTAGGTCTGTTCTCTGCAGCTATTGGCGTAGGTGGTGGTGGCAACAACCAAACTCCACTGCTGGAGCGTATGAACAACGATGCTGAGTTCAATCAGCAGATGGCTACCTTGTTCAGCAAGAAGCCAGCCCTCTACTGGATCGCTATTGGTAAGACCGACTTCCTGTATGAGAGCAACAAGGCACTGCGTCAGTACCTCGATGCTAAGGGCTATCCTTACGAGTATCGTGAGACTGATGGTGGTCACATCTGGCGCAACTGGCGTATTTACTTGTCTGAATTTGCTCAGAAGATTTTCAAGTAAATAAAGGTTTGCAGTAAAAAAATAGGGCGCATCTGTTTGGGTGCGCCTTTTTTTGTTTATATTTGCAAGAAAGAAACTTTAAAATCTGAAATCATGGAAGAATATATCCCAAAACCTATCGACCTGAGCGACGTATCGCTGACAGACGACTTGATTGAACTGCGTGAAGCCATTGCTGAGAATGCTCATGAAATCTGGGCAGAGAACCGTAGGCTGGAAGGATGGACCTATGGTCCTGTGCGTGATGACAAGAAGAAGCAGACGCCTGATATGGTGCCCTACAAAGACCTGTCGGATGGCGAGAAGGAGTACGACCGTGCCACTGCCATGCGTTCCATCAAATTGCTGAAGAAGCTGGGTTACGATTTGGTGAAGGTTCAGGAGACTGCACTCTATAAAGAGATGATCGAGCGCATCCGCAACAGCAAGGAAGAGTATCACTGCAGCAACTGTGGTGGCTTCATCTTCAAGCATCAAGTATTCTGCGAGCACTGCGGACATAAGATTGAAAAGAGCGATTGGGAGGATTGATGAATGTTTGACGACATCCTCGCCTACATCCTGCCTGCCCTTTCCGTAGGCACTGTACTTGGGGCTGTATTTACAGTGGTGCTGACATTCTTTATCTTGTCGTTGCCACTGCGATTGCTTATCGTCTATTCCAATAATTATAAGGTAGCCATCTTTTGCAGAAAGTTGGCCGATTGGCTGTTGCTGTTCATCCTCGCGGTGGTGGTGCTACAGTCGCTCTCTGCTTCTATCCAGGCATCCTTGTATCTCCTTTCCGATGAAAATGTATTCATAGGTATGATGGAACGTGTCATCGCAGCGCTGATGACCCTTCCACCATTCTACCTGATTGTGAAGCACATGGTGAACAAGGTAGAGTTTTATGAGGCCAAGCATCAGCAGTTCCTGGAATACTTCATTCTCTATCTGCGCAGCTTCAAGGACGACAAGAAAACCAAGTCGGAGAAGAAGCTGATGAAAGCCTTGAAGCGCCTCTATTACCCTTTTGCCATAGGCAGACCCAACGAGTTCATGCCTCAGCAAGGTGCCAAGCGCATCTATGTGGGAGAGGACTGGAGGCAGGTGGTGATAGAGCTTCAGAAGAAGGCCCCGCTGATTCTGCAACGGGTGAATACCAGCGAGAACTTCCTTTGGGAATTCGACCAGTGTGTACAGGGTGGACATCTGCCAAAGGTACTTTTCTGGGTGGCTGATTACCTGGAATATGCACAGTTCCGTGAGCTTATAGCCAGCAAGTATGGGCTCGTTTTCCCTGAGTTGGATGCCCGCATGAAGTGTGAGCAGGTGTTCTATTACCTGCCTGATGGCAGTTTCCGCATCTATGCCTTGAAAGATGATCAGGCCTACCATGATCTGGCGAAGAGTTACCTCAAGGACCATCCCATGCACAAGGAGCAATACAAGGATTACCTCTATGGACGTAGTTGGTGGAAACAGTTAGGACTGGCCTTCCGTACGACGTACGACAAGCACATCATGCCAGGTGTGAACCGTTGGAGCTGGATAGGCTTTCTCTGTGCCGATTTCTATCTGATTTGCCAACCCATCAAGTGGCGCATCCTCTGGTATGGCATACTGATGACCATGCCTTTACTGTGCATTCACGCCAATGTCAGTTGGTGGTACATGAGCATCATGTATGGACTTCTTTCTTTGGTGATGGGAAAGAACGGCCGCACCCTGGTATGGGTATCGCAGAAGTGGGAGAGTGTGGCACTTTTCAACAAGAGTGTGCACAGTCGCAATATCCTTGTCGTAATCCTAGGCATTGGCAGAGTCCTCATAGGTATGGGCATCTGGTTCTTCCTGCTGTTCAACCCCTTCGGATGGGACATTCCGCACTTCCCGTTCGCCTTCTGGTAATCCCAGCCTATTGCTGCTTCTGCTTGATGATCAGTGGCAGGCATCGCACCATGATGCGGTCCAAATCCTTCGAATATTCCGACAGATCCTCATACGGACGAATGTCCTGATGGATGAACAGCAGACGGCACAGTTTGCGTATAGACTCATCCGTCTCCATTTGTTCCAGCGTCTTGCTGTCAGGCTTGCGGAACCCTAAGAGCAACTTCTCCATGCTCCAGCGGTTGTGCTCCACCTGAGCGATGGTGTTCACCTCATCCTCTGTCAGAGTCTCTGGACACCTGTTCTCGTCATACCCCAGCGCACGCAGCTTAGGTCCTATGGAGTAGCTGTTATAGTAATTGCTCCACTGCAAGGCCACAGGCAATTGTATCCAGAGGTCGTGCATCGTCTTCTCGTCAGGCAGCTCCGTAGGCGTGGCATTGTGCTTGAAGAAATAGTCGTAGATATAGTTGATGGTCTGCGCCACCTGTATCTCGCGACTGTTCAGGTCGAAGTAGTTGTCCATCATGCCAAATGGGAACAGATGGCTGAACTTCGACACCTTGTCCTCCTTCCACTCGCAGTTCAGCATGCTCAGCAGGGTAGCCGACGACTGTTGTTGCAGCAGGATAGGGATGTTGCGTTCATACACCACGTCAGGCAGGTAGAGCCCCACGTCCATGTTCAGCCTAGGCTTCTTCAGGCAGACGGCTATGGTCAGCAGCTGACCCTCGTCACAGGCCCACTGAGCCAACAGTTGCTGTATGGCTACCGATTCTGCCCTGGCCTTGATAAACTCAAAATGAATATCCAGAAAGTCGGCATCCTTCCCTTTGAACAGGGTAGGAGGCAATACCTGTTCCTCCCCCGTGCCACTCTCATAGTCGCGGTAGGTCGATGACATGATCTGGAACAGATGGCGATAGCGGTTCTTGAAGATATCCATTTCCCTGTCCGCATGGATGTCGATAAAAGTGATACGCGTCTTCAGTTCCTTGTTCTTGAAGTAGTTGGGGAAGTGCATCAGATGGGCAGCTTCCGTGCCCAGCGCCACCCCTAAGCGGCTCATGCCGAGGATGGCCAGATGCACGTATTTCTGACAGTCGGGCCCCATCTGCTCCCTGTCCAGAGGCGGATACTCCGTCTTGCTGTAGCCATCGGTATAGAAGCGGCTGATGAGCACCTTCTTCGCCCAACCCTCGTAGAAGTTGAACGGGCGGAACTCGATGTACTTGCGCCACTCCTCAGCCAAGTCAGTCACCTGGAACACAGAGAACGTGTTATGGTAAGCAAAGAAGACGGTAAACGGAATGATGGGGCAGTCCTTCGCCCGCTTATGAATCTCCACGATCTTCTTCAGACAGTCTATGTTCATCGAGTCATGATCCACCTCATCACGATTACCTATCACGAACACCTCACGAGCCTTCGTCGTACAGAGTCGTTGCAGGTCCTCCTCCGAGTCACGACGGGCGTTCGCCATCAGCACGCGCCCCTCCTGCTTCTTAGGCAGATTGCGGTCTATGTAACCCTTCACCGTCTGGGCAGGCTCCGTGGTCTGCACCAAGATGTGGCAACCTTTATAGCGAGGGTCACGACAGATCTGGGCAATCAGTGAAGGCACCATCTCGTCGAACCCGATGATCACCACGTGATCCTTCAACTTATAAGAAATACCACCTTCCTTGAAATTCTCCACATGGCGTTGCAACATGTTTGATATCACGGAGATAAGGCAGCCACCAAAGAGGATGGTACCTATCAAGGCCAGGATCTGAGCCACCAAGTGATGGTCGGCCGAGACATAATCCACAGCCCCTGGATCGATGAGCAACTGGAACAGGCGCTGATGCCACGTCAGGCCACTCAGGTCGTTATACGTAGCCCCTGAGATGAAGAAGAAATGCATCAGCCATCCGATGATGAAAACCAGCACAATGGCAGCCACCAGCCAAGCCAACTGTTTCCAGCCTTGGGCAGCGAAAGTGCGGTCGAAAAGTATGCGGAATCTCTGTATAATGTTTCTCATGATATCACAAATAATAAATTAGGTATATTCACAAATCTGTGCGAAGTTACGTTTTTTATTTTAGGTTTGCAAAAAAATAGGAGGCAACTTCCTTTTTCTGGAAATTGCCTCCCAATATCATGTAGAATGAAAGATCAATCGATCTCCTCGTCAGCCTCGTAGCCACCCATCTCGCGGATAGCGTTCTTCAGCATGGTGTACTGCTGATACAGGTGGTTCACAGCCTCTTCACCCTGCGTATAGTCGTGCATAGGGCTCTTCAGGAAGAAGCTCAGGAAGCGCTGCGTACCATAACGACCAGCACGTGCAGCCAGGTCGCTCAGCAAGCACAGATCCAAGCAAAGAGGAGCAGCCAGGATAGAGTCGCGGCACAGGAAGTTGATCTTGATCTGCATTGGGTAGCCCATCCATCCGAAGATATCGATGTTGTCCCAACCTTCCTTATTGTCATTGCGAGGAGGATAGTAGTTGATACGCACCTTGTGGTAGTACTGCGTATCCTCATCGTTGCCATGTCCGTAGAGATCTGGTTGCCAGTCAGGCTTCAGGATAGTCTCCAGCGTAGAGAGCTTAGACACCTCCTTGGTGCGGAAGTTGGCAGGCTCGTCCAGTACCAGTCCGTCGCGATTACCCAGGATGTTGGTAGAGAACCAACCGCTCAAGCCTAAGCAGCGAGTGCCGATGATAGGAGAGAAACCACTCTTCACCAGCGTCTGACCCGTCTTGAAGTCCTTGCCAGCGATAGGCATCTTGGTCTTCTCAGCCAGTTCCCACATGGCAGGGATATCTACTGTAGTGTTAGGCGCACCCATGATGAAAGGAGCACCCTCTGTCAGAGCGGCATAAGCGTAGCACATAGAAGGAGCGATGTGCTCACGGTCGTCAGCCTTCATGGCAGCCTCCAGGTCGCTCAGCTTGTAGTGTACCTCTTCGCAAACAGGCACGTAGATCTCAGTAGAAGCAGCCCACAGCACCACGATACGGGCGCAGTTGTTAGCCTTCTTGAAGTTGCGGATATCCTCACGCAGCGCCTCTACCATCTCCCAACGCGTCTTGCAATCCTTCACGTTGTCACCGTCCAGACGCTTAGCGTAGTTCTTGTCGAACGCAGCCTTCATAGGCACGATCTTCTCCAGCTCGTCGCGCACTGGCTCAATGTCCTTCTCCTTCAATACTTCAGCATACATAGCAGCCTGATAGGCATTCTGAGGATACACATCCCAAGAGCCGAACACGATATCATCGAGCTTGGCTATTGGAACGATTTCACTGTATGGGAGGTATTTTTTGTTTTCGCCTTTTCCTATACGGATCTTGTCATACTGGGTCATCGACCCTACTGGTTTGGTTAGTCCTTTTCGTGCCATCAGCACACCTGTCATAAATGTAGTAGCCACAGCGCCGCAGCCCACTACCATTATGCCCAATTTTCCTTCTGCAGGTTTTACATTGTTCTGATTCATTTAATGGTAAAATTTAAATGTTTTATTTAATCAGGCTGCAATATTACAAAAAAACTTTAATTAAGAAAAATGTTTTATGGAATAATTATACACTTTTCTTGCTTTTAGCGTTTTTCGGACAAAATTTGGTGTTTTTAGAGCATCTTCATCTCCGATTTCGGACAAAATGATCCCCTTTAATAAATATTAACGAATAAAATTAGTTTGGAAACGAAATTATTTAGTTAATTTGTTGGAGTAAGAACTTAGGCAGCGTGAAAAGTTCTTGCATATTACTTGAATAATTTTATAAAACCAACTCAATATGAAAGGATTAACCAACAAAGAAGAAGAGGCCATGAACCATTTTTGGGCACATGGTCCCATGTTTGTGAAGGATATGCTCGAACTCTATCCCGACCCCAAGCCCCATTTCAACACCCTCTCCACCGTGGTACGTGGTTTGGAAGAAAAAGGCTACGTGTCGCACCATGCCTACGGCCCCTCTTTCCAGTACTACGCAGCCGTGAGTCGTGAGGAGTTCAGCAAGCGCACCCTGAAGAGCGTCATCAGTAAGTATTTCAACAATTCCTACCTTGGTGCCGTCTCCTCCCTCGTCGAAGAAGAAGACCTCTCCCTCGATGATCTCAAAAAGCTCATTGACGAAGTCGAAAATCATAGCGTAGATGAAAACACAGCGCAGCCATAATCCCGACCTCAGCTCTGAAGCGTTAATAAAATCAGGAAAGTTTTCCGTTAAAAAGCGCGGGCTGTTTGAGCGAAGCGAGTTTTCGCGCTTTAGGAAAACGTGAGTGATTTTTAGCGGAAGAGATGCAGTCGGTGTGTTTTCTTTGTTTCGTTTCTTTTGCACAAGCAAAAGAAATGAATAAATAAAAGTTTAATTCTCAATTTTATAAAATAATGGGAACCTTCTTAGTTTATATAATAAAATCAGCGCTTTGCCTCATAGCCTTCTACCTCTTCTACAAAGTGTTGCTCAGCCGTGAGACGTTCTACCGTTTCAACCGCTTTGCCTTGCTCAGCCTCATGGCCTTCTCCGCCGTGCTGCCACTGGTGCAGATCTCGCTGAAGTCCGAAGTAGGACAGACCATCGTCAGTGTAGAAGACTGGCTCGTCGAGGTGGTCAGCGTGGAGGAGGCCGCTCCCGTACTCACATGGCCACAGGCATTGGTACTCATCTACCTCATAGGCGTGCTGTTCTTCGTCCTGCGACAAGCCTATTCCGTCGTCCGACTGCTACAGCTGCTCCGCAAGGGCAGGAGGGTAGATGCAGGGCTCTATCTCTCTGATGCAGAAGGCATCCACCTCATCGCGGTAGATGAGAAGCTGGCACCCTTCAGTTGGATGAACTACATCGTTGTCAGCGAGAATGATTTGCATGAGAATGTCCGCGAGATACTGCTGCATGAGTGCGCCCACATCCGTCATCACCATTCGTGGGACCTGCTCGTGGCAGAAGTCTGCATCTTCCTGCAGTGGTTCAATCCCGCTGCGTGGCTCTTGAAGCAAGAGCTCCAGACCATCCATGAATACGAGGCCGATGACTGCGTGCTGCGTGAAGGCATCGATGCCCGCCATTACCAATTATTGCTAATAAAAAAGGCTGTTGGCACAAGGCTCTACTCTATGGCCAACAACCTGAATCACAGTAATCTTAAAAAACGTATCACTATGATGATGAAAAGAAAATCCAATCCATGGGCACGCCTGAAGTACGCCTACGTGCTTCCGTTGGCAGCCATTGCCGTGGCCGCCTTTGCCCGTCCCGAGGTGCAAAACGCCTCCAGTGAGATTTCTGCCGTCAAAGTTAATGATTTGGTAGGAAATCTGGTAACAAATCTGGAAGAAAATTTCACCCTTCCCGATTCTAACGTTCAGCTGCCTCAAGACAGCATCTATGAAATCGTAGAAGTCATGCCCGTCTTCCCAGGTGGCGAAGCAGGTATGATGAAGTACCTTTCAGACAATATCAAGTACCCCGAAGAAGCTATGAAGGCTGACATCGAGGGACGTGTATTAACTCGCTTTATTATCAATTCAGATGGCTCCATAAGCGATGTGGAGATTTCTAAAAGCGTTCACCCGTTGCTTGATGCCGAAGCCCTCCGCGTGGTAAATGAGATGCCAAATTGGACGCCTGGAAAAGTCAATGGCAAGGCTGTAAAAGTGAGATTTATGCTGCCTATTACTTTTAGGCTGCAAGGTGGTGAAACCCAGACATCCTCTACCTCCAACACATCACGAACACCTGTGCCCAATACTCCTAATAGTGACGGCATTTATGAGATAGTTGATACTCCGCCTACCTATCCTGGTGGCGATGCTGCTCTTCTAAAGTTCATTTCAGACAATATTAAGTACCCAGAGGATGCCATGAAAGCAGGTATCAGTGGACGTGTATTCACTCGCTTTATCATCAATGAGGATGGCTCTTTAAGTGATATTGTTGTTATTAGAGGTGTTAATTCTTCACTTGATGCAGAGGCTATTCGTGTGGTAAAGGCTATGCCTAAGTGGACGCCAGGAAAAGTCGATGGCAAGGCCGTG
>JAEEGJ010020009.1_pt1 | contig 14644 bp, 11 predicted proteins | sample 8958761 | NCBI WGS metagenome assembly JAEEGJ01 (sample SAMN16246546, study PRJNA631951) | gut metagenome | biome: gut microbiome; feature: rumen; material: RS-attached | host: Bos | place: Iran: Karaj | collected 2018-10 | reverse complement strand
ATTGAAAGATCAGAAGGACAGTTCTCCAAAGCCGGCTGTGAGCTGATATCAGGTACCGGATCAAAAGGAGCAGTATCTCCATAGAAGAATTCCTGTACATATGGAATCATGGCATTCCAGTTAGGTCTGATACTCCACTCATCACCGAACATACCTGAGTTGAAACATCCCTCAATCGGAAGCTGCATATATTCAAGAGAGATATTATTAACATTAGGCAGGAAATTGAATGCATATTCTTCGATATCTTCTTGTCTTATATTAGTTGTTATAGCTTCAAGTATTGTAGGCAATGCAGATACTTTACCTGCAGGTGAAAGTGCAATAAACTGATCCATCAAAGATCTTAATACTTCGACCTGTCTTTCAGATCTCTTATAGTCAGAGTCAATCTTTCTGATTCTTGCATAAGCTACAGCCTGTCTTCCGTTAAGCCAGATTGTACCTGTCTGAGTAACAGCGCCCTCTGAAGCAGGACGGCCCGAGAGCATATTTACTTCAGCAAGGTTCCAGTTAAGACCGCCTTCTGAATTCAACTCTGAAGAGGAAACATCACAGTAAACTCCACCTACAGCATCAATGATATCAGCCATATGATAGAAGTTAACATATGCCCAACCATCGATATTGATCCTTAATGAATCCTCAACAGTAGCTGTAAGAACATCCGGGCCTCCACGGCTCATTGCTGCATTTATCTTCATGCAATATGAATAACCGGGAACATGAACATAACAGTCTCTTGCAATAGAGATCATTCTAATTGTACCTGTGGAACTATTAACAGACATTACCATAATAACGTCTGACAGATTACCTGTACCAGTCTCATTGTATGTTCTTTGTCTGCTGTCGATACCAATGAGAAGGAAGTTATGTATATCATCTCCGGTATTAATAAGCGGCTGAACAGTTGTCTGTCTGACATCATCAAGAAGTACGGTTTGACCCTGATCATTTGTAACTGTTACTTCAGCTGAAGGTGTAGTTACAATATCTATCTTACTGATAAGGAAATTCTTGTACCAGATAATGAATCCGATTACACCTACCAAAAGTCCGAGAACAATGGCACCAACCGTAAGTAAAACCTTACCGTGTTTTCCATTCTTCTGCTTACCGCTACCAGGGTTACTTCCTTTGTTTCTCATAAATCCTCCTGCATCAATCCTGCAAACCATCAGGATTGTTTACCTGCCAGTTCCAACATGAACTGCACATATCATTTATATCTCTACTTGCTTTAAAACCTAATAATTGTTCTGCCTTTGATGTAGAAGCATAACATACAGGCAGATCACCGGCTCTTCTCGGGCCGATCACATGAGGGATCTCATGACCACAGGCCTTCTCAAAGGCAGCAACAGCCTCTTTAACAGAAGTGCCTTTACCGGTACCCAGATTAAAGATATTAACACCGGCATCATTATTGTCAATATACTGCAATGCCTTAACATGACCCTGGGCAAGATCGCAAACATGTATATAATCTCTAAGACATGTACCATCCGGAGTATCATAATCATCTCCGTGAATAGTAAGTTTCTCCAATGTACCGGCAGCAACCTTTGAGATGTAAGGGAACAGATTATTGGGAATTCCCTTGGGATCTTCACCGATAAGTCCGCTCTCATGAGCTCCTACCGGATTGAAATATCTCAAAAGACAGATCTTCTTGCCGGGATTTGCCTTAGCATAGTCTCTTAAGATCTGCTCAAGCATCCATTTTGTCCAGCCGTAAGGATTGGTGCAAACACCAAGCGGGCTCTCTTCTGTAAAAGGAACATCTTCGCTCTCGCCGTAAACGGTGGCAGATGAACTGAATACAAGATTATTTACATCAAATTCGGTCATAAGCTTACAGACAGAAAGCATGCTGTTAATGTTATTTGAATAATATTCAAGCGGCTTCCTGACTGATTCTCCAACTGCTTTAAGACCGGCGAAATGAATTACGCTGTCGATCTTATTCTCTTCGAAGACTTTTCTTAATGCTTCAATATCGCAGCAATCAACGTTATAGAACTTAAATCTCTTACCTGTTATCTTTTCGAGACGGTTCTGAACTTCCATCTTACTGTTAGCAAGATTATCGGCAATCACTACATCGTAGTTATTCTCAAACAAAGAAATAACAGTATGTGATCCGATATAACCGTTACCGCCCGTTACTAATACTGTAGGCATAATAATTCCCCTGTAAGTATGAATTTGCAAAATCATTTAACCACACTTCATAATAAAATTAAACTAATTCCTCATATTTGCACCATTTTGAAACCACTGAAGATATCTTTTCAGTTAAAATAAGTGTGATTCGTATAAAACACATTTGGAGACAATGATGAACAAGTTAATTTATATTGCAGACGACGATGATAATATTAGAAATCTACTCAAGACATTCCTCGAAAGAGAAGGATTTCATGTAACCGGATTCCCTACAGGCGACAAACTTTTTGAGGTATTTTCCAACTCACCTGCAGACCTTATCATTCTTGATGTCATGATGCCCGGACATGACGGCTTCTTTATCCTTAAAGAGATCCGCAAGACTTCAAATGTTCCGATCATCATGCTTACTGCAAAAGACAGTGACGCTGATTATATCCAGGGTCTTGATATGGGCAGTGATGATTATTTCACCAAGCCCTTCTCCCCTGTTAAGCTCGTATCAAAAGTTAAATCCATTCTTAAGAGACAGGAAGAGATCACCGGCAAGACAGGTGACAAGCCTGATAATGATGCAGTATATGAATTTGCTGATATCGTTATTAACAGAAAGACAAAAGAGACGACCATGCAAGGCAAGCCTCTTCCTCTTACTCCCAATGAGTATCAGTTGTTAACATATCTCATCTCAAACAGGGACAGAGCCGTATCAAGAGCTGAGCTTCTTGATAAGATCTGGGGTTATGAGACCCAGGTAGAGACCCGTGTTGCTGATGATACCGTTAAGAGATTAAGAAAAAAGATCAGTAAATCTGATGCTAAAATATCTACTATTTGGGGTTACGGCTTCAGACTTGTAGACAGAACCGAAGAAGATACTGAAGATGACGATGACGGAGACATTCAGGACTAATGACTGAAAAAACCGAGCAAACACGGTTTAATAAAGCAAAGAAACCTATCAGGAATAAATCGGCAATCAGAATTCCCATCTCACTGCACTTCTATGCAGTTGAGATCGTGGTAATCATTCTGGTTGTCTTTATTATCAATATCTATATCCAGTCCATTGTTAAGAACTACATCGCAAATGAATGTAATTCGAGACTTGATATCGCCGTTAACTCCACACAGAATTTTGCCGATGCGTTTACTTCACAGATAACCGCCTCAGACGAAAGAACCGAAGAAAACATCAGAGCATATCTTACTAATACGATCGTCACTTCGGCTGACCTTTCAAACCAGGCAAGCATTGCACTTTATACTTTTGATGAAAATACCGGCAAACATCTTGTACTTTGGCCGACAGCATATTATTCGACTTCTTATGCCAATAATGCGAACAATGTCATCACTCAGGTAATAGAAGAAGAAGGCTACAAGACACTTAACAAGACTCAGACTCTCGATATCGACGGCAACATCATCTACTATAGAACGCTGAAATTCGAGATTTTAACTACAGTTGTTGAAGGAGACGTTGAACTTGATGCTGACGGTAATCCGATAAACCCTACTCCCGTAGCAACCACCACTACCACCACATCCGCCACCGCCACCAACATTAACGGTAAGAACATTGATCTTGATAATTACTATCTCTGCATTTATATCAACTCAAGATCATACTATTCATTCATGGCATCAATGACTCTTGCTCTCGTTCAGGCAGCAATGCTGGCTATCGTCATAGCCGGACTTTTGAGTATCATGATGACCTACCCGCTCATCTTCTCCACACAGAAGCTTTCTAAATTCGCAAAAAGGATCGCCAAAGGTGACTTGAGACCGGTCAGAGGTCACATAGTCAGTAAAGAGCTCTCCGAGTTGGGTGACGTAATGAACCAGATGGCTTATAAGCTCGGAGAATCCGACATTGAGCAAAAGACCTTCTTCCAGAATGCTTCCCACGAATTAAGAACGCCTCTGATGTCCATTCAGGGTTATGCGGAAGGTCTTAAATACGGTGTCTTTGAATCAGAAGAGGACCGTGACAATGCCATTAACGTCATCATCGATGAGACAGGAAGACTCTCAAGTCTTGTTGAAAACCTCCTCTCCATCTCGAAAATGGATATGAGCCGCAGCGGTAATTTCGAAGTCAAAAAGCAGAATATTGATATTTCCAAACTCTACGATACGATCATTGACCGTGTCAGAGGAAACTTCATTCATAACGACAAATCCATAATCAATGATTTCAACGCTAAGAATGTTTATGTTTACGGCAACGAGAACGATCTCTTAAGATGTATCGAGAATATCTTCTCTAACTGTCTCAGATACTGCAAGACTGCCGTAACCTTCAAATGCAGTACTGACAAATCAGGCAATAACGTCATCTTTGAGATATCTGATGACGGTCCGGGTATAGCACCCGAAGTCCAGGAACACTTATTTGAGCGTTTCTCCAAGGGTGCTGACGGTAAGCACGGTATCGGTCTTGCCCTTGCTTTATCGATAGCCGAGGAACACGAAGGAACCGTAAATGCCTATAACAAAAAAGACGGCGGTGCATGTTTCGAAGTCATCCTCCCTGTCATAAAACAAAAAGAACAGCTCACAAAGATCAATAACGACAGTACTACATAAACAAAAAAAGACCTGCCTTATAAAAGACAGGTCTTAATATTCAGAAGATAATTTCTTTTATCTCAAATCAAGATATCTTACGGCATTAAAGAATGCAGGTGTTCCGTTAAATCTTGCTGCAGTATCCTGCTGGAACTGTGATTTTGCCTGATTTATCCTCATATAAGTATTACGTACAGAAAGCAATGCATTGATTGCGTTTCCGATGGTTACGCATCTTCCTGAAATGATCAGCGACTGAAGCTTGAAAAGAATTCTCGGATCTGTAAATTCAGGCGGAAGAATACAATTGCTGAAACCGTTATAAAGAAGATTCAGCTGATTGGAAAGTTCACCAAGCTGTGTGTAAAGCTCTTCGATCTTCTTCTTGTTATATCTTTTCTTCAAAGCGAATAACAAGATCAATCCGACACCGATAAGAAGGGTTATACCTGCAGCAATGCTGTAACCGATAATGACATCTTTATAATTTGCCGTAATTGCCGAAAAGACCATACCCAATCCGATAACGCAAATGATGATACCCCAGACAAGAGGAGCAACACTGCTTCTTGAATATCTTACGATATCTGTCTTGCACTTCTCGTAATCCTGATAAAGATCGACCTTGGGTGAAAAGTGGTTGATCATACGGGCGCATTCGTTAAGGTTCTTCTCCCTTTCTGCTCCGTAATCAGCTGTTCTGTACTGAATAGGCTGCTGCGACATGGCATAACCATAGCCTGTCATGGGACCTGATACAGTCACAGGAGCCTGCGCATAACCTGGCTGCTGATATACAGGCTGTCCCTGCATGGGCTGAGCAACCGGCTGCTGAAATACAGGCTGGCCCATAGGCTGGGCAACGGGCTGTGTCATAGGCTGCTGCATAGGCATCTGCGGAGCTGCAGGCTGCATTGGCTGTGCCGGCTGGAAAACCTGAACCGGCTGTGCTGCGGGCTGGACCTGATGAGGCTGTACATCGGGAGTAGCAGGATCACTTGAACCGCTTATCTGCCAATTATCATCAAAATCACTCATTCTTCTTCTCCTATTCCATAAAACTAAAACCAATTTTAGTATATTTATAATAGTTTTTCCAATATTCCGATTGCATAAATAACAAGGCCGCCCAAGTGAGCGGCCTCGTAAATTATTGTTAATTGTTCAGATTAGAACTTCGGGCACTGAGCAAGAGACTTAGCGATATCGTCATCTGTAGGAATATAATCGCTCATCTCACCGTCATTGTATTTCTGATATGCAACGAGGTCGAAGTAACCTGTACCCGTAAGGCCAAATACGATATTCTTAGCCTCACCAGTCTCCTTACACTTAAGAGCTTCATCAATTGCAACTCTGATTGCGTGTGAACTCTCAGGTGCAGGAAGGATACCTTCAACTCTTGCAAACTGTTCAGCTGCAGCAAATACGTCTGTCTGCTTGACTGATGTAGCCTTCATGTATCCGTCTGCATAAAGCTGTGAGAGAATAGAGCTCATTCCATGATATCTGAGACCGCCGGCGTGGTTGGGAGCAGGCATAAAGTTGCTACCCAATGTATACATCTTTGCGAGAGGGCAAACACGGCCTGTGTCGCAGAAGTCATATACAAATGAACCTCTTGTGAATGAAGGACAGGAAGCAGGTTCAACAGCGATGATCTCATACTGGTTCTCGCCTCTGAGCATCTCACCTACGAAGGGTGAGATCAAACCGCCCAGGTTGGATCCGCCACCTGCACAGCCGATGATCATATCAGGCTTAACACCGATCTTATCAAAAGCAGCCTTTGTCTCAAGACCGATAACTGACTGATGGAGCAATACCTGGTTCAGAACTGAACCCAGTACATATCTGTAACCTTCCTGAGAAGTAGCAGCTTCAACAGCCTCAGAAATTGCGCAACCCAATGAACCGTCTGTACCGGGGAACTCTTCATTGATCTTACGACCGACATTTGTTGACATTGAAGGAGAAGGTGTAACAGTAGCACCATATGTTCTCATAACTTCACGCCTGAAAGGCTTCTGCTCATAAGAAACCTTAACCATGTAAACCTGGCAGTCGAGTCCGAAATAAGCCGTTGCCATTGAAAGTGCTGTACCCCACTGGCCTGCACCTGTCTCAGTAGTAACGCCCTTAAGGCCCTGTTTCTTTGCATAGTATGCCTGAGCGATAGCTGAGTTAAGCTTGTGTGAACCAGAGGTATTATTACCCTCGAATTTATAATAGATATGAGCAGGAGTTCCGAGAGACTTCTCTAAACAATAAGCTCTAACGAGCGGAGAAGGTCTGTACATCTTATAGAAATCAAGGACTTCACCGGGGATATCGATCCACTGATCGTCATTATTCATTTCCTGCTTGCAGAGTTCTTCGCAGAAGATGGGCATAAGATCTTCAGCCTTAAGAGGCTCGCCTGTTCCGGGATTAAGAAGCGGAGCGGGTTTGTTCTTCATATCAGCACGTACGTTGTACCATGCTGAAGGGATCTCGTTCTCAGACAGATAAACTTTATAAGGAATTTCGGACATAAATAGTCTCCCTTCGCAAAAATCTAACTCATTTTACATCAAATGAAAGTTTTTTGCACAAAAACATACCTTTCGAATAGATTATAAGAATTCAGAAAGACTTCTTTGCAGTTTCCACTGTCTCAATAACCTTATCACACCACTTATCGAATTCAGGGTCTTCTGTCATACACTCCTTATGGTTAAGGATATACTCAAGAGCGATCCTCACTCCTTTATGAAGAGGAACATTAGTCTTAAGATCAGGTGCCAGTTTCTTTATCTTTGAATTATCGAAAGAAACGGATACCGCCTTATCTCCAATAAGACTTCCTTCAAAATCATATTCAGGTCCTACGGCATTAAGGAATTCAGAGGATACATGATAAGCATTAAGCTCTACACCCAAAGCATCAGCTATAGTCTGATAGATCTGATTCCATGTAAGGACTTCATCACCCGTAATCTGGAATGCTTCACCGATTGCATGGCGGTTGCCCATGAGCGCAGTGTATCCGACAGCAAAGTCCTCGTTAAATGTAAGGTGCCACAATGACTCTCCGTCCCCGTGAATGATTACAGGTCTTCCCTCCATCATTCTCTTAATGACCTGCCATGAGCCGTTCTTGCCGTGAACACCAAGCGGGATGCTTCTTTCATCATATGTATGGCTGGGTCTTACAATGGTTACCGGGAATTTGTCTTCTCTGTAACGGGCCATAAGATATTCTTCACAAGCGATCTTATTTCTGGAATATTCCCAGTGCGGGTTAGCAAGCGTTGTTCCCTCTGTAATGATATGGCTTGCAGCAGGCTTGTTGTATGCCGAAGCAGAACTGATATAGATATACTGCTTAGTCCTGTCCTTAAAAAGCCTGAAGTCTCTTTCCACCTGATCTACAGTAAATCCGATGAATTCACCTACCACATCGAATCTCAAATCGCCGATTGCCTTGATAACAGCATCTTCATCGTTAATGTCGCAAACTATCTGGTGGACATTTCCCGGTACGGTATCTGCCCTGTTGCCTCTGTTGATGAGCCATACTTCCCATAATTTATCTTGTGAAAGTCGTCTTACTATTGCGCTGCTTATAGTTCCTGTTCCGCCAATGAATAATGCTTTCATGGTAAATCTCCTTTTTAAGGTCAATTGGACCGCTTAAAAGGATTTTAACAAACTAAAGAAAAGCATAATATCAAAAACAATATGTATTTAACGCATTTTCTTGCATATTGTGTTAAACTTCTGTCGAAATATTTATATATAAAGGCAGAAACATGAAAACTTCTGATTTCTATTACGATTTACCTGAAAGACTGATAGCACAGGTTCCTACAAAGGACCGTCTTGCATCACGTCTTCTTGTGCTTGATAAAAAGACCGGAAAAGTTATTGACGGTCATTTCCCTGACATCAGAAATTATCTTCATAAAGGCGATGTTCTCGTCATAAATAACACACGCGTAATTCCGGCAAGACTTCTCGGCGTACGTTCCGATACACAAAGTCCCGTAGAACTCCTGCTTTTAAAAAGGATCGATGATAATCACTGGGAAACTCTTGCCCGCCCCGGTAAGAAAGTAAGAGAAGGCAAACGCATGACCTTTATTCCCGGTGAACTCGAAGCTGAATGCGAACAGGTCCTTGAGAACGGCAACCGTATAATCAGATTTGAATTCAAAGGCGTATGGGAAGAAGTTCTCGATAAGGCCGGAACGATCCCGCTCCCTCCTTACATCCACGAGAAGCTTGATGACCCTGAACGTTATCAGACCGTATATTCAAAAGATGCCGGTTCAGCTGCGGCTCCCACGGCAGGTCTTCACTTTACAAAGGAACTCTTAGCTGAACTTAAAGACATGGGTGTAGAGATAGCTGAGCTTACTCTTCACGTAGGCCTTGGAACATTCAGACCGGTCAAAGCAGACACCATAGAAGAACATGAGATGCATTCCGAATGGTATGACTTCCCCAAGGAAGCATCAGATATAATCCGCAAAGCAAGATCTGAAGGCAGACGCATCATCTCTGTCGGAACAACATCAACACGAACTCTGGAGACAGTTGCTTCCAACGATCCTGACATGATGCCCGCTTCAGGTTATACGCAGATATTCATCTATCCCGGATATGAGTTTAAGTGTGTCAATTCACTTATCACGAACTTCCATCTTCCGGAGTCCACGCTCATCATGCTTGTTTCCGCTCTTGCCGGAAGAGAGAATGTACTTAACGCATATAAACATGCCGTTGAAGAAGAATACAGATTCTTCTCATTTGGCGACGCTATGTTCATTACAGATTTGGAGAACTGATATGTCTAACTATCCCGTATGGTACGAACACATTCATACATGCGCTCAGACCGGTGCTAGACTCGGTAAGGTCCACACTCCCCACGGGACTTTCATGACACCCGCATTTATGCCTGTAGGAACACAGGCTTCTGTTAAAGGCATGAGTCCTGAAGAAGTTTACGGCATGGGCGCAGGCATCATGCTTTCTAATACATATCATCTTTGGCTCAGGCCCGGCAGTGATATAGTTGCCAAAGCCGGCGGACTTCACAAATTCATGAACTGGAAAGGCGCTATCCTTACAGACAGCGGCGGATTCCAGGTTTTCTCGCTTGCTAAACCCAAAGATGTTAAAGAGGATGGCGTTAAGTTCAGTTCCCACATCGATGGCAGAAAGTTATTCCTTACGCCTGAAATCTCCATGCAGGTCCAGAATGATCTGGGTGCAGATATCATCATGGCTTTCGATGAGTGCTGCCCTTACCCTTGCGATCATGCATATGCAGACAGATCACAGGCTAAGACCACAAGATGGCTCGAACGGTGCATCGAAGCACACAAGAGACCTGACGAACAGGCTCTCTTCGGCATCATTCAGGGATCTATGTATCCTGACCTCCGTAAGAAGAGCGCTGATGCCATCACTTCATTTGATCTTCCCGGTTTTGCTATAGGCGGCATTTCCGTAGGCGAACCTAAAAATCTCTTCCTCGACATGATCGACTGCACTGTTCCTCTCATGCCTGAAGAAAAGCCGCGTTACTTAATGGGCGTCGGAACTCCCGATTACCTCATCGAAGGCGCATGCAGAGGCGTTGACATGTTCGACTGCGTACTCCCAACCAGAATGGGCAGACACGGAACCATCCTCACAGATTACGGCAAAAAGATCATCAGAGATAAAAAGTTTGCTGAAGATTTCGGTCCCATGGACCCTGATTGCAACTGTTATGCGTGCACAAACTTCACAAGCGCATATGTAAGACATCTTATCAAGGCAAATGAGATGTTCGGTTTAAGGCTTTGCACTTACCACAACATATACTTCCTCCTGATGCTCATGGAAAGGATCCGTCAGGCTATCGCCGAGGACAGACTCGGAGACTTCAGAAAAGAATTTTACGAGCGTTTGGGCTGATATGAAGCCGGTAATATATGCATCGACATCTCCCGCTATAAGCGAACGAGAGATAAAACATTGTGAACTAGCCAGAAAGATCTGCGCAGAAGGTATTGTGTTGCTCGAAAATCGCGGAATCCTCCCTTTCAAAAGCAAGAAAATAGCTTTATACGGAGCAGGTGCAAGGCACACGTCTTTCGGAGGAACAGGCTCCGGCGAGAACAACCCGAGACACTGCGTAAACGTCGAAGAAGGATTAAAAGCTGCCGGATTAGAGATAGTTTCCGGAAGATGGCTTGACGAATATGACAGCCTTTTCGAAAAAGAACATCTTGAATATCAGAAAAATCTTTCCAAAGCAATGAAGAAAGTTCCGGTTGCAAAGCGAATGGATTATGCGGCCGCAAATCCTTTTTATCTGCCTGCAGGAAGAACAATTAATTCCTCTGATACGATTTGTGATACCGCTATTTATGTTCTCACAAGACAGGCCGGCGAAGGTTCCGACCGCAAGGACATTCCGGGCGATTATTACATTACCGAAGAAGAAAAAGAACTGATGCTCTCCATAACAGAGCATCACCTTGATACGATACTTGTTCTAAACACAGGCGGTGTTATTGATCTGAAATTCCTTGATTCCATCAAGTTCTCAGCAGTAATCCTGCTTATGCAGGGCGGCATGGAAACCGGAAATGCTCTGGCAGATATTATCGTGGGTAATGTTAATCCTTCCGGGCGATTGGCTGATACATGGGCAGATTCATATGAAGACTATCCCTGCTCTGACTCCTTTTCCGAACGCAATCCCGAGAAGAATCAGGAAGATTATAGAGAAGGAATCTTTGTTGGTTACCGCTGGTTTGATAAAAGTGACATCGATCCGAGATACCCTTTCGGTTACGGATTAAGCTATACCGAATTTGGGATCAAATTCGATTCCGTTACAAACAACGGCTCAAACATAACAGTTAAGGCTTCTGTTACCAATACCGGTAAATTAGCGGGCCGTGAAGTCCTGATGCTCTATCTGTCTTATCCTGACAGCAATCATGTCCGTGAAGTCAGAAGCCTTGCTGCTTTTGCCAAATCTTCGTTACTTGAGCCCGGAGAATCCGAGAGCGTTACAATGGAGTTTGATATTACCTGTTTTGCCAGCTTTGATAAGCATAATTCCTGCTTCATACTCGAAAAGGGTGAATACATAGTATCTTTAAACGGTAATCCCGAGTGCATAGTTGTTCTTGATGAAGACTGCATAACTGAGATCGTTAAACCGATGTTTGAGCCGCAAAGAAAGATCAAATTCATCCCTCAGGATAAAAATGCGATCGTAACTTTATTCCTGCCAAGTGTTACGTTAAGCTCATCGGATATTACAACTGTAACGCATAATTACGATGTTCCCGACATGGAACGGAGCGATAAGATCGACAAGATTATTTCCGGTCTTTCATTAAAAGACATGTCTCATCTTATAGTTGGCAGAACTTACTTCGGACCTTTCCGCCACAGGGTTTTCGGAGCCGTAGGATATACAACTTCCAAGCTGTTCCACAAAGGTGTAGATGCTATGCCAATGGCAGACGGCCCTCAGGGGATCAATCTTATTAGAGTCTCTAAGAAGCCGGCACATAATATCTATGCGGTCCCGACTCTTCCCGCATCAATAAGGAAAACTCACAAAATAGCAGGAACTGAACCGGTTTCCGGCAATAACAGATACTATCAGTTCTGCACTTCATGGCCTTGCGAGACTCTGGTTGCTCAGACCTGGGATACTGATCTTGCATATCAAATGGGCGATGCTGTCGGCAGCGAGATGAAAGAATACGGAGTCGTATTCTGGCTTGCTCCGGCTCTCAATATTCACCGCAACCCTTTGTGCGGAAGAAATTTCGAGTATTATTCGGAAGATCCTGTCCTCACCGGCAACATGGCAGCAAGCATTACCATGGGAGTACAGTCCCACGAAGGATGCTACGTTACTTTAAAGCATTTTGCAGCCAATAATCTTGAGACGGACCGCAACAGATCTTCTTCAAATCTTGATGAGAAAACATTAAGAGAGATATATTTCAAAGCATTTAAGATTGCCGTAAAAAAAGCAAATCCCAGAAGTGTTATGTGCAGCTATAACAAGATAAACGGCATCTACACTGCCCTTGATTATAATCTCCAGACCAATGTCTTAAGAAACGAATGGGGATTTGACGGAATCGTAATGACGGACTGGTTTGCTACGGGTCACGACGAGAGTCTCGATGAACTCTGCTGCAAGGCAGGAACAGATCTGATCATGCCAGGGACTCCCATGATACCTTCCAAGATCAGAAAGGCCTTAAAGAAAGGTCAGATCACTAAAGAAGACATTGAGAGATCTGCAAGAAGGATAATCAAGCTGGCTTTGGAAAGCCACACAAGCAGAAATTAACTGTTTAGTTTAAGAGTAACTGCTGACAGATTTCCGCACTTGAGCTGTGTCTGGTCTGATATGCGTCGTACCATCATGTTCATCCAGTCGTCACATGAACCTGCCACGAGAGCATCGGCAAGAATGCCTTCGTCATTGAGCGACTTGAAGAAATTGGAAGTAGCACAAACGATCCTGTCGTCAGATGACAATCCGAAATATCCGTTTGGCAGCAGGCTTATCTGGCCCTGCCTAACTATCTTTGCACATACGGAACCTCTTCTGATGCTCTCTATGCCCTTACTTTCTACACGAAGGATAAGATATTCAGATTCTTCATCGAGACATTCATCAAAGACTTTATTGAGATAGTCAATGCCATTACTACCCTCATCACTGCTTAAGATCTCAGAGAACAACAACGCCTGGCTCTTGGGCGAATCGAGTTTACTGCCGTTAAAAATTGCGACAGTAAGATTGGGAACGAGTCTTAAGAAAACCTCATCCCTGTATTCTTCATCGTCACCCCGGTGCTTAAATGTGTAATACTCGATCAAATAAAGCTCCTCTTCATCTTAATAACCACGGCAGAATAATTATCCTGTCTCGGATTCTTTCTGGACCTGACACCATACTTTATCGTTCTAGCTATACCGGTCGCATTCTGATCAAAATGAATGTGATTTACTATCCTGTTAAGAGGCATGGAATCAGTAACGCCGTCAGAACTTACGATGATGATATCATTTTCGATAAGTCTTAACGGACGGTTTGTCATCTGAACTTTGCAATTAAGGTTACCGACAAAATCGATAAGACCTTTTGCCCTTGAATCCCTATATGCATCAACAGTATCAAGACCGCCTTCAGCGAGTTTTCTGATCATGAGTGTTACGTAGTTCTGCTTCTGGTTTAAAAGCGTCGCACGGTTATTGCGGATCAGGATTATATTACTATCGCCCAGACTATAAAAGTTCATGTAATCATCCATGATATGGACCATTACGAGCGTAGCACCGGCTCCCAAGTGATATTGTTCATAGACCTGATTTGAAATATCAGTAATTATCGCTGCATTATCAGCTTGAGCATCAAACTGATATGGAAAATGCTCACGAAGAGAATCCGTAACGAACTTGGATACCACCTCACCATTTAATAGTCCGCCCATTCCGTCTGAACAGGCAGCAACAAGTCCTGTATGTTCAAGCTTGTCCATCGGTGAGATATAGATTGAATCTTCCTGATCCTCTCTCTTACCTTTTTCATGAAAATAAGCGACATCACAGAAAAGATTAGTCTTCTCTTTATGCCTGGTAGTATAAATATTTGTCTTTAAAAGCGTATAGAGCGCAATAACTACAAAAGAAACAAATGCGATAACAAACAAAGCAAGGCCAATAATAATTGCACGAACGGTTTCATCTGTTAATAGACTGAAATCATACATTGCTTATACCCTGCCAACCTGCCTTTATTTAAGGGAATCTCCTTATGAATAATATAATTATCTCATAATCAGAAGATTTATCATCTTTTTCTTACAAT
>JAEEGJ010020005.1_pt1 | contig 14645 bp, 14 predicted proteins | sample 8958761 | NCBI WGS metagenome assembly JAEEGJ01 (sample SAMN16246546, study PRJNA631951) | gut metagenome | biome: gut microbiome; feature: rumen; material: RS-attached | host: Bos | place: Iran: Karaj | collected 2018-10 | reverse complement strand
ACCTCACCACCACTGACCATGGCAAGAAAACCCTATTGGACTGCGGCATGTTCCAAGGCAAGGGCCTCGAAACCGACGCCGCCAACCGCAATATCATGGTAGACCCGAAAGAAATCGACGTTATCATCCTCACCCACGCCCATATCGACCACTGCGGCCTCATCCCCTATTTCTACAAATTGGGATTCCGAGGTCAGGTCGTCTGTACCAAAGCCACGGAAGACCTGTGTAGCATCATGCTCCCCGACAGTGGTTTTATTCAGGAAAACGATATGGAGTGGTTCAACAAGAAACGCCGCAAAAAAGGACTCCCCGCCTAGCAGCCCATTTATACCGAAAATGATGATCGCGCCAGCATGGAGTTGTTTGTCAGCGTGGCCTACAATCGCTACTTCTACATCGACAACAATATCAAGGTGAAATTCAACAACACGGGGCACCTGCTTGGTAGCGGTTGCGCCGTCATTGAAATTGACGAAGGCGGCAAGATGACCCGCATCGGCTACACGGGCGACATCGGGCGCGAATACAACTACTTGCTGCGCTCACCCGAACCTTTCCCGCACTGCGACTACCTCATCACCGAGGCCACCTACGGTAACCGCCTCCACAGCGACCGCACCAATGCTGAACAGCAACTGTTGGAAATCATATATCATACTTGCGTGGAAAAACGCGGCAAGCTCATCATCCCGTCGTTCGCCGTAAGCCGAACCCAAGAGATTGTATTTCTGTTAAATAACTTCTACAACGAAGGCAAACTACCCGAAAAGATACCCGTATTCGTCGATAGTCCTTTGGCCGTGAATGCCACCGAGATTTTCCGTATGCACGTCGACCTCTTCAATGACGACGTAAAAGACGTGATCGAATACGACCCCGACCCCTTTGGCTTCAACAGCCTGACCTTCGTGCGCGATATTAATCAGTCGAAAGCTTTAAATGCCCGCAAAGAGCCTTGCATCATCATTTCCGCCTCGGGCATGATGGAGGCCGGCCGCGTGAAACACCATATCGCCAACAGCATCGAGAACCCCAACAACAGCATCCTTGCCATCGGCTATTGTTCACCTACCACATTGGGAGCCAAATTGTTGGAGAATCCGAAACCAGCAAGCGTATCCATCTTTGGTATGGAGCACACGGTCAACGCCGAGATTTTCGAAATCGATGCTTTCAGTGGCCACGGCGACTATAAGGAAATGATTCATTACCTGAGTTGCCAAGACCCGAACAAGGTGAAGAAAACTTTCATTGTACACGGCGACATTGAGGCACAACAATATTATAAGCGACAACTGCGCAAGGAAGGTTGGGACAACATCGTCATTCCTGAGGCGGGCGAAGAATTTGAATTGAAATAATTCGTACTTTTGCAAAAAATTTCAAAAATGGCACAAAAACCCAGCATTCCCAAAGGCACTCGCGACTTCCTGCCCGAAGTTATGGTGCGCCGCAATTATATTTTCGACACGATTAAGACCGTATTCAAACGCTTTGGTTTCCAACCGATTGAGACTCCATCGATGGAAAATCTCAGCACCCTTTTAGGTAAATATGGCGAAGAAGGCGACAAACTCCTCTTCCGTGTGCTCAACTCCGGCGACTTCATGAGTGGCGTGGAGCAAAACGGCGAGCCGCTTGAATCATTGAAGTTGGCTAGCAAAATCACGGAGAAAGGCCTGCGCTATGACCTTACAGTTCCTTTCGCCCGTTTCGTCACTATGTACCGCGACCAAATCGCATTCCCCTTCAAACGTTACCAAATCCAACCCGTTTGGCGCGCCGACCGTCCGCAAAAAGGCCGTTACCGTGAGTTCTGCCAATGCGACGTCGACATTATCGGCAGCGACTCTTTGCTGAACGAGGCCGAATTGGTGCAAATCGTCGACGAGGTCTTCAACGCCTTGAAAATCAGAGTTACACTGAAGATTAACAACCGTAAAGTGTTGGCTGGCATCGCTAAATACATCGGCAAGTCGGACGCTTTGGTTGATATCACCGTGGCCATCGACAAGTTAGACAAAATCGGCATCGATGCCGTCAACGCGGAACTTGCTGAGAAGGGATTGGAACAAGCTGCTATTGACAAGCTGCAACCCATTCTCTTCATGAAGGGCAACACGCGCGAGAAGTTGGCACAGCTGAAGCCTTTGTTAGACAACGAAGTCGGCCAAAAAGGCATCTCTGAATTGGAGACCTTGTTCGATTATATCGAAAACATGGAATTAGGCATCGACACCGAACTTGACCTCACCCTCGCCCGCGGCCTGAACTACTATACAGGAGCCATTTTTGAGGTGAAAGCCAAGGATTTCGCCATCGGCAGCATCTCGGGTGGCGGTCGCTACGACAACCTCACAGGCATCTTCGGCCTACCCAACGTCTCGGGTGTAGGCATCAGCTTCGGTGCCGACCGCATCTACGACGTGTTGGAAGGCCTCAACCTCTTCCCCGAGACCATGTCGGAAAGTACCAAGGTCATCTTCCTCAACTTCGGCAAGAACGAGGAGAAATACTGCCTGAAATACCTCCATCAGGTGCGCAAGCACGGCATCAACGCAGAAATCTACCCCGATGCCGCCAAGATTCAGAAACAGATGAAATACGCCGACCAACGCCACATCCCGATTGTGGTCATCGCTGGCGAAAGCGAGGTGGCCGAGCAGAAGTTCACCGTGAAATGGATGAAGGAAGGCAAACAAGAAACCGTTGACGCCAACAAATTGGTGGAAACGATATTGAAATAACCCGTAGAGACGCATTGCATGCGTCTCAAAACCAATAATCAATTATAAAAAGAGACGCATTCAATGCGTCTCTACAACAATTTAACGATTAAACATTTAACAATCAACAATATGAAAGTCCATAAAATCTCATCGAAGGAACTGACCTTCAAACAGGTAAACGAAATACTCACCCAAGGCTACAAGCTCGAGCTCAGCGCCGATGCCATCAAGCGCATCCAAAAATGCCGCGACTACCTCGACAAAAAGATGGAGAACCCCGAAAAGCCCATCTACGGCGTGACCACTGGCTTCGGCTCTCTCTGCGACCATAGCATCTCAAAGGAAGACCTGAGCACCTTGCAGAAGAACCTCGTCATGTCGCACGCCTGCGGCACAGGCGAGATGGTACCCGAGGAAATCATCCGCCTCATGCTCCTCTTAAAGGTACAAAGCCTCAGCTACGGCAACAGCGGTGTGCAAGTCGTGACCGTACAGCGCCTCATCGACTTCTTCAACAACGACGTGCTGCCCGTGGTCTACAACCAAGGCTCACTCGGTGCCTCCGGCGACTTGGCACCTTTAGCCAACCTCATGCTGCCTCTGCTCGGTCTGGGCGAGGTGCATTTCGAAGGCAAAATCGTTCCTGCTGAAAAGGTACTCAAGAAGTTCGGTTGGGAACCCATCACGCTGCAATCGAAAGAAGGTCTGGCCCTGCTCAACGGCACGCAGTTCATGAGCAGCTATGGCACATACGTTTTGCTGAAAGCCTTCCGCCTCAGCTATCTGGCCGACCTCATTGGCACAGTTTCCTTGGAAGCCTTCGACGGCCGCATTGAGCCCTTCTTCGACCAAGTGCATCAGATCCGTCACCACAACGGACAGATCGTTACTGCCAAGCGCGTGCGTGAGTTCACCAAAGGCAGCGAACTGATTGTCAGGGAAAAGAAACATGTGCAAGACCCATACTCCTTCCGCTGCATGCCTCAGGTACATGGTGCCTCGAAGGATGCCATCGACTATGTGGCCTCTGTGTTCAGCGAAGAGATTAATGCCGTCACCGACAACCCGACCATCTTCCCCGACGAAGACCTAGTCATCAGTGCCGGCAACTTCCACGGCCAGCCTCTCGCCATCACTCTGGACTTCTTGGCCATTGCCCTGGCTGAGTTGGGCAACATCAGCGAGCGTCGTATCTATCAACTGATTGGTGGCAAGCGCGGTCTGCCGTCGTTCCTCGTCGCTGAGCCCGGCCTCAACAGCGGCTTCATGATTCCGCAATATGCCGCCGCCAGCATCGTCAGCCAGAGCAAACAACTCTGCACGCCCGCTTCAGTCGACAGCATCGAGTCGTCGCAGGGACAGGAAGATCACGTCAGCATGGGTGCCAATGCTGCTACGAAGGCTTTGCGCGTAGCTGAGAACTTGGAACGCGTGTTGGCCATTGAATTGTTCAACGCCACCCAAGCCCTTGAGTTCCGCCGTCCGCTGAAGTCATCCCCCATCATTGAAAAGTTCGTTGCCGAATACCGCAAGAAGGTGGAATTTGTGCGCATCGACAAGGTGATGTACACCGAAATCGCCAAGAGCGTGGAATTCGTGAAGAATTATCCGCTGGCATTTGATGATTTGCAAAACAAATGATTGGTTTGTAGGGCTGTCGTATCACGGCAGCCGCTTGGTGGAAATCAGCGGATGCCTTAATGTGACAGCCCTACAATTGCCTTAATGTGACAGCCCTACAAATACTGAACAATATGGAAACCATCGAACAAAAACGTCCCACAGGAATGACCATCCTTTTGGTTCTGTCGCTCATCAATGCCTGTTGGAATATTCTTAGGTCCATTATCATGTATTTCACCACACCAATCATGACAAAAATGCTTGACGACGGACAATTTGAAGAGATGACCCAGTCTTTCTCATCTTTTGGAGAGGACTTCACCAATGCTATGACCGATAGCATGAACATCCTAACTCAGATAAACCCCAACTACTATCTGATTTTATTGGCACTATTCATCGCCTCACTGATTGGTGTTATCAAAATGTTTAAAAACGACAAGCGTGGTTTCCATATCTATTCCATTGCACAGCTCTGCATGTTAATTGCCCATTCCGTGTTTGTATATCCATTACAGAAGCCTTCACCATTCGTATCAGACCTGTTGCTCACCGCTATCTTCATCCTGCTTTACTATTTGTATTTCAAACGGATGGGTATGTCGAAAAAAACTCAAAATATAGAGTAACCATGAAGCAATACGAGAGTAAAATCTTCAATGTCAAGCCACAACTTACCACAGCCATGATGTTGGCGGCAAGTTTTGCTATTACTTATTATGGGCTACTACTCATATATGAAGTTTTTACCCTAGTTTATAGTCGCTATTTTATTGATTCCTATTATTTTAATCAAGGACAAACCGACGAAGGAATACAAGAATTATGGACGCAAATCATCCAACTGGCATTATCAGTTGTATTGGTCTTCAGTCTCATACAAGTGTTCAGAAAGAAAGTGTATGGTAAAGCGCTTTTTGTGGGATTTTCCATCCTGCTCATCGGATTTCAGTTGTATAAAACAGGGTTGGTTCCATTGATGAAATATGCCCTTGAAGTGCTTTTGGTGCTGATTATCGCACCAATACGAGTGAAAAAGAAAATTAAATTGAAGGATGGCAAACTTCAAATGGAGGCTGTGGAAGAAGAACCATCGAAATCACAAGAAGAAAAGTCAGCTGAAACAGCCGAAATAACAGAAGAAACATCTGTTATGGAATAAAATTACCTATTTTTGCAACCATAATTCTGGTTTTTGATAATTGTGATGATATTATATTTCAAAAATGAAAGTTGAAGATTATCATATAGGTAACGCTATTAAGGAAGTTCTGAAAGAACAAGAACGAAGCGAAGCATGGTTGGCTCGAAAAGTTCATTGTGACCCTGGAAATTTCAATAGAATTCTTAAACGTACGTCGATGGATATGGATTTGCTACGTCGGATTTGCATCAATTTAAACTACAATTTTTTTACAGATTACGGTAATTTTGTCAAACAACAAATAGAATTATTTCACTCAAAATCAATAGATTACAATAAATAATTTACTTGGTCAAAATTAAAAATTGTAAATTTTGCAATATAATATTGTAAATTTTACTAATATGATAAAACACCACATATTGATAGAATTTATACATTTGCACATTATTTATCTAAATATTAGAACGATTATTATCAACTAAATAACAAGCATCATGAAGAAAAAACTGATTACAGTGTTAGGTTTGATGACCACACTTTCGATGCTGACTGGTACAACATACGCCCAGATTCAAGTCCTACAGAAAGAGAAAGTACAAGGAAATATAGTAGTGTACGAGGAAGAAGATGAAGAAGAGGGAGAAGAGGGTGTTGAAATGCGTTCGGCTAATAATGAAATTGTTGAAATGCCTCAAGCAGATCAGCAGAACATCACCATCGACTATCTTGCTCCATTAGGAGGAGAATTATTGCTTCTGAGTTGTCTTGGTGGCGCCTATCTTCTTGGCAAACGAAGAAAAGAATAAGACGAACCTCTTTGGAGTTTTTTTATCGAAATTTAAGCATATAAGCTGTGTCAAATGATATGGCTATATGTTTTTTTGTTTTTTCGAGAATTCATCATTTCTATTTCAACGTAGCATCATCGCAGCTTTTTTAACTGCATTAACGAAGATTTCCACCTCTTCCATCGTATTGTACAACGCAAACGAAGCTCGCACCGTGCCTGGGATGCCGAATCGTGTCATCACCGGCTCTGCGCAATGGTGACCTGTGCGCACCGCCACACCCATCTTGTCGATGATGGTACCCAGGTCATAAGGATGAATGCCATCAATGATGAAAGAAACCAAACCTGAGCGACGCTCAGCCTCCCCAATGAAACGGATACCGTCGATTTCAGAGAGTTGTTCAACGGCCGACTGTAACAACTTGGCTTCATATTGCTCAACCTCTTTTCTGTCAAGACCTTGCATGAATTGAACGGCGGTTTCCAAGCCCAAGGCAGCACCCACATTGGGCGTACCAGCCTCAAACCTATAAGGCAACACATTGAAAGTGGTCTTCTCGAAACTCACCGTGTCGACCATCTCGCCTCCGAACTGATAGGGGGGCAACTTCTCCAACCATTCGGCTTTGCCAAATAAGCCTCCGATGCCCATAGGCGCATACATCTTATGGCCGGAGAAAACGAAGAAGTCGCAATCCAAGTCTTGAACATCGATGGGATGATGGGCAATGGACTGGGCACCGTCGATGACCACAGGAATGCCATATTGATGCGCCATGGCAACCATCTCCTTCACGGGATTGATGGTTCCCAACACATTGGAAATATGCGCAATCGACACCACCTTCGGCCCTTCTTTCAGCAATTCTTCGTAACGATTCAAATCCAGGACGCCTTTGTCATCCATCGGTACGACGAGCAATTGTCCTTGATGCCGTTGTACCATTTGCTGCCAAGGCACGAGGTTGGAGTGGTGCTCCATGGAGGTGACGAGCACCTTTAGTTGAGAGTTGAGAGTTGAGAGTTGAGAGTCAGTGGTGAGTTGAGAGTTGGAAGTTGAGAGTAAGAGGTGCTCGAAAGAAGTGGCGAGCAGGTTCAACGACTCGGTGGTGCCACGCGTGAATATGATTTCCCTTGCTTCCTTGGCATGGACAAAATCGGCAACGGTCTGACGGGCATGTTCGTAGGCCTCGGTCGCCTTCTGGCTCAGGTAATGCACCCCACGGTGAATGTTGCAGTTCTCGTGCAGGTAATAGTCGCGCTCACGGTCGATGACGCACAAGGGCTTCTGCGTGGTGGCTGCATTGTCAAAATAGACCAAAGGCTTGCCATAGACCTGCTGGTCAAGGACAGGGAATTGAGACCTTATTTCGTTGATGTTCATTTTATTGCATTTGTAGAGACGTAGCACGCTACGTCTCTACCAGTTAGATTTTCGAATAATCAATGTCAAAATTATATTCCTTCGGATGGCTGCAACGCAACACGCAGTTCTCGCAACTCGAGAGTTCACCACGCAGGCGGCGCTTGATCATGTCATCGATGTGCTCGTGCAGCATCTCGTTTCCGATATGGTTGCTCACCTCAGCGGCAAAGGCATACATCAACAGGATTCTGGCGTTGGCCTTGCTGATGCCACGCTGGCGCATGTAGAACATGGCCTCTTGGTCGAGTTGGCCCGTAGAAGTGCCATGCGAGCATTTCACGTCGTCGGCATAGATCTCAAGGAAAGGCTGGCTGTTGACTTTGGCCGTCGAGGTCAGGAGGATGTTGCTGTTATTTTGGTGGGCATCGGTCTTTTGGGCATCTTTGGCTACATACACATGGCCGTTGAACACGGCCGAAGCCGAGTCATCGATAACGCCTTTGAACTTCTCGTTGCTAGTGCAATGCGGCACATTGTGATTCACTTTCAAGAAGTTCTCCACATGCTGGGTCTTGTCGATAAGATACAAGCCATGCACCTGCGTGTCGGCGCCTTCGCCATCCAAGTCGACATGATAGGTGTTGTGCACATCGCCGCCGTTGAAGGTGATGACCACAATCTTCAGTCGGCTGTCGGCCAGCTGCTTGACCTTGAACTCCCTTTGGATGGAAGCCTCGTTGCTTATATTCTGCAGCACATACAACTCAAGGCTTGAATTCTCATTGAGGATGATCTCGGAGATCTTTGGCTCGGATGACAGGTGAGCGTCATCGTCATACTCAATGATTTCGCGGCTTTGGTTGGCGGCTAAGATAAGTTGGTTGTCCATAATCACAGTTCCTTAATCCATTCGTAGCCTTTTTCTTCGAGTTCAAGGGCGAGGTTCTTGCCGCCCGTCTTGACAATGCGCCCGTCGTACATCACATGGACGAAATCGGGGACGATATAATCCAACAGACGCTGATAGTGCGTGATGACCACAAAGGCGTTCTCGGCATTATGCAACTGGTTGACGCCATGGGCCACGATGCGCAGCGCGTCAATGTCAAGGCCCGAGTCGGTCTCGTCGAGGATGGCGAGGCTCGGCTCCAACATGGCCATCTGGAAGATCTCGTTTTTCTTCTTCTCGCCGCCACTATAGCCCACATTAACGAAGCGGTTCTGCAGTTTCTCGGTGATTTCCACCATGGCCTGCTTCTCCTTCATCATCTTCATGAAGTCGACCGTGCTCATCGGCGGCAGTCCTTGATACTCACGCTTCGAGTTGACAGCGGTGCGCATGAAATTCTGTATGCTCACACCTGGAATCTCAACGGGATATTGGAAACTCAGGAAGATACCTTCGTTGGCGCGGTCCTCGGGCGACATCCCAACGATGTTCTTGCCCTTGTACCAGATCTCGCCTTCGGTGATTTCATAGCCCTCGCGACCTGTGATGGCCGCAGCCAGCGTACTCTTTCCCGTTCCGTTAGGACCCATGATGGCGTGGATTTCGCCTTCGTTGACGCCCAGATTCAATCCTTTCAGGATTTCCTTGCCTCCAATGGAGACATGTAGGTTTTTGATATTCAGTAACATATTATTCAGTTGATAATTGATAATTGACAATTGATAATTGATAGTTTTCTGTTTTTAATTATTGGGTTGGGCTTAGGCTGATTTTGCCGTAACGCATATAATAGGCATGCTTGGCCCACTGTGTATATTCTTCTTGTGATATCTCAATGACATTATTGCCTTCAGATTCAGTAATTTTTTGTTTCACTTCTTCAATCAACGCTTCATCGCGGCCGTATTTCCCGATATGAACCACATTCAAGACTACTCCCAACAACACGACACAACCTGCTCCAAGGGTCATCCATCCACGCACTTTTGGCATTATCTTGGGCAACCATAAAGTCAGCATCGAAAGGGTGATATGTCCGCAAGCCAAGGCGAAGAACGGCAAGGCTGCCAGCATATAGAAATCCCGTTGCTTCACGCTCACCATGATAGGCAGCACACCCACTAATCCCATGATCAGAAAGACATAGAACCAAGCCTTGTCAGGTGGGAACTCAAAGACCTTATTGTTGACCTTACTTCTCGCTTTGCAAATCACCAACGCCATAGCAATTACATACGGGATCATCAGTTGTTGCAATAAAGCGAAAACGATATAGGACCTTGAAGATGCTGTCGCTTCGTACAGTCCTCCACCGATAACTTGAAGTCGGATGTAGTCCTTAATATAGCCAAACGAGCCAGGGCAAACCAAAAACATGATTCCGGCAAACACAGCTATAGAGACCAAAAGAATCAAGCTGTCAATGGGTCCTTGTATCCACTTGCGCTTTTGGTCGAAGGCGCAATACAGGATAGGAAACACCAAGGGGAACAATCCCGTGAATCCTTTGGAGAGGAAGGCCAATAACAGAGTGAAAGCCGACAAAAACAGCCAAATTTTATGGTTGCGCTGGTAACCGACAATCATCAGATAGACGGAGAGCAACACAAAGACCGACATCGTGTTTTCAAGCATATTGTTGGTGGCGCACCAAGTGGCCAAAGGCATGACCAGCCAAAACAACAGCGGCAGCCAAGCCCAACGGAGATTGTTAGTCGTTCGTTTCCAAATCAAGGCTATCAACAAGCCAGTAAAAAGGAAAGCTAGTACGGAATATAACTTCTCAACCCACCAGTGGTCGCCCAAAACCTTGAAAAACAATGCTTCTAATCCGAAAGCCAAAGGCGGATGAGAATGGAATACATGACCTATCGTTTGGGTATAACTTGGGTTCCAAAACGAGCCTAGACCGCAAACCATATTGCGGGAAATGCAGGCATATGTCACACCATCAAGAAACATGCCCTCGGTCAAAAGGTTCTTGCTCACCATAATGAGGAACAATCCGATGAGGAGCAACCAAAAAGGCGTGTTATTTGAACGGACTTGTGACATTAAGTTTTTTCTTTGTTTAGTTTATGTCGCTTTGCGTCATTGCGAGGAGGAACGACGAAGCAATCTAGGGCAACTTGTTTTCTGGGGTGCTTCGTGCCTCGCAGTGACGCGAAGCATGTCATCCGACGCTTCCTTCCAGCGTTATTGATAATAATTTCTGTGCTTCAACGGCGAATTCCATAGGCAGTTTGTTTAGCACATCCTTGGCATAGCCGTTGACGATGAGGCCAATGGCCTTTTCCGTCGGGATACCACGCTGTTGGCAATAGAAGAGTTGGTCCTCGGAGATTTTCGAGGTCGTGGCTTCGTGTTCAAGAATGCTCGATTCGTTGCCGCACTCGACGTAAGGCCAAGTATGGGCACCGCATTTGTCGCCCAAAAGCAACGAGTCACACTGTGAATAGTTACGCGAGTTCTCGGCTTTGGCAGCCACTCTCACCAAGCCACGATAACCGTTCTGGCTGTGACCGGCAGAGATACCTTTTGATATAATGGTGCTGCGGGTGTTCTTGCCCAAGTGAATCATTTTGGTGCCCGTGTCGGCTTGTTGGTAGTTGTTGGTCACGGCGACGGAGTAGAACTCGCCCACTGAGTTGTCGCCCAGCAGCACGCAGCCCGGGTATTTCCAAGTGATGGCCGAACCCGTCTCGACCTGCGTCCAAGAAATCTTGGAGCGATTGCCGCGACAGAGACCACGCTTGGTGACAAGGTTATAAACGCCACCTTTACCGTCCTTGTCACCAGGGTACCAGTTCTGCACCGTGGAGTATTTCACCTCGGCGTCGGTCTCGGCAATGATTTCCACGATGGCGGCATGGAGTTGGTTTTCGTCGCGTTGCGGAGCCGTGCAGCCTTCCATGTAACTCACATACGCGCCCTCGTCGGCCACGATGAGTGTGCGCTCAAACTGGCCTGTGTTGGCCGCATTGATGCGGAAATAGGTGGACAACTCCAAGGGGCAACGCACACCTTTCGGGATGTAGCAGAACGAGCCGTCGCTGAAGACTGCCGAGTTGAGTGCAGCGAAGAAGTTGTCGGTATAAGGTACCACCTTGCCGAGGTATTTCTTCACCAGGTCGGGATGCTGCTTCACGGCCTCACTGAATGACATGAAGATGACACCATGTTTGGAAAGCGTCTCCTGGAAGGTCGTCTTCACCGAAGTGGAATCCATCACCGCGTCGACGGCTACACCCGAAAGTTTCTTCTGCTCGTCGAGTGAGATGCCAAGTTTGTCGAAGGTGGCCAACAGTTCGGGGTCCACCTCGTCGAGGCTCTGCTTCTGCTGACGTTTGCGCGGCGCAGCGTAATAGATGATGTCCTGGTAGTTGATTTCAGGAATATCGAGATGTGCCCAGTTGGGTTGTTTTAGCGTTTGCCAATGGCGGAAGGCCTTCAAGCGAAACTCTAGCAGCCACTCGGGTTCCTCTTTCTTCTTGGAAATGAGGCGGATAATGTCCTCGTTCAAGCCTTTCGGCACAAAATCGGTCTCAATGTCGGTCACAAAGCCATATTCGTACTCCTTGTTCGTGACTTCACTGATGATATTTTCGTTCGGATTCTGATCCATAGTTTTCTATTTTGGAGCGGGCCCTTCGATGCTTCGGCTGTGCTCAGCAACCTCAGGCTCAGGGACCCAACTTCTTCCTTATTAAGAATGATTTCAAATTAGGCCGCAAAGATACAATTTTATTATGGTTTAAGAAGCTTCTTTTTTATAATTTTGCGCCAAATTTCAACAGAGATGGATTTAAACATCGGACTTTTCAATGAATCGTTCCCGCCTGTGATGGATGGCGTTGCCATCTGCGTGCAGAATTATGCCTATTGGATGCAGAAAAAAGTGGGCGGCGTTTCCGTCATCACACCGAATGTTCCAGGTGCCGACTACAATCAGTATGACTACGAGGTGCTCGACTATTTCTCGGTTCCTGTGCCTTTCCGTCAGCCGTATGTCACTGGAATTGCAGAAGTTGACCCTGCTTTCATTGCGAAAATCATCAAACGTCGCTTCAAGATTGTCCATGCCCATTCGCCTTTTGCAGCAGGCATGGCAGCTGCCAACGTTGCCAAAAGGCTCAATATCCCTATGGTGGCCACATTCCACTCCAAATACCGCGATGACTTCAGCCAAACCATCCCCTCCAAAGCCGTCGTGGAACAAATCATCAAGCGCATCGTCAGTTTCTATGAACACGCCGATGAAGTTTGGGTGCCACAAGCCTCTGTAAAAGAAGTGATTAAGGATTACGGATTCAAAGGCAATGTGGAGGTGGTACCCAATGGTAGCGACCTTGTGGCCGACTATCCTAAGACCTACTTCGCTGATGCACGAAAGAAGTTAGGCATTGCGCCCAACGATTTCGTTTGCCTTTTCGTTGGACAGCATATCTGGCAGAAAAATGTTCGTCTCATCATCGAAGCCCTTGAAAAAGTGAAAGATACACCTTTCAAGATGTATTTTGTCGGAAACGGATACGCAGCTGATGCAATGAAGGAAATGGTGACAGAAAAAGGCCTTGAAAGCCAAGTCACCTTTGTGGGTACCGTCACTGAGCGCGAAGTTATCAAGCAGTATTATGCAGCGGCTGACCTATTCCTATTCCCCTCGCTTTACGACACTGACGGTTTGGTCGTCAAGGAGGCTGCGGCACTGCAAACCCCCTCTGTTATGGTGGAAACTGCCACTGCGGCCTCCATCATCACCGATAACGAGAATGGTTTTCTGATTCCCAACGACTTGGATGCTTTCGCCAGCCGACTGCGTGAGCTGATTCATGACCCAGAACGGGTGTACCGCGTGGGTGTGCAAGCCTCGCATTCCATCGTACGCTCATGGGAAGATGTAGTCGGTGAGGTGCTTGAACGCTACAATCGACTGATTGCCAAAAAGAAATTGATTGTCATACCTTAAATCATCGGATTTTTCCTTAGTTTTGCGCCAAAATAACCCAAAATGAGCAAAGGGAAACAAAAACACGGTTTTTGGTTTTATGTAGGACGCTTCTTTTGCGGTCTAGGCATAGCCTTGTTGCTACTGGTGTTGTACATTTACCTCTCCGTGCCCACCTATAGTTTCAAGGAACCACGTCCCTTCAGTGGCGAATATCTATACAACCCTTATCAGGACATGTATCCCGACCAATGGAAGAAATATCACTTTCATTGCCACTCACGCAGGTATTTTGGGGTGACCAATGGGCGCAAGAGCAAGGAAGTCACCATCGACAGCGTGTACCAAGCCTTGGGCTACGATCATTACGGCATCTCCGACTATATGGGCATCAACAAACATGGTGCAGAAAGAGAAGATTATATCCCCGCCTACGAACACGGCTATGGGCTCTTCCGCAAGACCCACCAAATCTGCATCGGAGCCGAGTCGGTGTATTGGCCCGACTTTCCCTTCATGCAAAACCTCAACATGAAACAGCATATGATCAACAAGTTGGGCGAACGCTGTCGCTTCGTTATGCCGGCACATGCCTCGTTCACGAAAGGCTACAAGGTGAACGAAATGATGCTGTTGAGTAACTACCGCCTACTTGAAGTGGTCAATCCATACGGGAATGCCTTCGAGCATTGGGATAAAGCTCTTTCCAACGGTCACCGCGTGTATGCCCTCGGCAACGATGATACGCACAACATCAACAACGAACATGAAGTTTGTCGCAACCTAACCATGGTCAACACATCTGACCTCAATCCAGAACATGTTTATGAGTCGTTGGACAAAGGACTTTGTTATGCCGTGGAATTCGACAATTGGTATTATTATCCACTTACCCTCGAGTATAAGATAAAAGATGCACGCGCTTTGGATTATCTAACTCAGGCCCAATTGGTTGGCGACACCTTATTTATATCTACTTCGGCAGAGACCATGAAAGAGGTTCAATTCATAGGACAAGACGGCAAAGTGCTGAAAACGGAGGAGAATATTGGCACAGCACATTATGTCATCCAACCTGAAGACCCTTATG
>JAEEGJ010020000.1_pt1 | contig 14647 bp, 6 predicted proteins | sample 8958761 | NCBI WGS metagenome assembly JAEEGJ01 (sample SAMN16246546, study PRJNA631951) | gut metagenome | biome: gut microbiome; feature: rumen; material: RS-attached | host: Bos | place: Iran: Karaj | collected 2018-10 | reverse complement strand
GTTGAACAGGCGAAGGTCCATGCCGAAGTCCGTCTGCACGGAGGTTTCCCAGGTGAGGTCCGGATTCGCGAGACCGTCCGGCTTCGAACCCAGGGAGAGGGTGTTGTCCTCGCCGAACTGATAGCTCTGGCTGTTGTAGGAGATGGAGGTGGAGTACGGATAGCCGGAGAGAACGGCGATGTTACCGTTGATACCCCAGGAACCGCGGAACTTCAGGAAGCTCAGGAACTCCCGGCTGATGTTGTCCTTGATGAACGGCTCGTTGGAAACCGTCCAGCCGGCGGAAACCGACGGGAAATAGCCCCAGCGGTTCTTCGGGGACAGCTTGGAGGAGTCGAAGGCATCGGCGCGGAAGTTGGCCTGGAGGCCGTAGCGGTTGTCATAATTATAGGTCAGACGGCCGAAGTAGGACAGCTGCGCGCTCTGGCTCGGGGAGCCGCCGGAGATGGACTTGGTGCCGGAACCGTTGTCCTGGGTGAGGTAACGGAAGTTCTCGTCATAGCCCTTCAGCGGATCTTCACCGGTCAGGCCGGCGCCGACGCCGCGGCTGTCACTGTAGGTCCAGGACATACCGGCCATGGCGCCGATGGCGTGCTTGCCCAGGTTGACATTATAGTTGGCGAAGTTCTCCCACTGATAGTAGTAATCCTGAGAAGACGTCGCGCTGATGCTGTACACCTGGGAATAGGACTTGGCGTTCGCATAGTAGGGCTCCTCGAAGTTGCTTTCGTACTTCTGCTTGATGCGGTAGCCCAGGCGGGAAGTGAACACGAAGCCCTTGAACGGGGTGATGTTGGCATACATGGTGCCGCGGATCTGCCAGCCCTCCTCCTTCTTCTGGTTGCGGTCGCGGTAGATGAGCGGGTTGATGCCGTCACCTTCCAGGATCTTGGAGATGGCGTAGTACCAGCCGGGGTGCTCCTCGGGTCCGTAGACCTTCTGGAAGCCGGCGTCCACGGCGTCCTTCATATGCTGGGAAAGCTCGTCATAGGACTTGAAGTAGACCGGAGTCAGCGGGTCGATGATGAGGGTGCCCAGCAGACCGGCGCTGCCGCCGGCATACTCGGAATGCTCGCCGATCTTCTGCTGCTTGCGGCGCTCGACGGAGGTGTTGGTGCCCACGGTGAACCAGGACTTGATCTTGTAGTCGGCGTTCACCTGGGCGGTGAAACGGTTGTACGTGTCGGTGCTGCCGCGCGCCATACCGTCTTCATCCAGATAGTTGAGGGAGACGAAATAGGAACCGCGGTCGTTGCCGCCCTGGGCGCCAATGGTGTGGCTGTGCGTGAAGCCGGTCCCGTACAGGACGTCGGCCCAGTTGGTGTCGGTCACGCCGTCCCACACACCGGTCTTGATGAGGTCTTCGGTGGAACCCAGGTTGCCGGCCTGCTGCTGCCAGTCGATGTACTGCTGCGCATTCATGACCTGGGCGTGGTGGCCGAGCTGGGCGAGGGTGAGCTTGTAGTTGTAGAAGATCCGGCCGTCCTTGGACTTGGAACCGTTCTTGGTGGTGATGAGGACGACGCCGTTACCGGCCTGCGCACCGTAGATGGCGGCGGAGGCGGCATCCTTCAGAACCTCCATGGACTCGATCATGGAAGGATCCAGGTAGTCGATCTTGTCGACCTTCAGGCCGTCCACGATCAGGAGCGGGCCGAGGCCGGAGCCGCTGTTGGAGGAGATACCGCGGACGCGGATGGAGGAGCCTTCACCCGGAGCGCCGGTGTCGTTGAACACCTGGACGCCGGCGGCCTTGCCCTGAAGGGCGGCGGCCGCGTCGGAGGTGGAACGGTCCATCAGTTCCTCGGAACGGACGGACGCCACCGAACCGGTGAGGTCGCTCTTGCGCTGGACGCCGTAACCGATGACCACGGTCTCATCCAGGAACTCGGCATCTTCCTGGAGGACGATGTCGATGACGGTCCGGTCACCGACAGGAACGACCTGGGTGCCGTAGCCGATGCAGGAGAATTCAACGCTCGCCCCCGCGGGGACGTTCAGGCGGTAGGATCCGTCCGCGCCGGTGACGGCGCCGATGGATGTATTGCCGACCACGACCACGGCGGCTCCGATGACCGGAGCGCCCGACGCGTCGACGACCGTGCCACGGATGGTCTTGTTCTGTGCGAAAGCAGGCACGAGGAGGACGAGAAGCGCGATGATTCCCGCCACTTTCAGCAATGTATTACGCATCATATGATTCATGTTAGTCATTGTACTGAGGGATTGACGGTTACCATCCGGGGTTCTGTTTGACACCGGTGCCGGCCGCTTCGTCATAAGGGTTGTTGTTCACGACATCGAACGGGAACGGATAGAGTTCGTGTTTCCCGGTCTGGAAACCGCCGCCCTTGGCGCCCCAGCCGTCGTCTTCCCACATGATGATGGCCTTGTGCGGGCGGCCGGAAGTCTCCTTGCCGTCGCATTTGACGTCCGCACGCTCCTTGGCGATGGTGAAGTAGGTCATGCCCATTTCGTCCGTGATTTCCGTCGGGATGATGACGTTGCCGGACTTGTCATAGTTGCGGTAGAAGTCGTCACGCAGGTACGGAGTCTTGGTCTTGCTCCGGAAGGCCAGTTCCTTGGCGGCGTCGCCCCAGCGGACGAGGTCCACGAAGCGGCAGCCTTCCCAGGCCATCTCGAACCACTTCTCCTTCTTGACATTGTCCATCGTCAGGGAGGAGTACGTGGGCGCGCCGGCGCGCCGGGCCACCTTGTTGAGGGCTTCGAGGCCGTCGTTGTCGCCCGTTTGGGCACAGGCCTCCGCGTAGAGCAGAAGGACCTCCGCGTAGCGCATGACGATCTTGTTCTCGCCCGTCTGCCGGGTGGCGTTGTCATTCAGGTCGGACTGCCAGGGAACGAGCTTGATGAAGAACCAGCCGCAGTTGGCATACAGGTCCTTGGCGGTGATGTCGAGGCCGCGGCGGGGATCCATGAGCTTCTCTTCCGGAGTCATGTCGGCGTCGGCCTTGTAGGTGATCTTCGTCGTCTCGCCGTCCACGGCGCCGGGAAGAACCACTTTCTCCGTCGATTCCTTCATCGGATAGGGCAGCTGGAGGAGATCCTCGTAGGAGATGATCCAGGCCTTCTGGCGATAGGAGCCCTTCTCGTTGTCAAGCATCGCTTTCACGAACTTCTCGGTCGGGGCCATGTTGTTGCCCCAGCCCACGGACTGCAGGGTGAAGGACGGGAACTTGGACATCTGGCGGAAGAACAGGGACTGGTTCGCCTGAAAGTCCCAACGTCCGTTCTTGCCGTATTTCTCGGCATCCACGGCATTGACTTCGAAGATCTTCTCCTCACAGCCGTCACCGGCCATGTGGAACAGCTCGCCAATCCTTTCACCGGGCACGAGGTCATAGTTGCCGGAGTCAATCACTTTCTTGAGGGAAACCTTGGCGTCGGCATAGTCGCCGTGAAGGACCTGGGCCTTGCCGAGGAACGCGTAAGCAGCGCCCTGGGTGATCTTGACGGCACCGTCCTTGTCGTTCTTGCCGGCACGGGCGGGCAGATCCTCGGCAGCGGTCTTCAGCTCGTCGATGATGAATTTCCAGAGCTCCTCCTTGTCGGAGTTGGTGGGTTTGGCGTTACCATCCAGCACATGGGTCACGAGCGGCGGGGTTCCGTAGAAGCAAGCGAGCTGCATGTGCGCCCAGGCGCGAAGCACGCGGGCCTCGGCCACGCAGCGCTTCTTGACGGGGCTGTCGCACAGGGAGCCGTCCTCGCCATAGAAGTTGTCGATGACCAGGCTGGACTTGTAGATGATCTCGTAGAAAGTGTTGTACATCGCGGCGAGATGCCCGTTCGTGGATTCGAACGTGGAGCGGAACTCATTGATTTCCAGCGCGGCGATGTGGTCCTCTTTCTTGGATCCGCCCCAGTAGAGTTCATCACCGGCGGCGTTGAAGAAAATGTTGTAGGACGGAGTGTTGCTGGTGAGCTTGCCGTACATCTTGACGACATTGGCATAGGCGGAGACAAGCGCCGACTCGGCATCTTCGTCCGTCTTGTAGAAGCTTTCGTAAGCGACGACGCCCTTCTGCGGAATGTCCAGCAGCGACTGGTCGCAGGACGCAAGGGTCATGAGGGCCGCGGTGCAGGCTAAGCTGATGATAGCTATCTTTTTCATAAGGCAGTCGGATTAGAAGGAAACGTTCACGCCGAACATCAGCTTCTTGGAGTTCGGGTAGTTACCCTTGTCCAGGCCGCGGCCGGTGGAACTGCCGGTGGTGGCGGCTTCGGGGTCGAAGCCGGGATACTGCGTGAAGAGGAACCAGTCGTCCAGGGAGACGTAGGCGCGGAGCGAGTTCATCAGGATCTTCTTCGTCCACTTCTGCGGAAGCGTGTAACCGAGCTGGATCTGCTTGATCTTGAAGAAGTCACCCTTGAAGATGGTGGCGGAGGAGCTCCAGAAGTCGACCTTCTCGGCGATGTTGGGGATGTCCGGGATGGTCTTGCCGGCCTGCTCGTAGTAGTAGCGCAGCGTGTTGATCTGGGTGTGCTCCGTACGGTAGACGCAAGGGACCAGCATGTTGCCGCCGGAACCCGTGCCGAACACGGTCAAGTCGAGGCCCTTCCAGTCGAGGCGCACCGTGACGCCGTACTGGAACGACGGGATGGTGCTGCCGAGGAACTGGCGGTCGTCATCCGTGACGGGATTGGCGGAATCACGGATGCTCCCGTCCTTGCCATAGAAGGTGGCGAATCCGTCCGCGCCGATGCCCGCGTACTTGTAACCGTACAGGAACCAGAGCGGATAGCCTTCCTCGAAGCGGGTGCGCAGGTGGTAGTTCGCGAAGTGGGAGCCGTCCTTGACGCTTTCGCCCGCGAGGGGTTCGAGATAGGTGACCTTGTTCTTGAGCGTGGAGAAATTGCCGTTGATGCTGTACCCGAAGTCACCGATGTTGTCCTGCCAGCCCAGCTCGAACTCCCAGCCGGTGTTGTTCACGGAGCCGGAGTTCACGGGAACGGAGGAGCTGATGCCGATCTCGGCCAGCGGCTTGACGCTCACGATCAGGTCCTTCGTGTCCTTGTTGAACCAGTCGACGCCGAGGGTGAGCCGGTTGTTGAACAGACGCATGTCCATGCCGACGTCCGTCTGCACGGAGGTCTCCCATGTCAGGTCCGGATTGGCGAGGCCGTCCGGAACGGAGCCGTAGCTCAGGACGTTGTCATCCACATGGTACTGGTAGTTCTTGTCGTTGTAGGAGATGGACGTGGAGTACGGATAGCCGGACAGCACGGAGATGTTGCCGTTGATACCCCAGGAGGCGCGGAACTTCAGGAAGCTCAGGATGTCGCGGCTGATGTTCTCCTTGATGAAGGATTCGTTGGAAACCGTCCAGCCGGCGGATACAGACGGGAAATAGCCCCAGCGGTTCTTGGCGGAGAGCTTGGAGGAGTCGAACGCATCGGCGCGGAAGTTCACCTGAAGGTTGTAGCGGTTGTCGTAACCGTAAGTCAGACGGCCGAAGTAGGAGATCTGCGAGGAGTTCGACGGGGAGCCGCCGCTGATGCCCTTCTTGCCGGAGCCGTTGTCCTGGGTGAGGTAACGGAAGTTCTCCGCGTAGCCCTTGAGGGGGTCCACACCGGAAAGGCTCGCGCCTACGCTGCGGCTGTCGTTGAAGGTGTAGGACATACCGGCCATGGCGCCGAGCGCGTGCTTGCCCAGGTTGACATTGTAGTTGGCGAAGTTCTCCCACTGGTAGTAGTAGCTCTGGCTGGAGCTGGAGGAGATGCTGTAGCTCTGCTCGTAGTGCTTGGGGTTCACATAGTAGGGCTCTTCGAAGTCGCTGCTGTAGGACTGGTTGATGCGATAGCCCAGGCGGGACGTGTACACCAGGCCCTTGAACGGGGTGATGTTGGCGAAGAGCGTGCCGCGGACGCGCCAGCCCTCGGACTTGCCGTTTTCACGGGCGATGTTGATGAGCGGGTTCATACCGTCGCCTTCCAGGATGCGGGAGGTGGAGTAGAAGCCGTTTTCATCGCTGTAGAACTGGTAGTTGTAGTGGACTCCGTCCACCTCGTAGCCTTCCAGGTAGGCGTTGCGCATGTTGAGCGGCATATCGTCCACCGTCTTGAAATAGACCGGGGTGAGCGGGTCGATGATCAGGGCTCCCAGGAGGGTGCCGCCGTATTCGTTCGGACTGCCGATGTCGGCCTTCTCATACCGCTCGATGGAGGTGTTGGTGCCCACGGTGAACCACTTCTTGATCTTGTAGTCGCCGTTGATCTGGGCGGTCAGGCGCTTGTAGTAGTCCTTGTCGCCCTTGGCCATACCGTTCTCGTTCACGTAGTTGAGGGAGATGAAGTAGGAGCCGCGGTCGTTGCCGCCCTGGGCGCCGATGGTATGGCTCTGGGTGACGCCGGTTCCGTACAGGACGTCGGCCCACCGGGTGTCGGTCACACCGTCCCACTTGCCGCTGGAGATCACGTCCTCGCGGGAGGTGAAGCCGCTGGTCCCGAGGCGCATGTGCCAGTCGATGAACTCTTCCGCGTTCAGGACCTGGGCATAGCGGCCGAGGGAGGTGCCGGTGTACTTGTAGTTGTAGAAAATCCGGCCGTCCTTGGACTTGGAGCCGCTCTTGGTGGTGATGAGGATGACACCGTTACCGGCCTGCGCACCGTAGATGGCGGCGGAGGCGGCGTCCTTCAAAACCTCCATGGACTCAATCATGGACGGATCCAGGTACTGGATGTTATCCACTTTCAGGCCGTCCACGATCATGAGCGGGCCGAGGCCGGAGCCGCTGTTGGAGGAGATACCGCGGACGCGGATGTGGGCCTGTTCGCCCGGCGCGCCGGAGTTGGTATAGACCTGCACGCCGGCGGCCTTGCCCTGGAGGGCCGCCGCGGCGTCGGAGGTGGAACGGTCCATCAGTTCTTCCGAACGGACAGACGCCACCGAGCCGGTGAGGTCGCTCTTGCGCTGGACACCGTAGCCGATGACCACGGTCTCTTCAAGGAACTCGGCGTCCTCCTGAAGGACGACGTCGATGACGGCCCTGTCGCCGACCGGAATCACCTGCGTGGCATAGCCGATGCAGGAGACTTCGATGTTCGAGCCGGCAGGCACGTTCAGGCGGTAGGAGCCGTCCGCGCCGGTGACGGCGCCGACGGCCGTGTTGCCGACCAGCACCACGGCGGCTCCGACCACCGGAGCGCCTGTGCCGTCGACGACCGTTCCCCTGATTGCCCTGTTCTGGGCGGATACGGAATACCCGCCCGAAAGCACGGCAAGGAATACGAGAATCCCTGCCGCTCTCAGCAGTTTTTTGAACATGTTGGAGATTGGGTTAATGGTTAGAAAATTTAGGTTATTCGAATTTTCCAAGGGAGATAATGCGGTTTAATGAACGATTCTTCAATAGGTTGTTTCGTTTTAGCGCCTCTATTTGCAAAATTATTAAAAAAGCACTCCGTATAATATAAGACATCGTGCAAACGCTTTCAAAAATAGACCATGCGTTTATGATTTTCCGCCACGAAACCCTTCGCCCGGCTTCGCTTACGGACATATCCCCGTCGATTTCGAAATAATTCTTATATTTGCAGATTGATGAAGAATCTGTGGTCCGAAATACTGGTTCCGGCGGTCATCGCGGGGCTTACTGTCATCGGCACGGTCGGGGTGGAATCCACCCGGACCGTACGTCCGGACGCCCGCGTCCGGCTCCTGCGGGAAGTCCGGCTGGACACCATTCCGCGGGACACGGTGAAAAAGGCCGCCGCGGTGAAGAAGGACTCCGTGAACCTGTCGGACGAGGATTTCGACTTCTTCGGTTATGGCGAAACCGAAGCGCAGGACACGGTTCCCCGCATTTACGCGCGTGACACGATGAAAGTGCCGGAAAGCCTCCGCACCACGGACCCGTTCCTGTACAGATGGTACGTGGCCGTCAAGGACTCCTTCACCCACCGCCTCGTCGTCGACTCCCTGAAGGCCGCGGGCGACAGCCTGGACTGGCCCGTCATCGACTCCTTGTACCAAGCCGACTCCGCTTTCACGGCAAAAGAAAAGTTCCGCCTCTGGTACGCCGGCCTGTCCAAGGCCGAGCGCAAGAAATATGACGCGGAACAGAAGATGGTGCGCACGCTGCACCGCCTGGATTCCATCCAGCAGATCAAGGACAGCCTGAAGCACATCAAGGACAGCATCCTCGAAAACACCCCGCGCATCCTCGAGACCGCCTATCTGCCGGACAGCCTGTACTACAAGCGGCTGGTCACCTGGAAGCACGAGCGCCATTTCAACCGGGTGGAGACCTTCGAATGGGACACCGCCTTCAACTACCACTTTCACGACTATCCGTACCTGAAGGAAGACATCGGCGGCACGTTCCTGGGCATGACCGGATCGGCCGTCCAGACGTACAATTTCTTCAAGCGGGAGGATCCGCGCTCCACCGTCAGCTACTTCGCCCCGTACGAGAGCTGGACCTACACGGCCTCCTCCGTCCCGATGTTCAACACGAAGACCCCGTACACGGAGCTCGCCTACTACGGCAACCTGCTGAACTCCGAGACCACCTCCAACGACGACATCCGGATCTTCACGACGCAGAACATCCTGCCCGCGCTGAACGTCGCCCTGGAATACAAGACCTACGGCGGCGCCGGCATCCTCAAGAACCAGAAGGCGCGCAACAAGACCGCCTTCGCCGCGGCCAACTACCTGGGCAGGCGGTATCTCGCCCACGGCGGCATCATCTGGAACCACATCAACCGGGTCGAGAACGGCGGCGTGATCGACAACATGTGGATCCGGGACACGACGGTGGACGTGCGCGAAGTGGACGTCTTCCTGACCTCCGCCACCAACAAATACACCAAGCGGACGGTCTTTTTCGACCAGTCCCTCCGCGTCCCGTTCTCCTTCATCGAAGACCTGCGGCACCGGAACGACACGAACTATGTCCGGAAGGATACGCTGAACAAGGACCTGACCTCCGTCTTCCTGGGCACCTCCAGCGAATGGTCGGTTTACAATAAGATGTATACGGACGCCGTCGGACCCTCCGACGCGGCAGGACGGGCGTTCTACCACAATCAGTTCTACATGAACCCGGCGAAGAGCGCCGACTCCCTGCATACGCTGCGGCTGGACAACCGCGTATTCCTGCGTTTCCAGCCCTGGCATGCGGACGCCGTCGTCTCCAAGGTTGAAGGCGGTGTCGGCGACCGGTACCAGTCGCATTACAACCTCCGGCCCGACAGCTATCTCTACAAGCCGTCTCCGGAAAAATGGAACTCGGTGTACGCCTATGCCGGGGCGGAAGGACGCCTCAGCCGGTATTTCGAATGGGACGCCCTGGGCCAGCTGGACTTCGCCGGCCACGGAGCGGGCGACTTCTTCATCCGGGGCAAGGCGAAACTGAGCGTCTTCCCTTTCCGCCGTGACTCATTGAGCCCCATCAGTCTCACGGCCCGCTTTGAGACCGACCTCAAGGAGCCGGACTTCTACGAGCAGCACCTGTACACGAACCACTACATGTGGGACAATGCGTTCTCCAAGACCTCCACGACCCGCATCCAAGGCTCCCTGGACTTCCCGAAATGGAAGATTTACGCGTCGGCCGGGTATGCCTTGCTCGCGAACAACATCTATTACGACTCTCTCGGCGTCATCCGGCAGAATCCGGAAGCCATGAGCGTCCTGACCGCCGCCTTGCGGAAGGATTTCCATCTGGGCATCCTCCGGCTGGAGAACAGCGCCCTCTTCCAGCTCTCGTCCAAAGAGGACGTGGTCCCGCTGCCGAAACTGGCCGTAAACCTCCGCTGGTACCTGCAGTTCCCGATCGTCAGCGAAGACGTGCTCAAGATGCAGATCGGCGTGGACGCCCGCTACAATACGAAATGGTACACGCCGGGCTTCAACCCTGTCACCGGCACCTTCTACAACCAGCATGAGGAACAATACGGCGACACGCCTTACTTCGACGTCTTCATGAACATGCAGTGGAAGATGGCCTGCATCTTCCTCAAGATGGAGAACGTCGGTGAAGGCTGGCCGATGAAACAACACGACTATTTCAGCGCCCACCATTATATCCATCCGCGCCGGATCTTCAAGTTCGGCATCACCTGGCCGTTCTATCCGAGCCTCGGCGGCGCGAAGAAGATGTCCGACCGCGCCGGCTCCGGCATGAGCGGCGGCGGTGGTGGTGGAGGCGGCCGCGGAGGTGGCCTCGGAGGAGGTCTCGGCGGCATGCTCGGCGGCAGATAATGTTCATCCCATGCGTCACCCCTTCTGGAAATACCTGCTGGCCACCGCGCTCCTTCTCGCGGCGGTGCTCAGCATGCCTTTGACCACGCGGCATCCCGTCCCGGAGTACCCTCCGCGGACGCTCCGCTGCGTCATCGACCTGAAGGGCGAACCGGTCCGGGGGTTGACGGTGGGCATGAACCGGATCATCCTCCGGGAATTCGCGGACGACCATGCGCTGGATCTGGAATTCATCACCCCGGCCGACAGCACCGACTATCTGGACTCGCTCCGCAGCGGAGCGGTGGACCTCCTGGTGATGTACCGGGCGGACAGCCTCCACACCGACGGATTCATCAGCACCATCCCCTACCGGGACAGCACCGTCTGGGTCCTGCGCGACGACCGTCACGCCGAAACCCGCCGTCTCAACGCCTGGATCGCCGAGATGAACGGAAACGGCGGCATCCGGAAGCTCGGAAGGAACTACCAGCGCCGCGTGGGCAGCAGCCTGACGTCCATCAGCCCCTATGACGCCCTCGTCAAGCAGAACGCGAATGCGCTGGGCTGGGACTGGCGCCTGCTGTCCGCGATCATCTATCACGAATCCAAGTTCATCAACGAATCCTGCTCGGACAAGGGGGCCGTGGGCCTGATGCAGATCAACAACCCCACCTACAGCGTGGACACCCTGCTGGACCCGGCCGTGAACATCTCCATCGGCACGAAGTACCTGACCTACCTTTCCAACATGTTCGCCGGACACGGGGCCGACTCGGTGGAGTGCCTGAAATTCACCCTGGCCGCTTACAACTGCGGCGAAGGGAATCTGCTCAAATGCATCCGGACCGCGGAAGAGCTGGGCGTCGACCCCACCCGCTGGGACAGCATCGTCTCCGTCATTCCGGAAGTCCCCGGCTTCCACGGCAAGCAGACCATCGCCTACGTGCGCGAAGTGCTCGACACGTACGATGAGTATGCGGAGGTTTATCCCCGGTAACTACTCGGCCTTGACAGTCTGGGCCGGGTCCACCCGCGCGATGAAGAGCGTCGGGATCAGGAGGAGCAGCATGATGGCCGCGAAGGCCACGAGATCGGCCGCGAGAATCCAGGGGATGTCGATGTGGACCGGAACGAAGGAGACAAAGTAATTGGAAGGGTCCAGCTTCAGCAGGTGTGTGGTCTGCTGGATTACGCAGAAGAGCAGCCCGAGGGCGTTTCCGATCAGCATTCCCTTCAGGACGACACCCGCCGCCACCCGCAGGAAAACCTTGCCGATGGCGCGGTCGCCCATGCCCAGCGTCTTGAGCGTGCCGATGGTGGCGATGTTGCGGAACAGGACGATCAGCAGGCCGGAAATCATGTTGACGCCGGCCACCACGATCATCAGGATGAGGATGACCAGCACGTTGAAGTCCAGCAGGTCCAGCCAGTCGAAGATCTGGGGGTAGGACCGGACCGACGAGGTGGCGACGAGACTGTCCTCGCCTTCCTCGCCGCTCAGGGCGAGGCGCATCCCGATCTCGTCCGTGAGTTCGTTGACCCACAGGTTGGTGCGGTGGACCGGGTCCACGGACACTTCCAGGGCGGAAGCCTGGTCGGCGCTCCAGCCGTTCAGGCGCTGGATGTCCGCCAGATTGGCATAGACGACCAGGTTGTCGTCCATCTCCAGCATGTCACGGTGCACGGCAGTCACATGGAACTTGCGCACGCGGACCTTTTCCCCGACGAAATAGGTGGTCATGTCATCCCCTTCCTTCAGGCCTGTGATGGCCGCGAGACGGGTGGGGATGGACACGCACAGGCTGGAGTCCGGACGGTCGGGGACGCCCTTGACCAGCACGCCGTGGATGATGTCGCCGCTGCGGACGATGCCCGCCCGGACGGCGACCGGACGGAGGGACTGCACGCCGGGAAGGGAAAGCAGCGCCTTCTCCGACGGCAGATGGACGGGGACCGGATCCCCTTCCGAGGCGACGGCGGACGTCGGAGCGATCCGGATGTCGCCGGTGAGCCGCGAGACGCCGTCCCGCACGGCCTGTCTGAAACCGGACGAGACGGCGACGGCGACAATGATGACAAGGAAACTCACGGCGATGGACGCCGCCGCGAGTTTCCCCTGAAACTTGAGTTTCCGCGCTATGAAGCGGTCCGGGCTCATTTACCAGATATGAACGCGCTCCTCCTCCGGACGATACATCGGATCACCCTCGTGAATGTCGAAGGCGTCGAAGAAGGTCTGGAAGTTGCGGATGGACACGTTCACGCGGTTCACGGCCAGGGAGTGCGGGTCCATGTTGGTGAGGCGGGCCTTCTCCTGGTCGGTGATGTTCTGCGCCCAGATGTTGCCGTAGGAGAGATAGAAGCGCTGCTTGGGCGAGAATCCGTCGATGGCGGGCTTGTCCATGTTGCCGTTCAGGGCGTTCTCCAGGGCGGAGTAGGCGATGGACAGACCGCCGTGGTCGCCGATGTTCTCACCGAGGGTGAAGCGGCCGTTGGCATGGACGCCCGGCAGGACCTCCACTTCGCTGAACTGGGCGGCGAGCTTGTCACCGAGGGCGTCGAATTTGGCCTTGTCCTCCTCGGTCCACCAGTTCTCCATGTTGCCTTTCGCGTCGAACATGGAGCCCTGGTCGTCGAAGCCGTGGGACATCTCATGGCCGATGACCACGCCGATGCCGCCGTAATTCACCGCCTCGTCAGCCTCCGGATCGAAGAACGGCTTCTGCAGAATGCCGGCCGGGAAGCAGATTTCATTGGTGGTAGGGTTGTAGTAGGCGTTCACCGTCTGCGGCGTCATGCCCCACTCGGTCTTGTCCGTGGGTTTGCCCAGCTTGGAGAGATTGTCCTGCACGTACCAGGCGCTGGCGTTGCGGAGGTTCTCATAGTAAGTGTTCTCCGGGTTGATGGCAAGGGTGCTGTAGTCCTTCCACTTGTCCGGATAGCCGATCTTCACGGTGAAGGCGGCGAGCTTCTCGCGGGCCTTGGCCTTGGTCTCGTCGCTCATCCACTCGAGGCCGTCGATGTGCTGGCCCAGGGCGGTGCGGAGGTTCTCCACGAGCGTGACCATCATCTGCTTGGAGGATTCCGGGAAGTAACGCTCCACGTACATCTGTCCGACGGCCTCGCCGAGGAGGCTGTTCGGAACGCTCATCGCACGCTTCCAGCGGGGGCGCTGCTCCTGCGCGCCGGACATCTGGTGGGAGAAGAACTCCCAGGAGGCGGTGTAGAAGTCGTCGGAAAGGGCGCCGCACTGACCGGAGACGAACTGGCAGAGCAGGTAGGCCTTGAGGGTTTCGATATCGGACTCCTTGAAGAACTTGTTCAGACCGTCGAAATAGGAGGGCTGCTCGACGATGACCTTGTCCTGGGCGGGAATGTTCGCGGCGGCGCAGACGCGGCCGAAGCGGAGTTCAGGCCAGCGGGCGTCGATCTCGGCGGAGGTCATCGGGTTGTAGATGGCCTGCATGTCGCGGTTCTGTTCGCGGGTCCACGCGACCGTCGCCATCGCATCTTCGACCTTCATGTCCTTCGCGGCAATCTCCTCGGCATTCTCCACGCCGGCGAGGCCGAGGGCCTTCACAAGGAAAGCCTGGTAGCCCGCCTTGAGACCGGCGTTTTCGTCCAGCAGATAGTAGTCGCGGTCGCCCATGCCCAGGCCGCCCTGGCCCAGGTAGAGGATCTGCATGTCACTGTTGGTGAGGTCGGCCTCGACGCCGGAGGAGAAGAAGCCGCCTTCCCCGTAGAGGTTCATCTTACCGAGCAGGTCGGCAAGTTCGTCCTTGGTCTTGACGGCCTGGATCTCAGCGATGTATGGCTGGATCGGCTGCGCGCCCAGGGCGTTGCGGGTTGTGGAGTCGAGGGCCATTTTGTAGAGGTCCGCGATCTTCTGGTCCACCGTGCCGGGCTCCGCTTCGAGGGTGGCCATGCTTTCGAACAGCTCGTTCAGGTTCTTCTGGGTGGTCTCCGCGATGGCGTCGAAGGAGCCGTAGCGGGAGAATTCAGGCTTGAGGGGGTTCTTGGCCTGCCAGCCGCCGGTGGCGTACTGGTAGAAATCCACTTTCGGGGAGGTGGAGGGGTCGAGGTCCGTGAGGTCCAGGGCTCCCGTTCCGCGCTGATTGCAGGCCGCGAGGGTGCAAAGCGTCATCATGAGAATTGAGAACTTTTTCATATTTTGATTATTATACGTTCCAAAAGGCGCAAGTTTGCAAATTTACACATTATTATGCATCTTTGTAGTCCTTTTGACAAGTTTTTTATGGCCAAGAACAATATCGTCGCCCGCTGGCTGGTCGGCACTTTGGGCCTCATCCTGATCGCTTTCGGCGTCGCACTGTCCCTGAAATCCAATCTGGGCACCGCGCCCCCGTCCTGCCCGCCCGCGGTCCTCAACCTCCGGTGGGGCGCCATCTCCTTCGGCACTTTCACCTGGATGATGCACCA
>JAEEGJ010019995.1_pt1 | contig 14650 bp, 9 predicted proteins | sample 8958761 | NCBI WGS metagenome assembly JAEEGJ01 (sample SAMN16246546, study PRJNA631951) | gut metagenome | biome: gut microbiome; feature: rumen; material: RS-attached | host: Bos | place: Iran: Karaj | collected 2018-10 | reverse complement strand
AAGTTTTTCCATGCCGGGTAATTTCAATCCTCTCCCCCTGCTCAGCCAGCTGCACAAAAAAAGAGAGTTTATTTTTAACTTCAAAAAGAGGAATCTGCCGCATATTCACCTCCTGTGATGGATATGCGGTTATTATATATCGATATAGCTATATTGTCAAATTTAGCTATATTATTAGATATGATGTAACAATATCTATAATTCAAATTGTTTCATTTCTTCACTCGTGAGAGGCCTACCTAATCTTTTAGACAAAAGAATTGCCTCTCGTAAGCGGAATGGTTTTGATAAAGAAGGTTCTACTAATCTTCCATCCGGAAAATCTTCACCAAACTGATCAAAATCTTCTTTTGTAAAAGACTGTATATTGCTTTCCATATTTATATAATAGCATAAAATCAAGCATTAAAAACAAGAAAAAACTGGTTAACAGATTTATTTATTTCCCTTTGCAATATTATGTGGTCTGCATAGCATCTGACAGTTTGAGATATCAGTTGCACCACCTTTACTCCAGGCTGCTACATGATCGGCATCCATTTCTGTGAGTTTCCAGATTTTTATTTTATTAGGAGTATCTGAAATAGCACAGAAAGGACAATTAGAAATACCCTTTGCTTCTGCTTCTTTAGTTTGTTTATCATAAACAATTCTTTTATCTCTATCTTCAAAAATCCTGATGTTTAAGAGTTTTGTATCGACACAACCACCTAAAACATATTCAAAAATACCACTTCTGTTTTTAACGGCACCATCTGCATAGAGTTCTTTTACCTTTTTGTCAATTTCATCCGGATTATAAGGAGTTGTATGATATTTTTCATAAAACTCTCCCCATTTTTGTCCGCACATTTCTTTTTCAACAGTTTTGAAAACACTGGAAACCCAATCAATTACAGAAGTAAAATAATTTTTGAGTTCAGAAATATCTTCACTGTTTCTGTGTTCAGACATATATGCTTCTTTATTGTTTTTACTTACCCAATTTAAAGCACAAGAAAGAAAATCCTGACGTTTTACATCACCTTTTATATATGCGCTCCATTTTTGAATATTTGAATTCTGGCTGTTAGAAAATTCTTTTTTTGCAGCTGTGACAAATTTACCAGAATAAATTGCATTTAAGAGTTCCTGTTCATTAAGCGGAACACCTGCAATATTTATTGTCTTAAACCATTCCTTGATTTCACTTTCAGTTCCTTCGCAGATGTAAATCAATAATTTCGTATTAAGTATTTTTACCTGCAAATCTTCATCAAGTCCTGTAAAGTAATTTTCCATTCCATTAACTTTTACAGCAAACTTACCAATTACATAACGCCCAAAACTCGTAATACGCTGTTGCCCATCTAAAACCTCGTAAGAATCTTCTCCAGTTTTTACAAAATAAAGAATACCAAGTGGATAACCTTTTATGATTGAATCAATTACTGCAACATCTTTTACACCATCCGCATAAATATAATTTCGCTGATACTCCGGCTGAATTGTTAATTTACCTGATAAACCAAATAAGCCTTTTCCTTCAAGTTCGTTATATGTAAAGCCGTTACAGATTTCTTTTATGGTGATTTCGGTTTTTAGAGTTGTTTTCATTTTTATTTCCTTTTTATCAAGATTCTCTGATATACTTTTTCTAAATGTCCCTCACCTACTAGAAGAACTCCACTTGCATTTAAATCATAAGTTCCTTTCTTCCCAAACTTTATATAATATGCTTCTTTACATTCGATTGTTGTATAAAATTTTGTTTTTAGCCCATACAAATCTTCATTTTCACACATTCCAACTATTTCAAATTGTTCAGGGCAATACTTATCAAGAAAAGAAATTGGAACCCCCATAACTCCATTAAAATCAACTGGTATTGAATCCACAAAAGGAACTTCTATTGCATCATAATTATCATAATGACTATATCCATAATTCTTTACTTCTTTATGTCTGCTGAATTTTATATTATCTACTTCTGTCATTAAGATTAACGGCTGATGTCTACGTCCATGCTCAATGTTTGTGTACCATCGAACTCCATTTACTCTCCAATATAATTTGCCATCCTTAATATACGCATTTTTTTCATTTGACATTTTTTTAGGGTCATACAATTTCGCACTACCTACAAAGTACGCTGCACCGCCATTAAAATAACTTGATCCCAGCCATATTTCATTATTTTTTATTTTAGGGAAAACTTCTTTATAAGTAATGGCATTCAAATTTCCAATTATTATAAACTTTTTATTTTTTTCTAAAATCCAGGCTAAAAATTCCTTAAACAAACTGAATGGTGGATTAGTAATAATTATATCCGCCTCATCTCTGAGTTTTCTTACTTCTTGACTTCTAAAATCACCATCACCATCTAAGTAATTCCATTTCAAATCTTCAACATTTATTTTGCCATCACCATTTTCATCCTTTTCAAGTATAAATATTTTTCCATTTGTTCTTGTTTTATTATTATCAAATATTGGACTTTCAGTTTCAAATAAAGAAGGTTGATAATTTTTATAATATTTGCTTTCAACTGCATAACTTGTACTGATTAATTTCTTTAATCCAAATCTATTAAAATTCTGAGCAAAATATTTTGTAAAATTTGACCATTCAGGATCATCACAAGGAAGAAGAATTGTTTTATTTTTAAAAACTTCTGGATTATAATCCAAATAAGCATTCATTTCTTTTTCGATGTCAACATATTGTGTATAAAACTCATCGTTTTTTGTTGATTTTGCAGAATATAATTTATCATTAGCCATAAAAACACCTAATGATAATGGTCATAAATAGTCAATAAAATGAACATTATCATCTTATAAATATTAATGAATTTGTTCATTTTATTAAAGATAAAGATGATTAATATCATCAATATATAATTATGAGTTTTTGGGAAAACGTTGAAGAAGAATTAAAATTTCAAAATAAAACTCGAAAGCAATTAGCAAAAGCTGTAGGATTTGATACAACAACCATAAGTAAAGGTTTAGCAAATCAAAGTATTCCTTCTGCAGATGTAGCATTAAAAATTTCTTACTTTCTAAATGTATCTATTGAATATCTTTTGGGATTACCTGCAAAATCTGAAAACAAAAACAATGAAGAAGAACAAAAACAAATTCGCTATTATAAAAAATATTTCAATTTAATTTCTCAAGCCGAACACTTGAACGAACAACAATTAAAAGCTATTGAGAATCTAATTAAAACAATATAAAAGCCGGGGCGTTGCGGGGGCGGCGTTTGAGCCCCCGCAGAAGGGGTAGCGAAAGACCGGTAGCACGCTTGCGTGCGTACGGGCTGGAGCGAGGGGAAGACCTTCCCCTCCTCACTAAAGAATATATCTAGACAAATCCTGGTTCTGGCTGATGCCTTCGAGTTTTTCGTCTACGTAGGCGGCGTCAATTTTGATTGTTTCGCCTTTGTGCTCGTCGGCTTCGAAGTTGATGTCGGCGAGGACCTTTTCCATGATTGTGTGGAGGCGGCGGGCACCGATGTTTTCTGCGCTGGCATTAACCTCCTCGGCAACGGTACTCATGCGGTCCAAGGCGTCCTCGGTGATGTCGAGCTTTACACCTTCAGTTTCAAGAAGTGATGTATACTGCATAATCAGACTGTTCTTTGGCTCGCTGAGGATGCGCTTGAAATCTTCCTTGTGAAGGGAGTCGAGTTCAACACGAAGCGGGAAGCGGCCCTGAAGTTCCGGAATGAGGTCGCTTGGAGCGGCTACACTGAAGGCACCGGCTGCAATAAAGAGAATGTGAGTTGTGTCCACTACTCCAAACTTTGTATTTACATTGCTTCCTTCTACAATCGGGAGAATATCGCGCTGAACTCCTTCGCGGCTTACGTCCTGTCCATGGCTTTCACCGTGAACGGCAATCTTATCAATTTCATCAATAAAGATAATTCCGCTCTGCTCTACCCGCTTTTTGGCTTCGTCGGCAACCTTGTCATGATCTACCATATTGTCCAGAACTTCTTCGGTAAGAATCTTGCGGGCTTCCTTTACAGTGATGTTGCGCTTCTTGCCACGGCCCTGGCCGTTCATCATATTCAAGATTCCCTGCATGCTGTTCTGAAGGTCGTCTATGCTGCCGCCCGCGATAATCTCCATATTCGGCATTCCCTGAGGGCGGTGAACAACCATTTCAACTTCGCGGTCTTCGAGCTTGCCTTCGCGAAGCATCTGGCGGAACTTTTCGCGGGTATGGTTTTCGCGCTCTTTTTCTGCAGCAGCCTCGGCAGATTCAGCGGACTCCTCATCGGCCTTCTGCTGTTCAGCCGCAGCCTGATTTGCCTGATTCAAAGCATCCTGCATATCGGCCGCAACCTTGTTCAAATCAATTGTAATTTCATTAGGATTAGGCTGAGTCAAAAAGCCAAGAGGCTTGATATCCATTTTAGAGTCAGATGCCGACTTGTCGGACTTCTTCTTTTTATCATCGCCGGTTCCAGGCAAAAGCAAATCAAGCAGGCGCTCTTCAACCACGCTCACAGACTTCTCGCGAAGCTGCTCTTCCATCTCGGCTTTAACGTCGTTGTAGCCAACTGCCATAAGGTCGCGGATCATGCTTTCTACATCGCGGCCTACATAACCGACCTCGGTATACTTAGTTGCCTCAACCTTCAAAAAAGGAGCGCCGCAGAGCTTTGCAAGACGGCGGGCAATTTCTGTTTTACCACAGCCGGTTGGTCCAATCATCAAAATATTTTTTGGAGCAACTTCATCGCGGATTTCTTCCGGCAATTTCAGACGGCGGAAGCGGTTACGAAGAGCAACTGCAACGGCACGCTTAGCCTTTTCCTGGCCGATGATATATGAGTCCAGTCTCTCTACAATCTGTTTTGGTGTAAGTTCTGTTTTGTTTTCTGTGTTTTCCATAAATTATTCCAAAGTCTCAACGGTCAAATTCTGATTTGTGTAAATACAGATGCTGCCGGCGATATTCAAAGACCTCTCGGCAATTTCCTTAGCACTCAAATCCGAAGAATCAAGATAAGCAAGAGCCGCAGAGTAAGCATAGTTACCGCCACTGCCAATCGCAATCGCATCGTGCTCAGGCTCAATAACGTTACCGTCTCCACTGATCAAAAGAATCTGTTTTTTATCGGCAACAAGAAGCATAGCCTCGAGCTTCTGCAGAGTGCGGTCTGTACGCCAGGCCTTAGCAAGCTCAACAGCAGAGCGCATAATGTCGCCGTTATATTCCTTTACCTTAGCTTCAAAGCGGTCCAGCAGAGTAAAAGCGTCTGCCACAGAACCCGCAAAGCCGGTGAGAATCTTTCCGTCATAAATTTTTCGAACCTTGCGAGAATTTCCCTTACAAACAGTCTCACCCAAGGTACACTGACCGTCGCCCGCCATGGCAACCTGTCCGTTTCTGCGCACCGCAAGAATGGTGGTGCTTCTGATTTTCGTCTTATTTCCCATATAATAAAATATAATGATTTCCGCCTCACTAGGCAAATAAAAAAGAAAACAGAAAGAAAATTGACTTTTTTTCAAATTTCCTCCAAAAAAACTGCGTAAAATGATTAAGTTTGGACAATATTATATGTAGAAAAAACTATTGCCGCGGGGCGGTATTGTGCCATGACGAGGAGGAATTAATTATGGCTGAAACTGTTTTTGATAATATTGATCCAGTTGTTCTGGAAAAAGTGAAAAGTCTGCGCCTTATTGATGATGAGCTGATGACGTTAATTTTCAGCGGCGACAAAAAGGCCACAGAGTTTATTATTCGGATTCTACTGAACAGAAATGACCTGAAGGTGAAAAAGTCAATGACTCAGGTTCAGAAGAATAATCTTTTCGGTCGTTCGGTAAAGCTTGATATTGTAGCTGAAGATATTTTTAAGCAGGAATACAATATCGAAATTCAGAGAGAAAAAGCTGGAGCAGGAGGAAAAAGAATCCGCTATCATCAGGCAATGCTGGATAGTCATACTCTAAAAAAAGGAAAAACCTTTGACCAGTTACCGACACTCTACATCATATTCATTCTTGAACATGACATATTTAATCAGGGGAAACCAATTTACACTGTAAATAAGACTCTTGACGTGAAGGATGAAGACGGTGATTATTTGCTTTTTGATGACGCTTGTAATATAATGTACGTCAATGGCGACTATAGAGGAGACAATCCTCTTGGTAAACTGATGCATGATTTTTCTACACCTAACGCCGATGAAATGTATTACAACGAGCTTGCAAGAAAGGTAAGATTCCACAAGCAGGATGAAAGGGGGGTACAAATGGCCAGTCAGATAGTTGAAGAATACGGCGACGAACGTGCCGCCGAAGCCCTGCAGAAAGGTATCGCTCAAGGAATACAGCAGGGACTACAACAGGGAATACAACAGCAGGCAATAGAAACTGCTAAAAATATGCTCAAAAAGAAATATCCTGAATCAGACATTTCGGAGATAACAGGGCTGCCAATTGAAAAGGTGCTTGAATTACAGAAACAGATTACTGTCCAGGCTTAGGGCACGGGCTGATTATTATGGAGTGACGTCGCCGTCGGAACAGTGAATTACGGTTACTTGCCAAGTGGCACATTTCCAGTTGGTTTCTTTTGTAATTGCGGCCCACTGTGCAGTTGTGCCGGCATAATTGAGAGTTGCCAGGTTTTTACAATCCTCAAATGCATAGTTTTTAAATTTTGTTACACTTACCGGAATAGTAATACTTGTCACAGGGTGTTTTGAAGGATCGTAAAAAGCATTGCCTTCAATTGAAGTAATATTTTGATCAGCAGGAATGACAAAGGTAGTAGGTTTTGCTACAGGATACCATTTCAAAGACAGGGAAGAATCAGCATTATATTGATATAAAACTCCATCTATTGATTTGTATGTAGTATTTCCTTCAGCAACCGTAACTGACGCAAGTTGATTTGAACCTAAAAACGCATGATAATCGAGAGATGTAAGGGTACTTGGAAGATGAACACTTGTAAGTCTTGTTGTGCCCAAAGCCTGATGTCCAATAGTTGTAAGGCCTTCCGGTAAATTAATAGATTCAAGTTTTGTATTGTAAAATACTCCCTCTGGGAGTTCTGTTATTCCAGAAGGTAAAACAACTCTGACTAAACTAATAGTTGAAAATGCGTATCGTCCTATACTTGTAACACCATCAGGAATTATGGCCTCTTCAATTTTAGGGCCATCGAAAGCATAGTCCCCAATAGTCGTCAAACTAGCCGGTAAGTTCACAATATTTGCATTACTAGCACCATCAAAGCAATTTTGACCAATACTTGTTATACTATCCGGCAAAATAATATCGCGTAACCCCATATTATTACTGAATGCATTATTTGCAAGACTTGTAAGACCCGTAACACCGCTCAAATCAAGACTAACAGAAGTTAAATAACTTTCGGTATATTTATTTTTTATTGCAGTATTAATAGCTGCAATGTTATCGGCAGTAATTGGACCATCCAGGACAACTGAATATGTTCCGTAACCTGTAAGACTATTTATATAGTCTACAGCATTTTCAGGGGTAACTTTTGCCATTACATCAAACTCAGCGCTGTGTGGCTGGCCGAGGTAGGTTGCTATTACTATGACTTTGTAGCTGCCCTCTGGCACTGCCGGGAAGGTGAAGCTGTTACTTGTAAATGATGCAACCTGAGTTCCACCGTTCTTTACCAATACAGACCAGGTAACATCAGAGGCAATTGATGAATAATCTATTGTTGCGGCTGGACCTGATGGTTCAGTTCTTGTAACTGTCGGAGTAATAGTCATAGCCTTTGTCTGATTTGGCACTACCAGACTGTTGCTTGCCGCAAATTCAAAATTATAATCTGTAGCCAGATACTGGCCGCCGCTTGAACCGGACTTAGCAATGCTTACGGCACCGCCAGAGCCACCAACAATACTGAAGCCTCTGTCACTTGTAAAGTACTGTGAAGGTGAGCCTGAGTTTACGTAGCCGTTAGCGAAAGTATAGACATCACCGATATCATCTGGTTCATTGTTGGTATGTGTAGTTACACCAATTCTTGCACCTGCAGTAAATGGACCATCTATAGTTATAGTCTTATCTTCCAAAAGATTTACGTTTGAAGTAACAGGCGTAGCTCCTGTAGTATTGCTCTGAACATACGGATTATTTTTCACATGGATAGAATCTGTAGAATCTAGAGAAATACCACCTCTATGATTTTCAGTTACACTTCCGCCATAAAGATAAATTGTTGAACCATAACAAGCGGTAATACCACTACCGTAATTGTTTGTAATACTTCCGCCTGTAATTGTACAGGTTCCGGAATCTATACAGACGGCAGGTTCTGGATTGTTACCTTCATTATATCCGTTTTGTGTAATAGTACCACCTGAAATTGTACAGGTTACTCCTGAATCACAGCCATAGCAAAGACCGTGTGCGGTATTATTACTGATAATTCCCCCCTGAACATTGAGAACGCAGTTAGTTCCGCTGATTCCCAAATTATTATATGAGATTGTTCCTGATTTAACTGTTACAGTACCACCGGTTCCAGAAAGAGGTGATGCTTCAATACCTGTAGAATCACAACCGGTAATAGTTGCCCCATCAATAATAAGTGTATTTTCAGATTCCATAGTAATGCCGTTTCCATCGGCGTTCGTAATCGTCACATCACCAATAGTAACTCCAAAGTTAGGATTCAGAGTATCTTCAAGAGTAATAGACTTTAGCTTAGTAGTACCCGAAGGGTTTACCGGTCTAGGATTCTTTTTGATTATGAGTTCATCTGTCCAGTAGTCGCCGCTAAGGGTGATTTCGCCCCAGTTGTCAGATGTACTCTGCATATTCACTGTTTGAGAAGTAAAGTCGCCTTCTACAAGAATTGTGAAGGTAGAAGCCTTTTCTGGGCGGTCAATTGTATTGTTGATGTCGTCCAGGGCTTCCTGAATTGTTGTATATGGAGCAGCTTCTGAACCGTCTGCGCCGCTTCTGTTTCTGCCGTCAAAATCGTTAGGGAAGTTCTGGCAGGCTCTTACAAAGAGCACGTTGTTCATAAAGCGGAACTTAACGGTATTTGTTGCTGAGTTTTCGTAGTTGGTAAGGGTCGCGTAGGCTTCTACACGGTAGGTGTTCTGTGGCAGCTCAATGGTCTTTGCTGTTGTTGTGGTACCGCTTGTGTAAATAAGGCCGCTGCCGGTTGCCTCGTAAACGCGATAGTGTACTGTAGTTCCGCTTACAGGGTTTCCAAGGTGGTCTGCTGTAGGAGGTTCAATTGTAATTACACCTTTTTCTGTATCTTCATCATAAGGAACAGCGGCAATTCCGCCTTCGGCAATCGGGTAACCGTTCTGATCTTTGATTACCGGCTTGTTCAGCTTAGAAACCATTGTAGAAGCCTTTACTTCGCTTGTAAGGCCGGCCTTGTCTTTAAGGACAATTGTATATTCCTTGTCGCCTGCGAAGAATACATCATCAGTTTCAAAATAAACAGAATTGTTGGCGTTGTGCTCAAAGGTTTTTCCGCCGATTGCAATATAACTGCTGTCGTAAGTGCGGTGGAAATGTGAGTCTGTAAAGGTATAATGTGCTACACGAACATCCGGAGTTTCAGGGTCTGGTACGTCCGGCAGGCTGGTAGTTACTTCTACCGGGTAGCTTACGCCGTTTATTTCTACAAAGGCTAAATCCTTGTGGCGGATTGCAACCTCTTCTTCGTTAGGCATATCAAAGGCAACAACAAAGTTCTGGTTGTTGTGGTTTAAGATTGTAGGGTTTAAGATAAGCGGTGGCTTTGTGTTACAGCTGAGGCTTATGGTGTAGCGGTCAAAGTCACGGCCACTCATTGGTTCGTGCAGGTTGATTGTGGCAGAAATGTTTTTTCCTTCATCAACCGGAATAAGGAACTTCTGAGGTATGTCCAGCTTTACGGTTGCAAAATCCAGCTGCCTGATGGCAACCTCACTTCTGTCGAAACCTGAATCCAGCTGATTAAAAGCAACAGATGGCTGCAGGGTAAACTTTTTAGGGTTTCGCATGTAGAGCATGAACTCTGTGTCTTCATCTGAGGCAATGCAGAGCTGGCCCGAAGCGTCTTTATAGGTTTTTACGTTGACTTTATATTCTTCAATCGCCGCAGTTTCTGTGTATTTTTCCATGAAGTCTGCAACGTCGTTTTCGAACAACTGGCAGGAAGTAAAGGCCAAAAGAAGGAATGAAAAGAGGATAAGAGGTTGTCGGGTCAAGCCCGACAATGACAACTTCGTTTTCATACTACCTCCTAGAACTGCCAGCCTACGGCAGCGACCGGCTTAATATAACCCATAGGAAGATTTTCCATAAAGGCCATTACAAAGTCGGCACCAACCTCTGCATAAAGGCGGTTAGTGAAATAAACCTGAGCGCTGGCACCAGCTAAAGCACAGAAATCCAGACTGTTAAGAGGTTCAGAATTGATGTCGTGAGGGAAGTGGAAAACCGTATTCTGGAACATAGCAACACCGCCACCCGCATGTAATTCCAGAGTTGCAACGTGGCGTAACTTAGTTTCATCTTTTTTACTCTTCATGCGGATTGGCAGCTGGTAAACAAACAAAGCGTTACCAGTGATGTAGTTACCATCAAGATCGTAACCTTCTGTTTTTGTAAGAAGGCGGGAATAGGTAGCATCCACACCAATACCAAGGTAGCCGAAGCGGCGCTTAAACGGCATGAAAGAGATTTTTGCATTTGCAGAAAGAGGAAGGAACATAGTGTTAAGGTATTCCTTCATTCTGCTGCCCACAACAATAATAGGGCAGGTATAGCCGCCCGCAACGTCAAAGTCTACAGCCTTACGGAACTTTACGACAAAGGTATTGTCTTTTCCGTTTTCGCTTACAAGACCACTGGCGTCTCTTGCGGCAAAGTAGTAAGTACCCGTATCCAGTTCATCCATATTGAACTGAACCTTGAGCTTACGGTTGTTATCGCTGAATTCAAGAATCTGAGGAATAATAGGCTCCGGATTCTTCTTCTTTGCATTAATAGTTTCGTAAATTGTGAAGGAAACGTCTGTAGGACCTTCCTGCAGCTCAAAAAGGTTACGACCGGTAACAGTAAAGAGACCGTCGTTAATTTCATCAAGATAAATAGTAGAAGAATGTGAAGCGTTAGCTTCCACACTTCGTACCTGAGGAACATAAGCGCGGTAAATGTTAAATTCAAACCAGTCAGACTCAATTTCCGGAATACCAATAAGGTCGTAGGTAATTACTTTATAGCGGTAAAGACCAGGAGTAAGCAGAGGCTGAATCTGAACGCGGGTTGTATTGTCTTCTGTAAAGAGGCGGTTAATCTCGTTCCAGTCGGAATTATCATCCTTCTTTTCTTCGATAACAACCTCGTATTTCTGAACGTACTCAGGGAAGTCTTCTATCCATTCAAGATACTGCCATGAAGCATCCGGATCATCATCTGTAACTTCTTCTTCCGAAACTTCGCCGTCTTCTGTACTTGCGGCAGTGGTAGGAGCGGCAGACTTAAAGCCGCTCTTAGACTTCTTTTTAGATTTAGCAAAAGCACTGCCAAAGAGGAGTAATGAAATTAAAAGAGAGCAGAGGAGCTTTTTACTAATTACCATAAGGGTTCTTTGCTCCTTTTGCTTTAGTTTTCTTTGGAGTAGGTACGTCAGTAGAGAAGGTTCCTTCTGCGGCTGGTCCTTCCTGAAGCACCTTATCTACAACGCCGTCTTTGTTGGTATCTATTCGGCGGATAGCATGTACAGTCCACTTGAAGGTACCCTTTGCGAAGGTTGATTTATTAGTCTCATAGAGCTTCATGAAATCAATTTCGTATTTAGTTGTATCAACCATTTCTGAAAGAACAACTTTATTTTTCTTATCCTTGATTTCTACAATGTAGTCGGTTGCGTTAGAAACTGCACTCCAGCTCAAGGTAATAGTTCTTGGATTATCCGGATTACGCAGATAGGCAGCCCCTAAGAGCTCCGGATTAGCGGCAAGGCCATAGGTTTTGTCCAGCGGTTCTACAGGAAGAATTGTAAAGCGGCCCTTGTATTTATTATCAGTGTTAGAAATATCAACACCGTCGAGGGTTTCTGCATATACAATGATTTCATATTTACCAGGTCGCAGACCCTCATCTGTATCAAGAGTAATAGTTTTTGGAGCAACGCGGGTTCCGTTTTCCATCTGTTCATCAGTTGGAACCTTGAGAACAATCTTGTTGCCTTCATCTGATTTATAAAGAACAAACTGAGCCTTAGCAACATCATCAACCGTAGACCAGCGTGCATAAGATGGATTAAGAATTGCGTCTACACCATTGAATTCGGTACCCTTTGCAGGATCTGTAATTTCTACAGGGCGGAGCTTAATAAGATTAAAGCTGTTTTCTGCAAGACGACCGGTACGACGTGAAGAAATACCAGGTACTTCGTTTGCAAAGGCCTGAACACGCCACTTGTAGTTTGACTTGTCTACAAAGCCCTTTGGATTAAACATATCTACATCGTCTTCCGGCTCATAAACCACATTTTCATAAACCAGCTCATTATCCGATTGGCGGAATATTGAAAGCTTGTAGTAGTCGGCGCCATCAACATCAGACCACTTGAACTTAAACGGAATAGTTTCGCGGGCAATAGCGCGGGCGCCAGGAGCACTCAGAGTAGCTTCGTCAAGGTTACCGATAACGTTCAAGGTTTTAGCCGGAGTAATAAGCTCAGTTTCGTCGGTTGTGCTCGAAGAGCGGAGGCGCCAGTAGTAAGTACCCAGCTGCAGGTTTACACCGCGGAGACTGGTAGAGTTTACATCAGCCTTATAAACAATTCTGCGGAAGCTCTGGTCTTCCGAAATTTCAAGCTGGCTTACAAAGTTATCAGGAATATTGCGTTTCCAGGTAAACTTAGTATCAGGGAGGAGGGCAAGGGCACACTTATAGCCGTCTGCCGGTTCAATAGTATGCTGCTCCGGAACACCCTTCATAGTGTAGAAGGTACGGATTTCTGAAACCGGAGATATGTTGCCTTCGGTATCACGCATAGTAATTCCCCAGTACCACTTGCCGTCTTTGAGTTTTGTTACGTTAGGGTTGAGGGAATAATAGTTGTCGGTAGTTTCAAAAGAAACAGCCGGGTTACGAAGATTTTCGTTATCTGCAATGCGCACAGTATAGCTCTGTGCTTCGCTGTCGTTTTTCCAGGAGAAGCTGGTTGGCTTAGCCGAAGCTTCTGTGTTTACAATTCCGTTTACAGAAGGAATAAGAAGCTCAGGAGCAGTAAGCTGACCCTTGCGTTCTACTACAAAAGAGCGGGTTTCAGATGGCTCTGCAAAACCCTTCTTATTCATTGTATAGTAAGGAGTTACGCGCCAGTAATAAGTGCCTGCTTCCAGAGTAGAAATGATAGAAGATGTAGTAGAAGTACGCTGTTCTATCACCGGATTAGACATATTAGGATTCTTTGAAATCTGGAGCATGTAGGTAGAAGCATAAGGACTTTCTGTCCAGATGATGCGGACAGCCGGTGTACGGGTTCGGTAGCCGTAAGAATAATTTTCTGCCGGAGCAACCGGAGTAGGTGGCAGCGACTGAATAACCTGAACCTTGCCGGTTTTAATCTGACCGTCGTTAATAGCCTGCTGCTCGGTAACGCCTTCTTCAGAAGAGTCCAGCTTCCAGTACCAGTTACCTGCTTCAAGCTTAATAGTCGTTTCGTTCAAGCCGTCTGAGTTCAGGCGGTAAAGAATATCATTAAAATCTTTGTCTTTAGAAATCTGAAGAACTGTTGTCGCAGAGGTGTTACTCCAGCTGAAGCGGACATCTGTAGCACCCTGAGTATGGTAAAGAATCTTTTCGTTGCGGGCCGGAGCGTAAACGGTGAGGGCAGGCTTTGCCGGAATTGTCTGGGCAGTGCCGGTGCTCATATTAAGCTCTTCGCCCTGGCGGATAGCAAGAGAAGTTCCGTCTGCATTCTGCAGAGAAGCAGAACCCTTTAATACCTGAACCGAAAGTGCGCCAGTCTGGCCGCCCGCACTTAAGCTTGTTCCGGATTTTACATCAACCTGAACGCCGCCCGAAGAAAGGGTCATTCCGTTTTCAGCGTCGGAAGAGTCTACGGTTGCATAACCGTCTTCCAATTCAACCGAAGCACCAGAGTCTGCTGTAAGGAAAACCTGAGCCATGGTGTTTTCCATAAGGTCCATAACGTTTCCGTCGTTAAACCAGATGGTTGCTTCCGAAAGGGCAGCGGTGTGAATAGTATCTCCATTATAAACCGGAGATTCCTGGCGTAAGCGGTCCCAGACTACGCGGTCCAGAAACTTACGCTGGGCAGTTTTATATTTAAAAGTAATGGTTGCAATAGGCTGCTCGTTCTGCTTGGTAAGGGCGCGGAAGAAGCTTGTATAGAACAACCAGGAGTTAGTTGAAGCACCAATGAGACAGATAAAAATTGTAATGAGGAAAGGAAGAAGCAGACTATTGCTTGACCTGGATCTTGTTTTCTTCTTCATTCAAGTTTACCTTTTCAAATTCAGGAATAGGGATTCCAAGGAGATTACGTACTTCGTTCAAAGTCTTAGGTCCCTTAGGGCCAAGGGCTCTTGCACAGTCCGGATCAGCCTTAAAATCAGGGTCATTAGGCTTAAAGAACGCTTCAATATCAAACTG